>PPFU01002155.1_pt1 | contig 30206 bp, 30 predicted proteins | sample 1535991 | NCBI WGS metagenome assembly PPFU01 (sample SAMN04901290, study PRJNA319586) | Hypolithon metagenome, whole genome shotgun sequencing project. | isolation source: Antarctic Hypolithon | place: Antarctica: Miers Valley | collected 2014
GGTGGGGAGGGTGTTGTTCGCGTCAAGCAGCCCATCAAGACTGCGTGGACACCATCCAGTCCCGGCCTTCCCCTGAAGCGGAAGGAGAAAAACCAATCAGAACTCCTCTTCGGCCTCGATCTCCACCACCGCATCCAGATCGAACGCCAGCGCCTCCACCGCCTCGCGCACCTTGCGAGCGGTCGCCGCGTTGGGGGCTTCCACTTCGATCTCGTGCGCATCCGGCCCGCTGACGTCGCTCAACCCGGCTGAGCTCGAGTCGGCGTCGTCCATGCGCGGCATCAGGTCGGCCACTTCCTCGACATGCTCGATGCCCTCCAGGCTCTGCAGCAGGTTGATCATGGCGCGGGCATCGTCTTCGCTGCCGGTCAAGCGCAATCGCATCGTGGGCATGGGTGCTTTCTCTGTTGGGGAATGCCGAAAGGCTAGGCAGCAGATGGCTAACGTCGTGTGACGGCCGCGGCGATGTCTATCCGCGCGGAGGCCGGATAGATTGGCGGGACCGGCCCGAGGGGCAGGCGTACACCATCGAAACCCGCGCGAGATGCGCGTTATTCCGCACGATGCCCTCGCCTGCATCGGCTTGAATGAATTGTTAGGTGTTGCCTACAGAAGCGCGAGAATCAGCATTAAACCGCTGTCCACCTTGTCCATGGCCTCAGCTGGAAGTGCTTTTACTTTGCTTGAAAGGATGGAGCGATCTAGTGTTATCAACTGCGACATGTTGATCACGGAAGGCCGAGGCAAGCCTGAGTCTGATTTGGCGATACGGACGTTGCCCGGAGCCTCCGCCAGGGCACTTATTAGATCGTTGATACAACGAATATGGCAGCCAAAGAGCGAGCCCTATTTTTCAGGTGGCTTGCGTACCGGCAACGACACATTGCACAGGTCGATATGGCCCGCTGGAACCTTGTACCAGTCGTCCCGGCGGTTGCGGCGGGCTTCGACTGCATCGGCGAAGGATTTGCTGCTGGTCGTGAGTGCCTGCAGTGCGACGCGCTCCTTCTTGGGGACATCTGATGCGAGGCGGATCGATTTGATCGGTACGCGCTGTTCCACTTTTTCATAGAAGCCCAGCGCTCCCGTGCCGCGCGGCAGGACGGACAGTAGCTCGATGCCCTGCACGACGCGGCCGACGAGGGTGATGTTGCGGTCGAGTTGGCGGGGGGATTGGCCGGTGATGACGTACAACTCGGTGCCGTTGCTGCTGTCCGCTTCCACGTCGCGGCCGGCGCCGACGGCGCCGTAGCAATGCGCGAGCCACGCTTCGCCTTCCTTCGGATCGCGGGCGGCGGCGAAGCCGTTGGCGAAGCCGACTTCGCGTGCCCAGCCGTCGGCGTCGGGCAGGCGGTCGAAGGCGAGTTTGTCGGTGCTGCGGGTGAATTCGGCCGGGAGTTTGGCCTTCGCTTTCTTCGGCAACGGTTTGCGGGCTTTTTCGTCTTCGGTCGGGTCACCCCATTGCACGACGAAGTTGTCCTGCGAACGGTTGATGCTGAGGCCGTTCCAGTAGCCGCCTTTCGCCAGCGCCTTGATGTTGGCGACGTGCGCGGGCGCGAATGCGGGTGCGAGTTCGATGATGACGCGGCCGGTGGCGAGATCGAGGTAAAGGGTGTTGGCGGGATCGAGCGTGCGCCAGTCGGAGACAGGAGCCGCGTCGATGATCTCCTGGGCGGATTTTGGTTTGGCGGTCGTCTCAGCCGGCGTGGTTTGTGCGATGGCCGCGGAAGAAGCGAGCAGGGCGGCAGTCAGCAGCGAGTTGTGCATGCGCATGGCGGTGATCCCAGGGGCGAGAACCGCAGACTAACTGCTTGGTTGTGCGGTTGCACTTGCTTCCTTCGCCCCGAAAGGAAAGGCAATACATCACGCGTGCTTGCGAATGAACTCGCGCACCTGCGGATACACCTGCTCGCGCCAGCGACGGCCGCTGAAGATGCCGTAGTGGCCGGCGCCCATCGCGGTGTAGTGCACTTGGTCGTCCTGCGCAATCCCTGTGCACAGCGCATGCGCGGCGCGGGTCTGGCCCTGGCCGGAGATGTCGTCGAGTTCGCCTTCGATCGTCATCAACGCGCTGCCCTTGATCGCCGACGGATTGACGCGTTCGCCATCGACGATCCATTCGCCGCGCGGCAACAATTGCTGCTGGAACACGACGCGGATGGTGTCGAGGTAATACTCGGCGGGCATGTCGAGCACCGCGTTGTACTCGTCGTAGAAACGTCGATGCGAGTCGGCGTCTTCGAGGTCGCCGCGCACGAGGTCCTGGTAGAAATCCCAATGCGATTGCATGTGGCGGTCGGGGTTCATCGCCATGAAACCGGCGTGCTGCAGGAAACCCGGATACACCATGCGACCGCGGCCCGGATACGGGTAGGGCACGCTGTGGATGACGTTGTGGCGGAACCAGTCCAGCGGTTTTTCGGTGGCGAGGTTGTTGACCGCGGTCGGGTTCTCGCGCGGATCGATCGGGCCGCCCATCATCACCATGGATTTCGGAACCGCTTCGCCACGCGACGCCATCAACGAAATCGCGGCCAGCACAGGCACCGTCGGCTGGCAGACGCTGATGACGTGGAGGTTGTCCGCGCCGATGTGTTGGATGAAATCCTGGATGCAGGCGATGTAATCGTCGAGCCCGAAGGCGCCTGCGTCCGTCGACACCATGCGCGCGTCGATCCAGTCGGTGATGTAGACCTTGTGGTCCTGCAGCAGCGTGCGCACGGTGTCGCGCAGCAGCGTGGCGTGGTGGCCGGAGAGCGGCGCTACGACCAGCACGGTCGGATGATTCTTGAGGCCGGTGATGCTGCCGGCATCGTCGGTATAGCGCTTGAAACGCAGGAGTTTGCAGAACGGCTTGACCAGTGCGTCGGTCTGCACGACTGGGACTTGGTGGCCCTGGATCTCGACGGAATGAATGTCGAATTCGGGTTTCTCGTAATCCTTGCCGACGCGATGGAACAACTCGTAATTCGCGGCCATGCGCTGCGCGCCGGGGATGACGGCGAAGGGGCTGCTGGGTGCGGTGAGGATCTTGGCGTTGGCTTCGGCCCAGTAGACCAACGGACTGAGCCAGGAGCGGGTCATTTCGTGAAGCTGGTACAGCATGCGTGGATGCCTGATTTGTTGCAGTGCACAAGAGTAGCGGAAATGGCGTGGGGGTGTGCGTGATGCACGGATGGGTTGTAGGAGCGCCTCTTATGGCGCGACCAAGCATTCATGATTAAGCCATCGCGCCTGAGAGGCGCTCCTAAAAAGGGCAAGCGTGACTTCTAACTAATGACCTTGTTGGCCAGAAGCATGACTAATAGCCTATTCACTATAGCGATGTGAGTAGTAGTATTCCCTCCAAGATAGTTGGAGGCGTCATGCAAAGTCCTGAATTCCCGAGCGAGACAGCGCCAAGCGATGCCCAGCTGAAGAAATTCCAGAAGGAACTCAGCACCGGCACCGTGTCGCTGGCCCTGCTGGCCGTGCTGGCCCGCAGCGACGAGCCGATGTACGGCTACCAGATCGCCAAGACATTGGAGCGCTTCGGCGACGGCGTGCTCAGTGGCAAGCAGAGCGCGTTGTATCCGGTGCTGCGCAACCTCGGCGCGGCGGGGTTGTTCGACAGTTATGTCGAGCCTTCAATGTCCGGGCCGCCGCGTCGCTATTACCGCATTACCCCGCAGGGACGCGACGCCCTGCGCGATTGGGCCGCCGCATGGCGCGCCACCCGCGATTCCGTCGACACCGTCCTCGAAGGTCTGATCCCATGAACGCCGCATACAACGCTTCCCGACTGCCCACTTCGATTGCCGAATACCTGGACCAGCTGCGCGCAGCACTGGCCGACGCCGATCCGGCGCTGGTTCACGACGCGCTGTACGACGCCGAGGAATATCTGCGTTCAGAACTCGCCGAGCAGTCCGGCAGGAGCGAGGGGGAAGTGATCGCGGCGGTCGCCTCGAGCTACGGCGCGCCGGAGGAAGTTGCCGGGATCTATCGCGACACCGAAGTCACCGTGCAGACGGCCTTGCGCGCGCCTCCACCACGTACGCGCAAATCGGTCATGGGGCGGTTCTTCGGCGTCGCCACCGACCCGCGCGCTTACGCCGCGCTGTTCTACATGGTGCTGGCGCTGGCGACGGGCATCTTCTATTTCATATGGGTGATCACCGGCATCTCGCTGTCGACGGGACTTGCGATCCTGATCATCGGTATTCCGTTCGTGATCCTGTTCCTCGGTTCCGTGCGCGTACTGTCGCTGGTGGAAGGCCGCATCGTCGAGGTGATGCTCGGCGAACGCATGCCGCGCAGGCCCTTGTATGCCGAACGCGGCCAGCCTTGGCTGGAACGCATCAAGGCCATGTTCACCGACCCGCGCACCTGGAGCACGCTGTTGTATTTCGTGGCGATGCTGCCGCTCGGGATCGTGTATTTCACCCTGGCGGTGACGCTGTTGGGCAGTGCGGTGGCCTTCATTTCGGCACCGCTCCTGGTGTGGACGGGCATCGCGGAATTGAGGGAAAGCGTGTATGGCTGGCAGTTCCTGAACATCGATGGCAGCGTCGTCACGACATCGCTGCATGCGTGGGCCCTGCCGCTGCTGTTCGTCGGCGGCATCCTGCTGCTGTTCGGGACGCTGCATCTTGCGCGCGGCATCGGGCGCCTGCATGGATTGCTCGCGAAGTCGCTGCTGGTGCGGCAGACGGGGTAGAGTTGTTCCTCCGCCGGGAGGAAGCGGACAAACCGGTTCAGCCGACTGTCCGCGAGGCTCCGGCCGAACTATCGCGAATAAAGCGGGCTTGATCCCGCATCTACGAAATTTCCAGTGTCGTCGCTCCGGCACCCAGCGCGGGCGACAGCCAACAGTGCGAGCCCAGTGCGCGCAGGCCAAGCGTCTCGAAACGTTGGCGATAGAAGCGTGCGGGCCGCGACTGGAAGTCCTGTTCGTCGCCTTCGGCCTCGTCATCGCGCGCAAAGGTTTCAAGGAATGCGACGCCGCCGCACAGGTCCACCAACCCGGGCAATCCGCGATCCAGTTCGCGTGTCGTGAGGTAGTGCAGCACGTCGCTGCACACCAGCAGGTCGGCAGGACCGCAGGGGCGCAGTTGCGCGAATTCGCCGAAGCGCGCGAAGTGGATGTTGCGCGTGCGGCTGTAGCGCGCGATGGCGTACTCGCTGCTGTCGAAGCCCAGGTACTGCGCCTTCGGCCGCAATTTCAGCAACGGCGCGCGCCAGGCGCCTTCGCCGCAGCCGATGTCGAGCACGGTCGTGATCGGGCGTTGCAGGTGGTATTCGGCAGTTGCGACGGCGAGGGCGACCTTGCGCGCGAGCCGCGGCGTGTCGCCGATGCCGCGCGTGCGATACCAAGTGTCGAAGTAGGTCTTGTCGTAGTGTTTGGTCATATGCCCACGATACTGCGTTGTGGCCGGCAGTTTGCATCGTCCGCATGGGCAAGACGCAGGGGTCTCGTTCCCGTAGGAGCGACGGGAGTCGCGACTGCAACACATGCCGGCCATTGTCTCGACTTCGGTTGCTCCCACAGAACGAAGTTCCAACCACTTCCGGGCATGCGATCCTGTCACTTGTCAAAAACGGAGCACATCCATGGCCTATCTCTGGACAAAAACCGCACACCTCGTGTTCGTCATGGCCTGGATGGCGAGCGCGTTCTACCTGCCGCGCATCCTCATCAACCTCGCCGAAGCCGGCGACGAGCCCGCGGTGCGCGCGCGGCTCCTATTGATGGGGCGGCGGCTGTATCGATTCGGCCACACGATGTTCGGATTCGCGGCGGTGTTCGGTCTAGTGCTGTGGCTGCATTTCGGGATTGCGGGTGCATGGCTGCACGCCAAACTGGCACTGGTGGCGCTGTTGCTGGCGCATTTCATCGTCGCGGGGCGCTGGCTGAAAGGGGTGGGTACGGGCCGCGCATTACCGTCGTCGACGGCATTGCGCTGGTTCAACGAAATTCCAGTGTTTGCGCTGGTGGCGATCGTCTACCTGGTGCTCGCAAAGCCGTTCTAGCCTAAACACTCATGCATCGTCGCCATCATGCGGCTTCTCGGTGGTGAGCCGATGCACGTCGTGCGTGGCGATGCCGACCTTGCGCGTGGGCGGCGCGAAGAACCGCGGATTCGCCAGCGTCATCGCCATGTCGCGGCAGCCGCTGGACCAGTGTTCGCGCATCGCCAGCTCGCCGAACGCGTAATCCTTGAACTGCTCCTCGTGCGGCTTGGCCTGGTAGATCAGGTGGATGATGTTGAACACGCGGTCGTTGAGCCACGGTTCCAGCACCGCGGACAGGCGTTCGTCGAGCGCGTCTTCCGGCAATTTTCCCAGCAACTCGTTCAATGCGGTGCGCAACAGTTGCAGGCGCTTCACGGTGTCGGTGCCGTGTCGGGTGCGGCTGGAATACTGCACGTCCTTGGCGCGTTCCATGACGTCCATCATGGATCGCGGACGCGGCCCGCGCGCGCTCCACAGATCGACCTGCAATGCAAGCGTGTCGCGTCGCGGCGTGGTGTTGAGCACGTGTTCCAGCGGCGTGTTCGAAATCAGTCCGCCATCCCAGTAGAAGTCGTCGTCGATCTGCACGGGCGCGAACGCGGGTGGCAGGGCGCAGGAGGCGAGGATGTGGTCGATCCCCAGCCTAATTTCGGTGCTGTCGAAATACATCATGTTGCCAGTGCGCACGTTGCACGCCCCGACGGTGAGCCGCACAGCGGGGTCGTCGTGGATACGGTCGAAGTCCACCATGCGCGCCAGCGTGTCGCGCAGCGGCGCGGTGTCGTAGAAGCTGGTGGCCTGCGAGCTGCCATCATTGAATGCGAATGGTGGCAATGGCCGCGGGCTGAAAAAACCGCGCTGCCCTTGGAGCAGCGACGCCGTTGCACTCAGGCTGCCGGCCCACGTCGAGCGCATGGTTGATTCCGGCATCCATGCCACCACGCCGCCAATTACGGCCGTCGTCCAGTCCACGCTGCCGGCGGGTTCGCAGATCAGTTTCCAGAATTCGCGCAACCGCGACACACGATGATCCGGCGCATTGCCGGCGATGATCGCCGCATTGATCGCGCCGATGGACGTGCCCGCCAGCCAGTCCGGCCGCAGGCCGGCATCGTGGAGCGACTCGTACACACCGCACTGGTATGCGCCCAGCGCGCCGCCACCCTGCATCACCAGCGCGACTGTTTCGTACTTGCGCGCGAGCGCGGCGGCGGACGTGTCCCCTGCGGATGTTGCGGTCACTGCATGAACCAGCCGTGGCTAACGACGATGCTTTGTCCGGTCAGCGCATTCGTCTCGAACGCAGCCAGTGTCAGCGCGACGTTGGCGACATCGTCGACGGTGGTGAATTCGCCGTCCACCGTGTCTTTGAGCATCACGTTCTTCACCACGTCCTCTTCGCTGATGCCCAGCTCCCTCGATTGTTCCGGAATCTGCTTCTCCACCAGAGGCGTACGCACGAAACCGGGACAGATCACGTTGGCGCGCACGCCATGCTCGCCGCCTTCCTTGGCCACCGTGCGGCACAGGCCGAGCAGGCCGTGCTTGGCGGTGACGTAAGGCGCCTTGAGCTTCGAGGCCAGGTGCGAATGCACCGAGCCCATGTAGATGATCGCGCCGCCGGCGTTGCGCCTGCGCATGTCGCGCAGGCATTCGCGCGTGGTGAGGAAAGCGCCGTCGAGATGGATGGCGAGCATCCTCTTCCAGTCGGCCAGCGAAAAATCCACGATGCGGTTGACGATCTGGATGCCGGCGTTGGATACCAGCACGTCGACCTGGCCGTAGTGCGCGATGGTTTTGGCGATGCCATCGACCACCTGCGTCTCGTCCGTGACGTCCATCGCCACCGCAAGCGCGTCGCCGCCGGCATCGCGGATGTCCCGCGCCACAGCTTCGGCCGCGTCGAGTTTGAGGTCGGCGATCACCACCCTGCCACCATGCGCCGCGTACACCTCGGCGATGCGTTTGCCGATACCGCTGGCGGCGCCGGTGACGACGCAGATTTTGCCGTTGAGTTGGTTCATGAGTATCCCGTTGTCGTCCAAATCTCGAAACCGTCATTCCCGCGAAGACGAGTCTGACGCCGTCCTAATCACCGTGCGCGTTGGGGATGCCAACAAAATCCTCCGGCTTTGGCAACACCACCGGCACGCCCTCCGCAGTGCACAACGTCTCGGCGCACAATTTCCTGCGCAGTTTTGGGGTCGCCTGCACCATGAAATGAAAGATCACGTTCTGCTCGACGGTGCCCCGCACCGCATCCGCACCCGGCCCGCGCGCCCAGATGCCGACGTCTTCGCCGCCGTGCGTCTCGTTGCCGAGCGGAAGCGTGGCTTCCTGCAGGTAATCCGGATGCGCGGTATCGACATCGGTCAGGTTCGGGCGGCCGTCGGCCCTTTCGTAACCGGACGCGGTGTGCAGGTAGGTTTTAGGTCCCGCAGGCTGCGACGCGCTGGCGCCCGTGTAGCCGGGGCCGTTGGCGTAGCCGAGCGTGGTGTAGGGCAGGCCGGTCGAGTCGCTGGCCAGACCGCCGCTGTCGTCTTCGCCGCTGCTGCCGCGCACTTTGCCCAGGATCGGATTGCCGCGCACGGGATAACCGGCGAACGTCAGCGTATGTGCGTGGTCGGCGGTGACGAGGATCAGCGTGTCGTCTTCCGATGTGAGCTGCGCGGCTGCGCGGACCGCGTCCGACAACGCGATCGTGTCGGTCAACGCGCGATATGCATTGCCGTAGTGATGCGCGTGGTCGATGCGTCCGCCTTCGACCAGCAGGAAATAACCGTCCTTCGATGACTGCAGACGCGTGATCGCTGCGCGCGTGAGCTCGGCGAGGCCTGGTTCGCCGGGATCGTCTTTCCGGTCATGTTCGAAATGCAGATGGTCGTATTCGAACAAGCCCAGCACCGGAGACTTGCCGGCCGACGCCATGAGCTGGTCGCGATTCCACACGTAGGCGCCTTGCGGATGCTTCTGCTGCCACGCGTCGATGAGGTCCACGCCGTCAAGCCGCAGGCCGACCTTGTCGTCATGCTCCGGATCGCGCTGATCGACCGTCATGAACTGCATGCGCCCGCCGCCGAAGATCACATCGGGGCCATCGCCGTGCGTGCCTTCGATCAACTGCCGCGCGATGTCGCTGCACCCTTGCGCGCGCGCGGCCGCGGGCACCCGCGTGTCGTTCTCCCAGTTGCGGTCGGCATGCGCGAACGTCGCGGCGGGCGTAGCGTGGGTGATGCGCGTGGTGGTGACGACGCCGGTGGCGAGGCCTGCGCTTTCCGCCAGTTGCAGCACGCTCAGCAGGCGGTCGCCGCTGGCCGCGCAATCGCCGCGTTGCGGCTTTTGCCCGATGCCGAGCACGCCCGCGCGTGTTTTGACGCCCGTGGCCATGGCCGTCATGGTGCCGGCCGACTCCGGCGTCTGCGAATCGGTGTTGTAGGTCTTGCTCAGCGCGGTATGCGGGAAGTGTTCCCAGCTCAACCGGTTTTCCTCGCCCGGACCGCCCTTGCGCTGCCCCTCGAGAATGCGCGCCGCCGCAACCGTGGTCAGGCTCATGCCGTCGCCGACGAACAGGATCACGTTCCTGGCGTTGCCGCGCATCGCGCCGCGCGATGCTGCCTGCGCCGCGCCGTCGCGGAACCACCAGGCGGCGGTTTCGCCGTCCGGATGATGGACGTCGGGGACATCGATCCGGCTGGTTGCCAGCGGAGAATCGTTTCGTGGCGCGGTGGTGCATGCGGTCAGCGCGGTCAGGCAGCCGAGCACGAGGGCGATGCGCATTCGTGAGGTTTCCTTGCGTCAGTAAACGCATTATTGCCGATGCGTTTTGCGGGCGCTTTTACTCGTCATCCCCGCGATGGCGGGAATCCAGCGACTTTGCTTTAAACGACGAAGGCCGTGGATTCCGGCCTTCGCGGGAATGACGGTCTGGTATTCGGTTTCCCCAATAAGACTGCTTCTGCAAAGACAAAACAGTCAAGGCATCTTCCGTTCCGACTGCAGCTGCTTGTCGAAATTCTTGCCGGCGCGGTCGGCGTACTGCCGACACGTCATCGGACTCGCGTGCGGCGCATCGGCCTTGGCGAAATCCCAGCCGCTCGCGTCCGGATGCGGCGTGATCAGCACGTCGCAGGGCAAGGCGCTGATCACGGCGAAGCTGCGGCGGTAGTCGTCGACGATGCGCGGATAACGCGGATTGTCGAGCAGCTTGTAATCCGGCGCGGACAGGCTGTCCGCATACACGAACTGCTGCAGACGGCCGTCGCGCGTGTCCTGCCATGTCCACGTTGTGCTGCCCGGCGTATGCCCGGGAGTGAAGTGTGCGATGAATACGATGCCGCCCAGTTCCACATGTTCTCCATCCAATACAAGTCGATCAGTTTGTACGGGCGGAAATCCCAGGCCGTCGCCAAAATGGAGATCAGCCGTCCCGCCACGCGCTAGCAGTGCGGCTGCTTCCGCATTCGCCACCATGCGAGCACCCGTGGCGCGCCGGATGGCGGCGAGGGGACCGGCGTGGTCGGCGTGCGCATGGCTGTTGAGGATCAGCTTCACCTCATCCGGCGCGACCCCCAGTGTGCGCATGTTGGCCAGGAGCATCTCGCCGGCCTGCTGTACGCCGCCGTCGATCAGCACCGCGCCTTCGGATGTCCTCACCAGCAGTGCGCTGATGCCTTGCGTGCCGATGTGCCAGGTGTGGTCGGCGAGTTGGATCGGCGCAATCGGTTGCCGCCATGCGTCCCGTGTTTCGTAGCGGCCGCCTTGCGGCAAGAGGGGTTGCGCGGCGAACGCGGCGGAGGTGGTCAAAGCCAAGGTACAGGACACGACAAATGCGCGAAACGACATGCGGAGATCCAGGGTTGGAAAAAAACGGGACCACAAGCCTACTGCGATCAAGCGAATCGTCAACGAGGTTTTTTTGGATTGTCCGATAACGCTTCCGCAACCGCTACGACGTTGGCGACACCGACGGCAGCACAACCCGATGCCTTGCTACTTTCGCGCCGAACAGCGCAGCGGGAATCGGCAACAGCAGACCAAGTCCCGACATCCACAGCGGATGGCCCGGCATCTGCAGGATCATGCCGATCACGCCCGCCATCACCATCGCCGCGACGAGGACGGCGGCGATGCGTGGATGCTGACGTGCGATCTTCGCCGCGACCCAGCCGCCGGCGAAAGCGCCAACGACCCAGGCAACCACGACGATCGCCTTTGCCGCGTCCGGCATCGCCAGCATGATCTTCGCCATGTTCTCGGCAAGCATCGGGTCAAGGCCGGCGGGCGGTGGATAGATGGCGTGTCCGGCAGCTTCGATGGCCATGATCACGATGAACATCGTCGCCAAGCCTGCGATCACTCCGAGAATCGTGCGCCCCATCGTCGTTCCCCATGCGTTGCGTGTGGTCGCAGCATCGCGCCGGGCGCAGGTGATGGCAAGCGCTGGGCTGCGCGCCATAATCGCTTGCGTAAACAATCGCGATACACGGGATCACACATGAGCGGACAGCAACGCGACCTCGACTTCCGCTTCATGGCCGAGCCCGCCGACGTCAACTACGGCGGCAAGGTCCACGGCGGCGTGGTGATGAAATGGATCGACCAGGTGGGCTACGCCGCGGCAGTCGGGTGGAGCGGCCGTTACTGCGTGACGATAGCCGTGGGTGGCATCCGTTTCGTCGCGCCCGTGCGCATCGGTGATCTCGTTGCCGTGTCGGCGAAGCTCGTGCACACGGGTACGAGCAGCATGCATTTTTCCGTGGATGTGCGCGCGCGCGATCCCGGCTTCGATGGGCAGGCCGGGGAGGAGCGGCTGTGCACGCATTGCGTGATCGTGTTCGTGGCGCTGGATGGCGTTGAAGGCAAACCGACCGCGGTGCCGGCTTGGGATCCGCAGAGCGATGAAGACAAGCGCATGGCCGAGTACGCGCGGAAGGTGATGGAACTGAGCAAGGGGATCGAGGACACCGTCGCCCGCTACCGTGATGCGTAGAGTGGCCCTTGGCCGACCGCGTGTTGGTTTACGCACCGAAGCCGTAGCTCGGGCCGCACCTGCGCTGGCCTTTATCTGGCGGTGGCGACGTTGAGAGCGTCATCAACTCCATTCCCGTGACATCCATGGGTCAGCGAAGCTAATTTCTGTTGGCGTGCATCGCGGCAGCCACGGCTGGTCAAGCATGGCCGCAAACCGCGCCCACAGTTGGCGCTGCCGATCGCATCGCCATTTTCAAGGCCGCTGGCGCCGTGCAGCGTGGCGGCGAGTGGTCGTCTGTACCGAGGATCCCGATGGTTCCGGCGCCAGATTCGAGCTGGTCCGCGATCTCAACGGCGATGGCCGTCTCGAGGCGATCGTCAGCGAGGGAGGTACCTTTTGTTACGGCCGCGCCGAAACCGGTTTCCAGCTACTCAGCCGACAAGGCGATGGCCGCTGGCGGCTGATCACCGGTGACAGCGGCATTCCCGAATTCCTCAACACCAAGGGAAAAGACGGCTGGCCGGACCTGTCGATCGGCGGGCCGGGCTTCTGCTTTCCGGTGCAGCGCTGGAATGGCCAGGATTACGTCGTCCATCGGCACCAGTACCAAGGCAAACCCTGCCGGCCGGACTGATGGGCGGCGAATGCCATTGCGCAACAAAAAGCCGCCTCGCAGGCGGCTTGGTTTGGCGGCGCCAGCGACGACAGTTACATCGTGACCCGACGCGCCTGCATGAACTTGTCGCTCCAGTACCCGCTGGTCAGGCTGGACACGGTGACGTCACGTCCGCTGCGCGGTGCATGCACGAAGTTGCCCTGGCCCACATAGATGCCGACGTGATCGACGGTGCCGCGCTTGCCGAAGAACACCAGGTCGCCCTCGTTCAACGCGGCTCGGTCGCTGATCAGCTGGCCGTTGCCGGCCATCTCGCGCGACACGCGCGGAAGTTCGATGCCCAGTGCAGTGCGGAACACGTAACCGACCAGGCCGCTGCAGTCGAAACCGCGATCGGGCGAGGTGCCGCCCCAGCGGTACGGGGTGCCCAGCAGGGCGAGGGCGCGCTTGAGCACAGTCTGGATCTTGCCTCCTTTCTCCACTGCCGCGGCGGTGTTGCGTGGCAGCGGCATGGCGAAGCTGGACAGGTCGCCGCCCATCATGGCGCCGCGGTCCGGAAGTGGTGAGGCATCGGTGGCCAGGCCAGGGTTGAGCTGGGCCAGGATGGCGGCGGCCTCCGCGGTGGAGACGGTACCGGCAGCTGGCGTCTGATCGGCAAGGGCAGGCAGGGAAGCGGTCAGGAAGGCCGCAGCACAGAGGAATCGGAGTGCGCGGGAGGGTGCGCGGAGGGGATTTGCGGTGTGGCCGAGGCCGGAGGATTGGGTCGTCACGCGCTCTTCACTGTTTTAAACCAGAGGCGAGTCTGCCCCACCCACCCCGCAAGGAGGTTCAATTTTCGTTATAAATTTGTGAAGGAAAGGCAATTCCTTCACAAAACCATCATCTCAGGACGCGTTTCGCGCCGCTGTAATGGTTGCTCCAATAGGGGCCGTCAAGATGGTCGAGTCGCACCGTGCCACCGCTGCTCGGGGCATGTACGAAGCGGCCTTCGCCCACGTAAATCCCCACATGGCTGACGCTGCCGTCGCTGCCGAAAAACACCAGGTCGCCCGAGGCAAGCCGCCCCGGGACGATGCGCGGGCCCTGCCAATCGGCCAGCTCCCGCGAGCTGCGTGGCAGTTTCAGGTCGAGCATGTCGCGATAGACATAGTTGACCAGCCCGCTGCAATCGAAGCCGCCCTCGGGGGTGTTGCCGCCATAGCGGTAGGGCGTGCCGACCAGGCTGATCGCACGCATCAACACCGCGTTGGCGGCGGACGGGTCCTGCGGCGGAACCGGCGTCCAGTCGCGCTGCGGGATGGCTGCGGTCCGGGGCGGGGTAGGGCGCACGTCATCGCCGCCTCCGCAACCGGTGAGCGATGCAATGGCGACCGCAAGGATCGCGGCGACGACCGCGCTCGCTGGCGCGCCTGGATGCCTGTCCGGATAATGCGAACCCTTCATGCGGCCGAGTGTACCGATCCGGTGCGGCCGATCCAGCTCCCCTGCGTTGCCGCGTCTGGCAAATCACCCGAGTCCTTTATGAAAATCGAAAAAGATTGCGTCGTCCGTTTTCACTACACGGTTGCGGAAGCCGGCCAGGAGCCGCTGGAAACCTCGAAGGAGCGTGAGCCGCTGGCGATCCTGTTCGGCCGCGGCAACATCATCCCGGGTCTTGAAACGGCGATGGAAGGGCATGAGGCCGGCGACAGCTTCGGGGCGGACGTCACTGCTGCCGATGCCTACGGCGAGCTTCGCGACGGCCTCAGCCAGCGCGTACCCAAGAAGCATTTCGGCGAACAGAAACTCCAGCCCGGCATGCAGATCGTGCTCAACACCAACTTTGGCCCGCGCGCCGTGACGGTGCAGAAGGTCGGCCTGAGCGTGGTCGACGTCGACCTCAACCACCCGATGGCCGGCAAGGATCTTCATTTCGACGTGGAAATCGTCGAGGTGCGCGCGGCGAGCAAGGAAGAGCTGGAGCACGGGCATGTGCATGGCGAGGGCGGGCACGCGCACTGACGCCGCCGTATCCGGTGCGACCACGACGGTTCGCGCAAGCAGGCTCTCCTGTATCCGCCAACGGACCGTGACCTCCAGCGGTTGCGGTCCGCGCCTTAACCACGAATCATCGGGCCTTCGTAGCGGGGAGCACGAGACATGGCAGACGTCACATTGATGGATGACATCCGGGTTGCGCCGATTGCGGCCAACGAACGCATCGAAGTGATGGATGTCCTGCGCGGAGTCGCGCTGCTCGGCATTCTGCTGATGAACATCGAGGCCTTCGTCGGCCCGATGATGGAAGCGCTGACCGGCGTCAATCCCCGTTTCAACGGCGCCGACCGCTGGGCCGATGCAGCGATCTATGTCCTGGTACAAGGCAAGTTCATCACGCTGTTCTCGCTGCTGTTCGGCATGGGTTTCGCGGTCATGCTGGAACGCGCGGAGGCGCGTGGCGGCAGCGGTACCTGGTTGTATGCGCGGCGGCTGCTAGCGCTGTTGGGCATCGGCCTGGTGCATGCAATCCTGATCTGGTCCGGCGACATCCTGGTGACCTATGCCCTGCTCGGTTTCGTGTTGTTGCTGTTCTTCCGCCGCACGCCGGTGTCGCGCCTGCCGAAGTGGGGCGTGGCCCTGACGCTGCTGCCTTTGCTGCTGACCTGGCTGATGGCGCTGTCCGCGCTGCTGGCGCAACAAGACCCGCAGGCCTCCGCCGAGATGCAGAAGGCGATGTCCGGACAGGGCAGCGAGATGATGGCGCTGGGCGACGCGCAACGCCTCGCGTACGGTGCGGGTACCTATGCGGAGGCCACGGCGCAGCGTGCGGTCGATACCGGAATGATGATTGGATTCGTCGTGTTCTTCGGCCCCCTGGTGCTGGGCATGTTCCTGTTCGGCAGCTGGTTCGTGCGCAGTGGCGTGATGCGCAATCCCGGCGCGCACCTGCCGCTGTTCCGTCGCCTGTTGACGCTCGGGTTCGCGCTAGGCCTGCCATTGATGCTGTGGTCGGCATGGACCCATCCGACGATGAGTTTTTCCGACATCAGCATCGGCACTGCCGCGGCGCAGAGCGCCGGCCATGTCGCCAACGTATTGATGTGTTTCGGTTACTTCGCGGGGATCGTCCTGCTGATGCAGCAGCCGGCATGGGCGCAACGCCTGCGCTGGTTCGCGCCCGCCGGGCGGATGGCGTTGACCAATTACCTCATGCAGTCGGTGATCTGCACATTCGTTTTCTACGGCTACGGCCTCGGCTGGTTCGAGCGGCTGCCCCGCGCATGGCAGCCGCTGTTCGTGATCGCCGTATTCGCGTTGCAAGTCGTTTTCAGTCGCTGGTGGCTGTCGAAATTCCGTTATGGCCCGGCCGAATGGCAGTGGCGCTGGCTGACCTACCTGCAGCGGCCATCGATGCGAACCGCACCGATTTGACGTCATCGCAGCGCGGCCAGCACCTTACTATCAACAAATGAACGAACAAGACGATGTGCTGATCCTTGGCGGTGGCGTGATCGGCCTGTCGTGCGCGGTCGCGTTGCTGGATGCGGGGCGCGGGGTGCGCGTGCTGGAAGCGGGCAAGACGGGGTGCGGCAGTTCGCACGGAAATTGCGGGACCATCACGCCCAGTCACGCGCCGCCGTTGGCGGCCCCGGGGATGATCGCGCAGGCGATGCGCTGGATGCTGACGCCCGATGCGCCGTTGTACGTCAAGCCCCGGATCGATCCGGCGTTGTGGGTCTGGCTGCTGCGTTTCGCCGGCCGCTGCAATGTGCACGACTGGCGCGAGGCCACTCGCGCGAAGGGCGCGCTGCTCAACGATTCGCGCAGCCGCATGGCGGCATGGGTGCGAGACCACGCGCTCAAGTGCGCGTTCGAGGAAGGCGGCGTGGACTATGTCTATCGCGACGCCTGGCGCTTCGACAAGGATGCATCCCAGTGCGACGCGTTGCGCGAGATCGGCATCGGTACCGAAGTCTTCGATGCGGCCGCCTATGCGCGCGAGGAGCCTGCGCTGCGCGAGGGCGTCGTGGCCGGCACGATTCGTTTTCCAGGCGATGCCAGCGTGCGGCCCAATGACTACGTGGCCGAACTCGCGCGTGTCGTGCGCGAGCGCGGCGGCATCATCGAGGAGGATTGCCGGGTGGAAGCCGTGTCGTCCGACGTGAATGAGGTTGTCGCATCGACATCGCGGGGCGTGCGGCGTGGCCGCGACGCGGTTCTCGCGCTCGGCGCGTGGTCGCCGACGCTCGCGAAGTCGTTACGGTTGAAGTTGCCGATCCAGCCCGGCAAGGGTTACTCCATCACCTATTCGCGTCCGCAACTCGCGCCGCGACACCCGATGGTGCTGAAAGACATATCAGTGTGCGTGACCACCTGGGAAGACGGATACCGACTCGGCAGCACCATGGAATTCTCCGGCTACGACAGCACGCTCAACGTCACGCGGCTGGATGCGCTCGAACGCGGCGCGCGCGCGTACCTGCTTGAACCGGTTGGCGCGCAGCGGCGCGAGGAATGGTTCGGCTGGCGACCGATGACCTACGACGACGTACCGATCATCGGCCGCGCGCCGGGACATGACCGGCTGTGGTTGGCGACGGGGCATGGCATGCTCGGAGTCAGCATGAGCACGGGCACTGGACAGTTGATCGCGGACCTCATCACCGGACACGCGCCGGCGATCGATCCTCTCAGCTATCGCGCGGAGCGCTTCCAGTGACACGATGCGCATGAGCGATCCCGGTTTCGATTTCGACCTGATCGTGATTGGCGGCGGATCCGGCGGCCTTGCCGGTGCGTTCCGCGCAGCGACGCACGGTGCGCGCGTCGCGTTGCTCGAACCTGCGCCGCTCGGCGGCACCTGCGTCAACGTCGGCTGCGTGCCGAAGAAAGCGATGTGGCTCGTAGCCGACCTGTCGCAGAAGATTTCGATGGCGGCGCAGCTCGGTTTTTCCGTGCCCGCGCCGCAACTGGACTGGGCGGAATTCATCGCCCATCGCCAGCGATACATCGTGAACATCCATCACAGCTACCAGCAGCGGCTGGATCAGAACAAAATCGCATTGCTGCCTGCGCGCGCGCGACTGATCACGCATGACACCGTTGAAACATCCGATGGCGTGCGCCTGCGCGCGCCGCACATCCTGGTCGCCACGGGCGGGCACCCGCTGCGTCCCAGGATCCCGGGCGCGGAACTCGGTCTGGTATCGGATGATTTCTTCCAGCTGTGCTCGGCACCTGCACGCGTGGCCGTGATCGGCGGCGGCTACATCGGCGTGGAGCTGTCAGGCGTGCTGCAGGCGCTGGGCAGCCGGGTCGACATGTTCGTCCGTGGACGGCGTCTGCTGCAGGGGTTCGACGAGGATCTGACCACGCAACTGGTGCAGGATTACCTGCATTACGGCACGCGTACGCATTTCGGGTTCGATGTGCAGGCGCTGGAACAGACGGGCGACGGGTGCATCAGGCTGCGCGACGCGCTGGGCGAACACAGCGAACCGTTCGACAAGATCATCTTCGCTACCGGACGGCGTCCCAGCACCGATGACCTTGGCCTCGAGCAGGCCGGCATCGCGCTCGACGCGAAAGGACACATCACGGTCGATGCGTACCAGAGCACCAGCGTGCCCGGCATCTACGCGGTAGGCGACGTGACCGCGCACGAAGCCTTGACGCCGGTCGCCATCGCAGCGGCGCGACGCTTGATGGATCGCGTGTTCGCTGGCGATGCGGATGCGAAGCTCGACTACCGCGACATCGCCACCGTCGTCTTCGCGCATCCGCCAGTTGGCAAGGTTGGCATGACCGAATCAGAAGCGCGTTTGCAGCATGGCGACGCCGTGCGCGTGTATCGCACGGGTTTCCGGCCCATGCTGCACGCGCTGGCCGACTCGCCGCAGCGCAGCCTGTTCAAGTTGGTGTGCGTGGGCGATGAGGAGCGCGTGGTCGGCATACACCTGCTCGGCGAAGGCGCCGACGAAATCCTGCAGGGCTTCGCGGTGGCGCTCAAACGCGGCATCACCAAGCGCGATCTCGACGACACCGTTGCGATCCATCCGACAAGTGCCGAGGAATTGGTGTTGATGCGATGAACGCAGAGCGCATCGTCACCGAGACCTGCACGCTGTATCTCGGCACCGCGCCATTGCTGATCAGCGTACCGCACGACGGCACGCAGGTGCCCGACGACATCGCATCGCGGCTGACCGATTCGGCCCGTGGCGTTCCCGACACCGACTGGCACATCGCCCGCCTGTACGCCTTCGCGCGCGACCTCGGCGCATCGATGATCGTACCGAAGTTTTCGCGTTACGTCGTCGATCTCAATCGTTCGGAAGACGATGTTTCGTTGTATCCCGGACAGAACACGACGGGCCTGTGCCCCATCGTGCAGTTCAATGGCGAATCCGTCTATCACGATGGCCTGCAACCGACGCAGGTCGACATTGCGCAGCGTGTCGATCGTTACTGGCGTCCCTACCACTATGCCCTGCGCAACGAACTGGACCGCATCCGCACCAGGCATGGGCGGGCGGTGTTGTGGGAAGGGCATTCGATCAAGGGAGAACTGCTTTTCCTATTCGACGGCCGCCTGCCTGACCTGAACCTTGGCACCGCAAACGGCAGCAGCTGTTCGCCTGGGATGCAATCGCGCTTGAAGACAACACTTGCGGCCCAGGACGAATACAGTCACGTTGTCAACGGTCGTTTCAAGGGCGGCCACATCACGCGTCACTACGGCGATCCCGGCAATGGTATCGATGCGGTGCAGCTGGAAATCAGCCAGCGCATCTACATGGATGAGACGTCGTTCGCGTTCGACGACGCCAAAGCGCATGACGCGCAGGGCATCATCAAAGCTCTCATCGCATCAGCGCTTTCGTAGGGATCGACTTCACGCGAGGTAAGCAGATGCCTATCGGAAGCTTTCTGCGTCAGCAACCCTCACCTAGAAAAAGGCGGCCGAAGCCGCCTGTTTCATCCGTGGATATCCAAACGTCAACGCTTGGCACCACCGTCGTTTTCCTGCAGGAATTTCTCGACGCGCTCGTACAGCTCGGCGCGGGTTGCCGGCTTGTAGAAGCCGTGGCCTTCCCCGGGTGCCACCATCGTTTCGACTTTGTTTCGGCTTGCGCCGAATGCATTCTTCAGCGCATTGAACTGCGCCATCGGCACGCGCCGGTCGATCGCTCCTTGCGCCAGGAACACGGGCACCTTGATCTTGTCGACATTGCGCGACGGCGAATTTGCAATCAGTGCAGCCTGGTCGGAGCCCAGTACGCGCTCGAGATAGCGACGTCCGGAACGCGTGTCATCAATATCGCCGGCATTTTTCATCACGGTGAGGTCGTAGACGCCGACATAACCGATCGCGCATTTGTAGAGATCGGGATAGCGGATCGGCTGCATCAGCGCGGCGTAGCCACCATAACTGGCGCCATAGGTGCAGATGCGCGCGGGATCGGTGAGCTTGTTGTCGATGGTCCATTTCACGCCTGCGGCGATGTCATCCTGCATCTTGCCGCCCCACTCGCGATAGCCGCTGCGCTCGAAATCCCTGCCGCGACTGCCTGAACCGCGATAATTGACCTGCAGTACGCCGTAACCGCGGCTTGCGAAAAATTGCGCTTCGCTGTCGAAGCCCCAGCTGTCGTATACGCCGTGCGGGCCGCCGTGCGGAAGAACGATCAGTGGCTTGGTGCCGTTGCCGCGCGCGGTGTAGAGGCCGTGGATCTTCAGACCGTCGGTGCTGGTGAATTCAACCGGACGCGTCTGCGCCATCTGCGCCGGTTTGATCCACGGCATGGCCTGGGCAATCAACTGCGCTTTCTTCGCCGCCCGATCGTAGACGTAATACGCGCCTGGATTGCGGTCGGACCAGACCGTGAAGAGCACGCTGTTGTTGTCGCGGCTGAAGCCGTTGAACGTAACCAGTTCCCCCGGGAACGATTTCATCAGCCCCGCATGCAGTTTCGCGTACTCGGATGCAGGATCGAGGTACTGCACGGATGGCTTGGCTTCGTCGTACACCACAGCAAACGGCACGCCGTTACGACCGGCGGATTCGTAGTAAGCGGGAGCTACCTCTGCACTCGATGGCAATGCGGAGCGGGTCCCTGCGGCCAGATCGAGCTTGAACATGCGTGAAGCTTCGCCGCCGTCGGAAAGCGCGGCGTAGAAGATGTTGTTGTCCTGATCGAAACGGCCGAAGTCGATGTCATACCCGGCCATGGATTTGGGCATGGGTTGCCAGGCAGCCGACGCGGTTGGCCGATATGCCAGCTCCGGATCGTCGTTGTCGTCCCAGGTGACACGAACCCGTGCGCGGCCGCTGTTATCGAAGAACAGACCGGCAGGCTCGTCGATGCGTTCGACTTCGTTGCGGTTGCCTGTTACCGAGTCGACCTTGTAGATGACGGTGTCTGGTTCTTCCCCGCAGTTCCAGCAGTTGAATGAAACCAGTACCTTGCCGGGTTCTTGATCGAGGACTTTTACGACGGAAGCTGCACCGTTGTCCTTGTGCTTGGAAGTCGCCAAGCGCTGATCCCGAAAATAGCCGAACAGGACTTCCTGGCTGCTGCCGGTCAAGTTGGTTGAGAACAACTGTCCCTGGCTGTATGGACGTGGGCGCAGCGGCATGTTGGTGGCGCGCGCCAACACGACGCGATCGTCGGCGGTCCACACGATATTGGACACATGCTCGAGCTTGCCAAAACGGAGGGTCTGCGTCTTGCCACTGCCAATCTCAACGATCTGCAGTTGCGTTTCGAGGCCATCAGCTGTCGGAACGGTGAGGGCAACGTGCTTGCCATCAGGCGAGAGGGCCACGTCGTAGACTTCCGCATGCTTCGCGAAATCCATTGCGGGAATGGTTTGCGCATTCGCTTGGGCGCAAACGGTCGCCGCAAGGGCCAACGCCCAGCGGATTGATGTCGTTCGTTTCATGTTCCCATTTTCCCTAAAGCTCCTTTGCGGAGCGGCGTAAGGATAAACGTGGAACAAGCGGACGGCCAGCAGAAAGGTAAGAAAGGCGCTGTTCTTCCTCGATGACACGCTGGCATGAACCTGAAGCGTGACCGACGGTACTTATGGCGCTGGCGTACCGATCACACCTCACGCGTCGCTGTGCCGCGTTGACCGTTCCGCCGCGAGAGCATTCGCGCCGTCGCCGCGGCCGATACGGGTGATCGCCGATTCAGACTTCCAAAGTGGCCAGATCGCCCTTTTGTTCCAGCCACGTTTTGCGATCGCCAGCACGTTTCTTGGCCAGCAACATGTCCATCAGCGACCGCGTCCCCGCATCGTCCTCGTTGGTCAGTTGCACCAGCCGCCGCGTATCCGGGTGGATGGTGGATTCGCGCAGCTGCTGCGGGTTCATCTCGCCGAGGCCCTTGAAGCGGGTGACGTTGACGGCGCCTTTCATCTTTTCGCGCTCGATGCGCTCCAGCAGCAGGCGCTTTTCTTCCTCGTCCAGCGCATAGAACACCTGCTTGCCGACATCGACGCGGAACAGCGGCGGCATGGCGACGAAGATGTTTCCGGCTGCAACAAGCGCAGGGAAGTGCTTAAGGAACAGTGCGGTCAAAAGCGTCGCGATATGCAGCCCGTCCGAGTCGGCATCCGCAAGGATCACCACCTTGCCGTAACGCAGACCGGAGATGTCGTCCTTGCCGGGATCGCAACCGATGGCGACGGCGAGGTCGTGTACTTCGTTGGATGCGAGCACGCCGCCGGACGCGACTTCCCATGTGTTCAGGATTTTTCCGCGCAACGGCAGGATCGCCTGGAAATCCTTGTCGCGCGCCTGCTTGGCGCTGCCACCGGCAGAGTCGCCTTCGACGAGGAACAATTCGGTGCGCGACAGGTCCTGCGAAATGCAATCGGCGAGCTTGCCGGGCAATGCCGGGCCCTGCGTGACTTTCTTGCGTACGATCTGCTTTTCGGTTTTCAGGCGGATGCTGGCGCGTTCGATCGCCAGCTGTGCGATGCGCTCGCCCAGCGCGGTGTGCTGGTTGAGCCAGAGCGAGAACGCGTCGTGCGCCGCGCCTTCGACGAAGCCCGCGGCCTGGCGCGAACTCAGGCGTTCCTTGGTCTGTCCGCTGAACTGCGGATCGGTCATCTTGATGCTGAGCACGTAGGCGACCCGATCCCAGACGTCTTCCGGCGCCAGCTTGATGCCGCGCGGCAGCAGGTTGCGGAAATCGCAGAACTCGCGCAGCGCATCGGTGAAACCGGTGCGCAGGCCGTTGACGTGGGTGCCGTGCTGCGCCGTGGGAATCAGGTTGACGTAGCTTTCCTGCACCAGTTCGCCATCGACGACCCAGGCGACGGCCCAGTCGACGATCTCGGTGTCTTTCTTCAGGGACCCGACGAACAATTCCGGGGGCAGCAGTTCGCGTTCGGTGAGTTCACCCCTGAGGTAATCACGCAAACCGTCTTCGTAGCGCCACCGCTCGCGTTCGCCGCTCGCCACATCGTGCAGCGTCACCGTCAAGCCGGGACACAGCACGGCCTTGGCGCGCAACAGATGTTTCAACGCACGCAGGTTGAACTTCGGCGTATCGAAATATTTCGCATCCGGCCAGAAGCGCAGGCGCGTGCCGGTATTTTTCTTGCCGACGCTGCCGACGATGTCCAGCTTCGACACGCGATCGCCATTCTCGAACTGCATCCCGTATTCGTTGCCGTCGCGCTTGATGAAGACATCGAGCTGTTTCGACAGCGCATTGACCACGCTCACGCCGACGCCGTGCAGGCCGCCGCTGAAGGTGTAGTTCTTGTTGTTGAACTTCCCGCCCGCGTGCAGGCGCGTGAGGATCAGTTCGACGCCCGGAATTTTTTCCTCCGGGTGCAGGTCCACCGGCATGCCGCGGCCGTCGTCGGACACCTCGCAACTGCCGTCGGCGTGCAGCACCACGTCGATTTCGCGGGCATGTCCCGCCAGCGCCTCATCGACGGCGTTGTCCACGACTTCCTGTGCCAGATGGTTGGGCCGCGTGGTGTCGGTGTACATCCCCGGCCGGCGCTTGACCGGGTCCAGCCCGGAAAGGACTTCGATGTCAGCTGCGTTGTAGCGTGTGCTCATTCGTGTCGGGTCTTGATGTTGATTCGTCGTGCATTTGGATCGGCAATCCCCATAGATTACCGTCGCCGTGAAGTTAAAACCCTGTTGTTCACGCCTAGTGCGGCGCCATCACGTTAAGTTCGCCGTGTCGCAGAGGGCGCGACGTGCCTGCACCCTCAACTAACGGAGTGACGATCATGCGTAGCCCCAAACTCATATTGACGGCGGTTTTCGCTGCCGCGTTCATGGCTCCTGCCGCATTCGCGCAGTCGCAGACCAATGCCGGGAAAGCCGAGCAGGCCGCCAAGGAGGCCGAGGCCTCCGCGCAAGCGGCGCGTGAGGCGGCCGACGAGATGGATGGCAATGCCGAGGTAGCCGGGGACAAGGCCGCCGTCACCGCCCGCAGTGCCGCCGACCGTGCCGCTGAAGCCGCCGAGATGGCCAAGGATGCGGAAGATGCCAACGAGACCGCCGAGGACACAACCTCGACGTCTTCGCAGTCGGCCACCACGTCCCAGTCCTCGACTTCGTCCCAGTCAACGACCGATATGAACGATGACGAAGAGGAAGTGGAAGAGGAGCGGGGCAGCAAGACGCCATGAGCACCTGACGGATCCGAAATCCCTGAACGCCCCGCCAAGCCCGGGGCGTTCGCTTTTTTGCGCCTACTGGAATCCCCGGGCTCGCCCGTACCCCAGCCAGCCATTAGAATGTGGCTTTCCAGCGACCCGCTGACCTCATGACGCCCCCCAGCACCTCCACACCCCTCGTCTTCGTCACCGGCGGCGTGGTGTCGTCCCTAGGCAAGGGCATCGCCGCAGCCTCGCTCGCGGCCATCCTCGAGGCGCGCGGCCTGCGCGTGACGATGATGAAGCTCGACCCCTACATCAACGTCGATCCGGGCACCATGAGCCCGTTCCAGCACGGCGAGGTCTACGTCACCGACGACGGCGCCGAAACCGATCTGGACCTCGGCCACTACGAGCGCTTCGTCAATACCCGGCTGACCGGAAACAACTCGATCACCACCGGCAAGATCTACGAGGCCGTGATCCGCAAGGAACGCCGCGGCGATTATCTCGGTGGCACCGTGCAGGTGATCCCGCACATCACCGACGAGATCAAGCGCCGCATCGACATCGCAACCGAAGGTTATGACGTTGCGCTGGTGGAAATCGGCGGCACGGTCGGCGACATCGAATCGCTGCCGTTCCTCGAAGCGATCCGCCAGATCCGCACCGAGCGCGGCTCCGACAAGGCCGTGTTCATCCATCTCACGCTGATTCCTTACATCGCCGCTGCCGGGGAACTCAAGACCAAACCCACCCAGCATTCGGTGAAGGAACTGCGCTCGATCGGCATCCAGCCGGACGTGCTGCTGTGCCGCAGCGAGCAGCCGCTGCCCGACAGCGAGCGCCGCAAGATCGCGCTGTTCACCAACGTGCCGGAAAAAGCCGTGATTTCTGCGGTCGATCTCGACAACATCAACAAGATTCCGATGTGGCTGCATGCGCAGGGACTGGACCAGATCGTGGTGAACCAGTTGCGGCTGGATGACAAGGCCGCGCCGGAAGCCGACCTGTCGCAATGGCTGGATGTGGTCGATGCCGGCGAGCATCCGATCGACGAAGTGACCATCGCCGTGGTCGGCAAGTACATCGACCACAAGGATGCGTACAAATCCGTGGCCGAGGCGCTCAAGCATGGCGGCATCCGCCAGCGCACGCGTGTCAATCTGAAATGGATGGAATCGCAGGATGTCGAACGCCAGGGTGCGGACAAGGCGCTTGCCGATGTCGACGGCATCCTGGTGCCGGGCGGCTTCGGCGATCGCGGCTTCGAAGGCAAGGTGCAGACCGCGCAATACGCGCGCGAGCACGGCGTTCCATATTTCGGGATCTGTTACGGCATGCAGGCCGCAGTGGTCGATATCGCGCGCAACCTCGCGGGACTTGAGGGCGCCAACAGCACCGAGAACGACCGCCAGACCCCGCACCCGGTGATCGGCCTGATCACCGAATGGCGCACGCAGAGCGGCGACGTCGAACACCGTAGCGAAACCAGCGACCTCGGCGGCACCATGCGCCTCGGCCTGCAGGAAGCGCGCATCAAGCCCGGGACCCGTGCGCGCGAGTTGTATGGCAAGGACGTGGTCGGCGAGCGCCATCGCCATCGTTACGAATTCAACAATCGTTATCGAACGCAGCTGGAAGAAGCGGGCCTCGTTATTTCCGCCAAATCGATGGACGATCTATTGGTGGAGATGATCGAACTTCCGAACCATCCGTGGTTCATCGCCTGCCAGGCGCACCCGGAATTCCTGTCGACGCCGCGTACGGGACATCCGTTGTTCGTCGGGTTCATTCGCGCCGCGCGCGAGCAGAAGGCGGGTGGACGGTTGTTGAAGGAAGCCAGCGCATGAGCGACAAGAGCGCCGGGATGAACCTCTGCGGCTTCGAAATTGGCCTCGACCACCCCTTCTTCCTGATCGCCGGGCCCTGCGTCGTCGAATCCGAACAGTTGCAAGTCGATGTCGCCGGCCAGTTGAAGGACATCACGTCATCGCTCGGCATCAACTTCATCTTCAAATCCAGTTTCGACAAGGCCAACCGCACCTCCGGCACCAGCTTCCGCGGCCCCGGCATGGAGGAAGGCTTGCGCGTGCTGTCCGAAGTGAAGCGCCAGTTGAACGTGCCGCTGCTGACCGACGTGCACGAGTACACGCCGATGGATGAAGTCGCCTCGGTCGTCGACGTGCTGCAGACGCCGGCGTTCCTGTGCCGGCAGACCGACTTCATCACCAAGGTCTGCGCGACCGGCAAGCCGGTCAACATCAAGAAGGGCCAGTTCCTGTCGCCTTGGGAAATGAAGCCCGTGGTCGACAAGGCCAAGGCGACGGGCAACCACGACATCATGGTCTGCGAGCGTGGCGCCAGCTTCGGCTACAACAACCTGGTCAGCGACATGCGCTCGCTTGCAGTGATGCGCGACACCGGTTGCCCGGTGGTGTTCGACGCGACACATTCGGTGCAGTTGCCGGGCGGGCAGGGCGGTTCGAGCGGTGGGCAGCGGGAATTCGTGCCGGTGTTGTCGCGCGCGGCGGTTGCGGTCGGAGTGAGCGGCTTGTTCATGGAAACGCATCCGGATCCGGACAAGGCATTGAGCGACGGGCCGAATGCGTGGCCGTTGGGAAAAATGCGGGCGTTGTTGGAAACGCTGCTTGAACTCGACCGGGTCACCAAGAAGAACGGATTCCTGGAGTCGATGGCGTAGGGCGGGTTCTTGTCCGCCATGTCCATTCAAAAAAAGCGGCGAGTTAAGACCCGCCCTACCATTTCAACCCAGACCATCATCCAATGACCAAAATCACAAAAATCCACGCCCGCGAAATCCTCGACAGCCGCGGCAATCCCACCCTTGAAGCCGAAGTCACCCTGGCCGACGGTTCCTTCGGCCGCGCGATGGTGCCCTCCGGCGCATCGACCGGCTCCAAGGAAGCCGTCGAACTGCGCGACGGCGACAAGACACGCTACATGGGCAAGGGCGTGCGGAAGGCCGTCGCCAACGTCAACGGCACGATCGCGCAGGCGCTGAGCGGATTCGACGGTGCGGACCAGGCAGGCCTGGATAAACGCCTGATCGATCTTGACGGCACCGAAAACAAGGGCCGCCTCGGCGCGAATGCGTTGCTCGGCGTGTCCATGGCCAACGCACACGCCGTTGCCGCATCGAAGAAACAACCGCTGTGGCAGCACCTCGCCAATGGCAACGACATCTCGCTGCCGGTGCCGATGATGAACATCATCAACGGCGGCGCACACGCCGACAACAATGTCGACATGCAGGAATTCATGGTGTTGCCGGTTGGATTCGATACCTTCGCCGAATCGTTGCGCGCGGGCACGGAAATATTCCATGCCCTCAAATCCGTGCTGAAGGGGCGTGGCCTGAGCACCGCTGTTGGTGACGAGGGCGGCTTCGCACCCGATCTGCGCAGTAACGAGGAAGCGCTCGAAACCATCCTCGAAGCGATCGGCAAGGCAGGCTACAAGGCGGGTGAGGACGTGATGCTTGGCCTGGATGTCGCATCCACCGAATTCTTCGACAACGGCAAGTACAATCTGACTGGCGAAGGCAAGCGCCTGACCAGCGAACAGTTCGTCGATTTCCTAGCCGACTGGTCGGCTCAGTATCCGATCATCACCATCGAGGATGGCATGGCCGAGAACGACTGGGCGGGCTGGACATCGCTCACCGAACGGCTCGGCAGCAATGTGCAACTGGTCGGCGACGATCTTTTCGTGACCAACCCGAAAATTTTCCGCGAAGGCATCGACCGGCATGTCGCCAACGCGATCCTGATCAAGGTCAACCAGATCGGCACGTTGTCCGAAACGCTGGAAGCCATTGCGATGGCCAATGCCGCCGGTTACGCGGCCGTCGTCTCGCACCGCTCGGGCGAAACAGAGGACACATCCATCGCCGACATTGCCGTCGCCACGACTGCCACGCAGATCAAGACCGGCTCGCTGTGTCGGAGCGATCGGGTGGCCAAGTACAACCGGCTGTTGCGCATCGAGGAAGAAGTCGCCCATCTGAATCCGGACATCGCCGCGAAATACGCCGGCTGGGATGCTTTCGTGTCGTTGAAGCGCTGACCGATCGATGCGCGTGCTCGGCATTCTCGCGCTGGTGCTGGTCGCGCTGCTGGCGTGGTTGCAATACCGCCTGTGGTTCGGCGGTGGCGGGCAGGGCGAAGTGCAGGCGTTGCAGCAACAGGTAAACCAGCAGGCACGAGAAAACAGCGGCTTCAAGCAGCGCAATGACGCATTGACCGCGGAAGTCGAAGACCTGAAATCCGGCGAGAAAGCGGTGGAAGAGCGTGCGCGCAGCGAGCTCGGCATGATCAAGCCGGGCGAGACGTTCTATCGCGTGGTCGACCCTGAGCCGGCGGTTCCGGTTGGCGACGCGATTTCGCCGGAGACCCAATGACCTGGGCCGTCATCCCGGCCGCCGGACGCAGTGCGCGTTTCGGCGGCGCCTTGCCGAAACAGTATCTCGAGGTCGAAGGCGAACCGCTGATTGCACATACGTTGCGCGCATTGTTCACACATCCGGCGATCGAGGGCGCTGTCATCGTCCTGGCGCTGGACGACGCGCACTGGCCAGGCTGGACATCGTTTTCAGATAAGCCGCTCGTCGTTTGCACAGGGGGCGATACGCGCGCGCATTCCGTCCTTTCAGGCCTTGCCGCCTTGCCGGACAGCGTTCGCGCGGATGATTTCGTGCTGGTCCACGACGCAGCACGTCCCAATCTTCGCCTCGGCGACCTCGACCAGCTGCTTGAACGCGGCCGCAACGATCCCGTCGGGGCGATCCTGGCCGCGCCGGTGCGCGACACGCTCAAACGCGCGGGAAATGATGGCGGCATCGATGCGACCGAACCTCGCGAGCGTTTGTGGCGCGCATTGACGCCGCAACTGTTCCGCCGCCTGCAATTGACGCGCGCCTTGGAATCTGCGCGCGAGGCAGGCGTCGCGGTGACGGATGAAGCGATGGCGATGGAGCGACAGGGGTTGCGGCCATTGCTGATCGAAGGTGCGGAAGACAATTTCAAGGTGACGACATCCGCCGACTTGCAGCGATTCGCCTTCGTATTGAGCAGCAGGAACATCTGACATGCCCGAGCACTCCACATTCCGCATCGGCCAAGGCTTCGACGTCCACGCATTCGGCGTCGGCGACCACGTCATGCTCGGCGGCGTCCGCGTCCCGCACGATCGCGGCATCGTCGCGCACAGTGACGGCGATGTGGTGATCCATGCGCTGTGCGACGCGATGCTCGGCGCACTGGCGCTGGGCGATATCGGCACGCATTTCCCGCCATCCGATGCGCGCTGGAAGAATGCCGACAGCCGCGACTTTCTTCGCCACACCAACGCATTGATCGGCGAACGCGGCTGGCGCGTCGGCAACACCGATGTCACCGTCATCTGCGAACGCCCCAAAGTCGGACCGCACGCCGAAGCCATGCGCGCGTTGCTTGCCGAGGATCTCGCCATCGATTTCGACGCCATCAGCATCAAGGCCACCACCAGCGAGGGCCTCGGTTTCACCGGGCGCGGCGAAGGCATCGCCGCGCAGGCGATCTGCCTGCTCGTCAAGCGATGATCGGCCCATTGCCGCGCGCGCACGGCGAACCTGTCCTGGAGGCGAAGTTCCGCACCAACCCCGAGGATTTCCTCGTTGAGGAAATCGACGGTTTCGAGGCCAGCGGCAGCGGCGAACACCTGCTGCTGACGATAGAGAAGCGTGGCATGAACACCACGTTCGCCGCCAAGCAGATTGCCGCGTGGGCCGGCGTTGCCGAGGTGGCAATCGGTTATGCAGGCTTGAAGGATCGGCATGCCGTCACACGGCAACGGATCAGCGTGCATTTGCCGAAACGGGTTGCGCCGGAAATTGCGTCGCTGCAGTCTGATGCGTTAAGCGTTATCAAATCGGAATGGCACGCCAAAAAGTTGCCGCGCGGTGCGTTGGCGGGGAATCGTTTCGTGCTGACTTTGCGCGATGTGCAGGGC
>PPFU01005570.1_pt1 | contig 30198 bp, 15 predicted proteins | sample 1535991 | NCBI WGS metagenome assembly PPFU01 (sample SAMN04901290, study PRJNA319586) | Hypolithon metagenome, whole genome shotgun sequencing project. | isolation source: Antarctic Hypolithon | place: Antarctica: Miers Valley | collected 2014
CAGCGCCGGGCCTGGGCGGTGCGAGCTGCGGCTCGCCGCCGAGCGGCGTGGCCACCTGCGGGCTGAACTCGCCCTTGCCGTCCAGCGAGGGACCGCTGACGAAGCGCCCTTCCAGCGGCTGAACATCCGGGCCGACCCGCGGATCCACGAAGACGTAGCTGAACTGCTGGTGCTCCTTGCTCTGCGGATGGCTGTTCGGAATCGGCAGCGCCGCGGCGCCGCCGAGCTCCTCGATCACGGCCAGCCACTGCTGCTGATGCATCGTGTCACGCGCGATCAGGAACTGCAGCATGTCCTTCATCCCCGCGTCATCCGTCATGTTGTGGAGCCGGACCGCCAGCGCGCGTCCGGTCGCCTCCGCCGTCACGTTCGCATACATGTCGGCCGCGATGTTGCCGCTCGCATATACATGCGATCCGTTGAAGGGCACGCCCTCCGCGTCGGCGGCGAGCGCGGCCAGGCCGGTGGAGAGGTAGTGCCGCGGGCTCATGCCGCCGAGGATGGCGGCGACCATCGGGTTGGTCGCCGCGGCGTCCTTTTCCGAGGTGGGCGCGCCCTCGAGGTTCAGCGCCACGGCGGTCGCGAGCATCTCGATGTGCGCGATCTCCTCGGTACCGGTCGCGAGCAGCATGTCCCGATACTTCTTCGGGCCACGCGCACCCCATGCCTGGAAGAGGTACTGCAGCATGACGCGGATCTCCCCTTCCACGCCGCCAATGGCCTGCTGAAGCATCTTGGCGAAGAGGGGGTCCGGCTTGTCGACCCGAACATGGTATTGCAGCTTCCCGTCTGCGTAGAACATCGATCCTCCTTGGCGAGTTATGTGCGCGATCCGGCGACGTTGCGAGGCCCGGCCTGCCGGAGCGTCCCGGAATCGGGTGTGCCGGCAGCCCGGGCAAGGCGCCCGCCACGCCGGCCAGCTCTCATCGAAATCACTGCAGCCGATCTCCGGCGCCTGACGACCGCTCCGCCGGTGGGCACGACTTCCGAAACCGCGTGCTTGATCCCTGGCGTACGCCCGGTATCGTTCCTGTCCACCCGACACGCCACGCGCGCGGCCACGTCCCCTGGACAGATCGGCAGGCGCACGTCCTGAACCGTCGTCACCCGCCACGGCGATGCCCAGTTCGCACATGCGCCTTCGAGGCACTTTCTCGTGACTGATCGGCAGCAGCGCCGCCCCTGGTCACTGGCGTGGGGACTCCCGCTCCTCATGACCGCGCTGCTCGTGGCGATACTCGCGATCACGCTCGGGATTACATACGCGACGCTGACCACCGCATCGCTCGCCACCGCGACAGCGCGCCTCAACCGCGCGGCCGATCAGCTGGGGCTCTCGGCTGCAGGGTCGGTGGCGCAACTCAAGACGCGCGTGCGGACGGCGGCGGGGCATCCGGCGGTCGTGCAGGCAGCGCGCGAGGCGCTCGCGGCCCCCATCGGTTCAACTCCGCCCGACTCCGCCCGCGTGGCCGCAGCCGTCGCCCGGCTCGAGGCGTTGCTCCCAGCGGCAACCGACACCGGCCTCACCGCGGAGCTCTGGGGCGCTGACGGACGGCGGATCGCCTTTGCCGGTCGCGACCTCCGGCCCGCTGGCCAGGCGGCACCGCAGGCGGCCGGCGAACGCCCGTCCGCGCCGCCGATGCCCGGTGTTCCCGCACTCGAGTCGATCGACAGTGCGGTGGTCGGGCAGCTGTACGTGGTCGAGGGCGTTCGCTATTTCTGGACGGTCGCGCCGGTGTTCGAGAACGGCCTGCGGCTGGGCTACGTCGCCAGGCGCGCGCGCATCGCCGGTTCCGCCAATGCCGAGGCCAACCTCCGTGGCCTGACCGGCAGCGACGTCGCGGGCTACTTCCGCAACGCCGACGGATCGGTCTGGACGCGCATCAGCGGGGGCGCGGCCGCACCTCCGGTCGTGCGTGACTCGGTCGGTGACGGACGGATCGTCACCCGCGACGGCGCCGGCAACTTCGTCGCCGTCGAGGAGCCGATCCCCGGCACGCCGCTCTGGCTCGCGCTCGAGATTCCTATCGCCTCGACCCGGGTGACACCGCAGGCGACGATCCGCCGCCTGACGCTGATCAGCCTCGCCGTGCTGCTGGTCGGGGTGCTCACGTCCGTCGCGATCAGCCGCCGGATCACGCGGCCGCTCACCGTACTGACGGGTGCCGCCGAGTCGATCGCCGATGGCGACTACGGGGCGCGCGTGCGCCCGGCAGGTGCCGACGAGCTCGCGCGACTCGGCTCCAGCTTCAACCGGATGGCGGCGGAGGTCAGCTCCGCGCGCGACGAGCTCGAGATGCAGACCGAGGAGGCGCAGGCCACCGCCGAGGAGCTCGATCAGTCCAATCGCGAACTCGGCGCGGCGCTGCTGGACCTCGAGCAGCGCGAATCGCAGTTCCGGACCCTCGCCGACACCATCCCGCAGCTCTCGTGGATGGCGCATCCCGACGGCATGGTGTTCTGGTACAACCAGCGGTGGTACGACTACACCGGGACGACCCAGGAGGAGATGAGCGCCCACGGGTGGGGCATCGTCCACCACCCCGAGACGCTGGACGCGGTGGTGGCGCACTGGTCGGCGTCGGTCGCGGAGGCCATCCCGTTCGAGATGGAGGTCCCGCTGCGCGGCGCGGACGACGCGTTCCGCTGGTTCCTCGTCCGCGTGCTCCCGGTGGTGGACGGCGCTGGCGCGGTGGTGCGGTGGTTCGGCACCTGTACCGACATCCAGTCGATGCGTGAGGCTCGTGAGGCGGCAGAGACCGCTCGCGCGGACGCGGAGCTCGCGCGCGCGCAGGCCGAGGCGGCCAACCGCGCCAAGTCGGAGTTCCTGGCGGTGATGAGCCATGAGCTGCGCACGCCGCTGAACGCGATCGGCGGATACACCGAGTTGCTTGAGCTGGGGCTGCGTGGGCCGGTGACCGAGGCCCAGCGGCGCGATCTCGATCGCATTCGAACCAGCCAGCAGCACCTGCTCGGCCTGATCAGCGGCGTGCTCGACCTGAGCCGCATCGAGGCAGGCCGCGTCTCGTACGATCTGGTGCCCACGCGCCTGGATCCCTTCCTCGCTGGCCTCGACAGTCTCGTCGAGCCGCAGGCGGCCGGGAAGTCGCTCACGCTGCGCTACGTCCCGTGCGACGCCGACGTGGCGGTACTGGTGGATCGGGAAAAGCTGCGGCAGATCCTGCTGAATCTCCTCTCGAACGCGATCCGCTACACCCTGGCTGGCGGTGACATCGAGCTGACCGCGGTGCCACACGAGTCGACCGTCGCCATTACGGTCCGCGATACGGGCATCGGGATCGCCGCCGAGGCGGTGGAGCGCATCTTCGAGCCCTTCGTGCAGCTCGATCGCTCGTTGACGCGCGTGCGCGACGGCGTGGGACTCGGCCTGGCCATCAGCCTCGACCTCGCCCGCGGCATGGGCGGCGAGCTCGGCGTCGAGAGCCGCGAGGGTATCGGCTCGTGCTTCACGCTCACCCTGCCGCGCACCACCGTGGCCCCCGACGAGATGATCCTCCCGCTCACGGGCGAGTACCCGGCCGTTCACGACGGCGCCCCGCCGGCCGCGAACGCCTGACGCCGAACGGTCGCGCCAGGCGCGACCAACGCACCCGGGCGTGCCACGGCGTGCAAGGTCCGCATCGCCGGTGTAACCTGCCGCCCGCCCGCCGCGTACGGAAAGGCCGGGACCGGGGCGCTGCACCGGTTCCAACCCTGGGCCGGCTGCCGGTGTCCGATGAGGAGCTTCCCAGGAACAGCACGGCCCCGCGCCGCAGCGGGTGCTGGCTGACACTCCTGTGCCCCCGGCCGGCGCCCCCGCGCCTGCCCGGGGCTCCATCATTGCCGCCGACATGCGCAATCTGACGCTCGCGTTCCGTTCCCTCGCCCGTACGCCCTTCGTGACGGCGATCGCGGTCCTCTCGCTGGCGCTCGGGATCGGCGCCAATGCGGCGATCTACTCGCTGTTCGACCAGATGCTCCTCCGCCCGCTCCCAGTGCTGGAGCCAGCGCGCCTGGTGAATCTCGGCGCTCCGGGGCCGAAAGGCGGGTCGCAGTCGTGCGGCCAGGCGGGCGATTGTGAGCAGGTCTTCAGCTATGCGATGCTCCGCGATCTCGAGCGCCAGCAAACGGTGTTCACCGGCATCGCCGCGCACAGCGGGCTCGGCGTCAACCTCGCATTCCGCGGGCAGACGCTCAATGGCGGGGGGATGTACGTCTCGGGATCGTATTTCCCAGTGCTCGGCATCCAACCCGCGCTCGGACGGATGCTCACCCCGGCTGACGACGAGTCGATCGGCGCGCATTCCGTGGTGGTGCTGAGTCACAGCTACTGGACCACCTATCTGGGTGCCGACCCCGCCGTGCTCGGCGAGGCGATCATCATCAACGGCCACCCGATGGAAATCGTCGGCGTCGCCCCGCAGGGCTTCGATGGCACCACTCTCGGCTCGCAGCCCCGTGTCTTCGTGCCCATGTCGATGCGCGGCGTGATGAACCCCGGCTTCGACGACTTCGAGAATCGTCGCAGCTACTGGATCTATCTGTTCGCCCGCCTGAAGCCCGGCACCACGATCGAACAGGCGACGGCGGGCATCAACGCCGTTTATCGGCCGATCGTCAATGAGGTCGAAGCGCCGCTGCAAAACGGGACCAGCGAGGCGACGATGGCGAGGTTCCGCGCCAAGCTGATCACCGTCGAGGATGGCCGGCGAGGACAGAGCTCGGTGCACGAGGAGTCACGCATGCCGATCCTGCTGCTCTTCGCCACGACCGGCGTGGTGCTGCTCATTGCCTGCGCGAACATCGCCAACCTGCTGCTCGCGCGCGGCGCGACGCGGTCGGCGGAGATGGCGGTACGGCTCGCGTTAGGTGCGAGCCGCCGGCAGCTGCTCGGCCAACTGTTGACGGAGGCCTGCGTGCTCGCCGCGATGGGGGGTGTCGTCAGCCTCGTCGTCGCCCAACTCACCCTGCGGCTCATCTCGTCGATCCTGCCGGCCGACGCCATCGCCACGCTGGTGCTGGAGCTGCAGCCGGGCGTGGTCATCTTCGCCGCCGCGCTGGCCATCGGCACCGGGCTGATCTTCGGCATGTTCCCGGCGCTCCACAGCACGCGCCCCGATCTGATCTCGACGATCCGCGCCAACACCGGCCAGCTCTCCGGCGCACGCACGGCCACGCGCTTCCGCACCTCACTCGTCACGGCGCAGATCGCGCTGTCCATGGCACTGCTGGTGACGGCCGGTCTCTTCCTGAAGAGCCTCGTGAACGTGAGCCGCGTCGACCTCGGGCTCGACGCCGAGAACGTGGTGACCTTCCGGATCTCGCCGGAGCTGAACGGCTACGACTCCACGCGCTCGCAGTCCGTCTACGATCGCGTGGAGCAGGAGCTCGCCGCGCTGCCGGGAGTCACGGCGGTCTCGGCGGGGCAGGTGCCGCTGCTCTCCGGCAACAACTGGGGCACGGACGTGTCCGTGCAGGGGTTCGTGCGCGAACCGGACACCGACGCCAACTCGCGCACCAACGCGATCGCCCCCGGCTACTTCCGCACGCTCGACATGCCGCTGCTCGCCGGGCGTGACTTCACCAGTGGCGACGTGCGCAGCGGCGGACGCGTGGCGATCGTGAATCAGACGTTCGCGCGCAAATTCGGACTCGGATCGGACGTCGTCGGCAAGTTCATGGGCACCGGCGGCGCCACCGACTCGCTCGACATGCAGATCGTCGGACTGGTGCGGGACGCCGCGTACAGCGAGGTGAAGGACACCGTCCCGCCGCTCTTCTTCGTGCCGTATCGGCAGCGCGAACGGATGGGCGCCCTGAGCTTCTACGTGCGCACCACCCAGGCGCCTGAGCAGATGATCCGCACGGTCGCCACCGTCGTGCAGCGCATCGATCCCGATCTCCCGCTCGAAGATCTCAAGACGCTACCGCAGCAGGTGCGCGAGAACGTCTTCCTCGATCGGATGATCTCCACGCTCTCGGCAACCTTCGCCGGGCTCGCCACGCTGCTCGCCGCCATCGGGCTCTATGGCGTGCTGGCGTACACCGTAGCCCAGCGCACGCGGGAAATCGGTGTTCGCATGGCACTCGGCGCCGATGCGGGTCGCGTTCGAACGATGGTGCTCCGCCAGGTCGGCCGTATGGCATTGGTCGGGGGGGTGATCGGCGTCGCGGCCGCGCTCGCGCTGGGCCGAGCGGCGCAATCGCTGCTCTTCGGGCTCGAGGGGCACGATCCGGTCGTCGTTGCACTGTCCGCCGTGATCCTCACGGGCGTCGCCCTGGGCGCCGGCTACGTGCCCGCGCGCCGCGCCTCCCTGATCCAGCCCCAGCGGGCGCTCCGGTACGAATAGGCGCGGCCAGCCGACGAAGCACCCGGGGCGCCCGGGAAGGTCTGCGATTCCGTGGTGGACCGCTGCATGCGTGGACGCGACGCTGTGCGCCTGGCGAGTGCCGGGCACCCAGCACGCATCGGCGCCGGCTGCGAGTGGCCGGCGCCGATGCGTTCCGCCGCCCGAACCCCGCCGCCCCGTGACCAGCAGCGCCGCCGCGCCCTCGCATCACGCCATTCCCCAGCCGCCCGCGGGCGAGCGCGGATATCCCCGCCCGCAGCTTCGGCGCAACGCCTGGATTTCCCTCGACGGGGCGTGGGACTTCGCCCTCGACGCGGGCGCCATCTACCGGCTCCCCTCGCAGGTGCCGTGGAGCGACACCATCACCGTTCCCTACTCGCCCGAAACCGCGGCGAGCGGCATCGGCGAGACCGGCTTCTTCCGCGTCTGCTGGTACCGACGCACGGTGCAGGTGCCGGCGTTCAGTCCGGGCGAGCGCGTCATGCTTCACTTCGGCGCCGTGGACTATTCGGCCGTCGTCTGGATCAACGGGCAGCCAGCGGGGATCCACGAGGGCGGCTATACGCCCTTCACCGTGGACATGAGCTACTTCGTCGAACCCGGGGAGGAGGCGACGATCGTCGTGCGGGCCGAGGACGATCCGCAGGACCTGGCGAAGCCGCGGGGGAAGCAGGACTGGCAACTCGAGCCGCACTCGATCTGGTATCCGCGCACCACCGGCATCTGGCAGACCGTGTGGATGGAGACGGTGCCCGCGACCTGGATCAGCGGGATTCGCTGGACACCCAACCTGGAGCGGTATGAACTCGGCGTGGAGGCGTGGGTCACCGGAGAGCGGCGCGATCCACTTCGCCTCCGTGTGAAGCTCAGCATCGGCGACCGCGTCCTCGCCGACGACACCTATACGGTGATCGCCGGGGAGGTCCATCGGCGCATCGCCATCTCGGACCCGGGGATCGACGACTACCGCAACGAGATCCTCTGGAGCCCGGAGCATCCGATGCTAATCGACGCGGAGCTCTTCCTCTGGGGAGAGCGGGGCGAGCTGATCGATCATGTGCGGAGCTACACGGCGATCCGCAGCGTGGGGACGCAGAATGGACGATTCACCCTGAACGGCCGCCCCTACTATCTGCGCCTCGTCCTCGACCAGGGATACTGGGAAGACACCGGCCTCACCGCGCCTGACGACGCCGCCTTCTACCGCGACGTCATGCTCGTGCGGGCGTTAGGCTTCAACGGCGTACGCAAGCATCAGAAGCTCGAAGACCCACGATTCCTGTACTGGGCCGACCGGCTCGGCCTCCTCGTCTGGGAGGAGATGCCCAGCGCCTACCGCTTCACGCGTGACTCGGTCGAGCGCCTGACGCGGGAGTGGATGGCCGCCATCGCCCGCGACTACAGTCATCCGTGCATCATCACCTGGGTGCCGTTCAACGAATCCTGGGGCGTGCCCGACCTGCCCGCCATCGAGGCGCAGCGCAACTACGTCCAGGCGCTCTACCATCTCACGCGCACCCTGGACCAAACACGCCCTGTCGTCGGCAACGATGGGTGGGAGAGCTCCGCGACCGACATCGTCGGCATCCACGACTATGATGCCGACGCCGATCGCCTGGCGCGCCGCTATCAGAGTTCGGATCTCGTGCCGCAACTGCTCCGCCAGGTGAGCCCCGCCGGCCGGCTGCTCACCCTGGAAGGACACGAGCATACCGGCCAGCCGCTCATGATCACCGAGTTCGGCGGCATCGCCTTCTCGAGCGATCCTGACGAGACCTGGGGCTACAGTCGCACCGACACCGCTGACGCCTTCGTGGATCGCTACACGAAGCTCCTCGGGGCAATTCACAGCCTCTCGCTGCTCGCCGGCTTCTGCTACACGCAGTTCACCGACACCTACCAGGAAGCCAACGGACTTGTGCACCTGGACCGCACGCCGAAGTTCCCCGTGCAGACAATAGCCGCCGCCACGCACGGGACGCGTGACGCGCGGGCCGAGGGAATCGGGATGGGCGGGTAAGAAGAGCCCGCGGATGCGACCGCAGTGCGCTCGGATACTTCCGCAATCAGCCGTGAAAGATCGGATTCCGGGCACAGCGATCGCTCCCCGATGCTCCAGCCTGACGGCGGTGGTGAACCGGCCCAACCCCCCGTTCTGCTGCCAGCACGGTTCGCTGCCCACCTAGGCAAGCACGACTGCGCCCGCGGGGCGACGCCCAGGCAATCACCCGCCGCGCACAAGACGCCCTTCCAGCCCGACGATGAGCGACAGTCCTCTCTCACTCTTCCACCCGATCGTCGCCCGCTGGTTCTCCGAGACGCTCGGCGAGCCGTCGGCGCCGCAGCGCGCGGGCTGGCCGGCGATCGCCAGCGGCGCGGACACGCTCATCCTCGCGCCGACCGGCACGGGGAAGACGCTCGCGGCCTTCCTCTGGGAAGTGAATGCGCTGATCGCCGAGGGCATCCAGGCGCCGCTCGCCAATGCGGTGCACCTGCTCTACATCTCGCCGCTCAAGGCGCTCAACAACGACATCCAGCGGAACCTCGAGCGGCCGCTCGCGGAGCTGGAGGACCGCTTCTTCGCCGAGGGCGTGCCCTTCCCGAAGCTGCGCGTGGCCGTGCGCACGGGCGACACGCCCGCCTCCGCGCGGGCGCGGATGCTCCGCACCACGCCGCACATCCTGATCACCACGCCCGAGTCGCTGCACATCCTGCTGACGAGCGTGCGGGGGCGGGGGCTGTTCGGCTCGCTCCGCGCCGTGATCATCGACGAGATCCATGCCGTGGCGGGAACGAAGCGCGGCGTGCACCTCGCGCTCACGCTCGAGCGCCTCGCGCGGCTCGCGCCTGACGTGCCGCAGCGCATCGGACTCTCGGCCACGCAGCGCCCGCTGGACGAAGTGGCCCGCTTCCTCGGGGGCTGCACGGTTCCCACGGTGCCTGACGACACAACCGGGGCGCCGGCGGCGGCCCGCATGCGTCCCGTCGAGATCGTCGATTGCGGACTCGTGAAGCGCATGGAGACGCGGGTGATCTCGCCCGTGGAGGACCTCGCCCACGTGGACGGAACGATCTGGACGTCCGTGGCCCCACTGGTGATCGAGCAGATCCGTTCCGCGCGCACCACGCTGGTGTTCGTCAACAACCGCGCGCAGGCCGAGCGAATGGCCGCCCGCATCAACACTCTCGCCGGCGGAGAACTGGCGCTGCCGTATCACGGCTCCCTCTCGCGCGAGCGCCGGCTGCTGCTGGAGGCGCGGCTCAAGGCAGGCGAGCTGCGCGCGCTGGTCACCACCAGCTCGCTCGAGCTCGGGATCGATGTGGGCTCGGTGGAGCTGGTCGTGCAGCTGCAGAGTCCCAAGCGTGTGGCGGCCGCGTTGCAGCGCGTCGGCCGCGCCGGCCACTCGCTGGACGCGACCAGCCGCGGCGTCTTCGTCCCGACCTTCCGCGACGACGCGCTCGAACAGCTGGCGATCCTCGCGGCGATGCGTGAGGGTGACGTGGAACCGACTGTCGTCGTGCAGAATGCGCTTGACGTGCTGGCCCAGCTGATCGTCGCCATGGTCGCCTCGGACGACCCGGAGTGGACGGCCGGCGAGCTGTACGACTTCGTCAGGCGCGCCTATCCGTACCATGCCCTGAGCCGCTCGGCATTCGATGAGACGGTGGCGATGCTGGCGGGCAAGTACCCGTCGGATGTGGCCGCGGAGCTCGATGCGCGGATCTCGTGGGATCGCGTCACCGACCGCCTCACGCCGTCGCGTTCGGCGCGGATGGTGGCGACGATCTCCGGCGGCACCATTCCGGATCGCGGCCTCTACACCGTCAATCTGCCGGACCGGACACGGCTCGGCGAATTGGACGAGGAGTTCGTGCACGAATCGCGAGTGGGCGACGCCTTTCAGCTCGGCTCCTCCACCTGGCGCATTCAGGCCATCGAGCACGATCGGGTGGTCGTGGTCCCGGCGCCGGGCGCTCCGGCCAGGCTCCCCTTCTGGCACGGCGAGTTCATGGCGCGTTCGTCGCACCTCACGCGGCGCGTGGGCACGCTGCGTCGTGCGCTGGATGGTGCCCGCACGCGCGAGGATCTCGCGGCGATCGGCGAGGAGTACTCCGCGGACGAGCCGACCGTGCGCAGCCTCGCCGAGTACGTGCAGGCGCAGCGGGCGGCGACGGAAACGGTGCCTGACGATCAGGAACTCGTGCTCGAGTTCTTCCGCGACGAGGTCGGGTCCGTACGCATGGTACTGCACGCGCCGTTTGGCGGCCGCGTGAACGCGCCGTGGGGAATGGCGCTCGGCCGCCGCATGCGCGAACGGCTCGGCGTGGAGGTCCAGGTGCTCACCACCGACGACGGGCTCATGCTGCGTCTCCCCGACCTCGCCGGTGCGCCCCCCGTCGACGTGATCCGCTCGCTCTCGGCCGTGGAGGCGGAGCAGCTGATTCTGGAGGAGGTGGGCGCGTCGTCACTGTTCGGCGCGCGCTTCCGGATGAATGCCGCACGCGCGCTGCTGCTCCCGCGCGGCAATCCCCGTCGCCGCATGCCGCTCTGGCTGCAGCGGCTCAAGGCGCTCGATCTGCTGCAGGCGGTGCGTGAATTTCCCGCCTTTCCCATCCTGATGGAGACCTACCGCGAGGTGCTGCAGGACACCTTCGACATGGGCGCGCTGCGCGAGGTGCTGGGCCGGATCGCAACCGGTGCGCTCCCGATTCGCGTCGTCGCAACGGAGGTCGCCTCGCCGTTCGCCTCCGCGCTGCAGTTCGGCTTCGTGATCGACTGGATGTATGGCGACGACACCCCACGTGCCGAACAGCGCGCCGCGCTGCTCTCCCTGGACCGTGCACTGCTTGACGAGCTGATGGGGGGCCCCGGTGCCGACGACCCGACGCTCGCGGTGCTGGAGGCGTTGCTCGTCCGGCGGCGGGGGACCGCCGAGGGCCGTCAGGCACGCGATGCCGACGAACTCGCGCTGCTCCTGGACCGTGCGGGCGACCTGACGTACGAGGAACTCGCCGCCCGCGTGGCGCCCGCGATCGACTGGCGGCGCGGCGATCCTTTCCGCGATCTGCTGGAGAGCGGCCGCGCGATCGCCCTTGAACTACCGACCGGCGCCGGAGCGGAGCCGCGATTGGTCCTCGTCGAGACATACGCCCGGTACGCGGCGGCGTTCGGCAGCGACCGCCTGACGACTGTGCGCGCAGGGGTCGATCTCATCCTGCAGCCAGCTGACGCAGTGGTGCCCCAGCCCCTGCGGGCAGCACTGCCGGAGCCGCGGGTCGCGCGGCGCGAGATCCTCGCGCGGTGGGTAGCGCTCGCCGGCCCCGTCGCCGTGGAAGACGTGCGCGCCCGGTACGCCTTCGAGCCGCGCTGGATCAGGCGCCGACTCGAGGACTGGGAGCGCGCGGGCACGCTGATCCGCGGCGTGTTCGGCCGCGGCGGGGTGATCCGCTGGTGTTCGCGTCGCCTGCTGGAACAGGCTCGGCGTCGCGAGTTGGCCGAGGCACGCAAGCAGATCGAGGCGGTGCCGATCGCAATGTTCGCGCGCTTCGTTCAACGGTGGCAACATGTCGCCCCCGGCACCCAGACCGGCGAGGAGGACGCCGCGGGTGGCGTGGCGCATGTGCTCGCCCAGCTTCACGGTGTCGCGCGTCCGGCGGAGTCGTGGGAGCGGGACTATCTCCCGGCGCGGGTCGAGCGCTACACGCCTGACGCGTTGACGCGAGCCGCGGGCGGGGGCGCACTGGTCTGGGCGGCCGATCCGCGCTCGAGCGACGCGGCCACGCCCACCATTGGTCGCATCCGGTTCTTCGAGCGCGGCACCGGACAGCTCTGGCTCGCCGCCCCGCCTGACGACGCCGCGCTCGGCGACGGTGCGCGCGCCGTTCGTGAGGCATTGCGCACCGGTGGCGCACAGTTCACCGCGGATCTCCTGGTGGCCACCGGCCTCGGCCCGCAGCGGCTCCGGGACGCACTGCGCGAGCTGGTCGCCGTCGGGTTGATCACCAACGATACGGTGGAGGCACTCCGCGACGTGGTGCGCTGGTCGCCCGTTTTTCCAGGCACCCGGCCGCTGGAGCCCGATCCCACACGCTGGCTGCCCGCCGACTTCACGCGTTCGGCCCAGCCCATCGTGCAGCGCCGGGTGAACCCGCGACGGATCGCGCGCTGGCAGCGCCCCGACCGCGAGGAACGCGCGAGTTGGGGCGGCCGCTGGTCGCTCCTTCACACGCCCGGCACGCTCGGACCACCGATGGAAGACGCTGAACGCGCGGAGTCCGTCGCGCGGCAGTGGCTCGCGCGCTATGGCATCGTATCCCGCGACTGGTGGCGGCGCGAGCATCCCGCAGTGGGGTGGCGGGCGATCTACCACGAGCTGAAACGGCTCGAGTTCCGCGGGGAGGTGCAGCGCGGCTACTTCGTCGCGGGCCTTGCCGGGGCGCAGTTCGCGCTGCCTGACGCGGTGGAGCTCCTGCGCGCCGAGCCTGACGAGTCGGACCGACAGCCCGTGGTGCTGGCGTCGTCCGATCCGGCCAACGTCTACGCCCTTCCGCTCAGCGCCGGCGTCGCCGGCGACCCGCTGGCACGGCCGCGTGGTGCCGGGGCGCTCCTCGTCACCGTCGCGGGCCGCATCGTCGTCACCGCCGAGGGGCGCGGCAGCCGCGTGCATGTGGCGGCAGCGGCGGAGGCCGCGGATGTGCAGTCGGCGATGCAGGCGCTGGCCGAACGCCTCGCGGCGCGTTCAGCCAGCGGCCGACGGCGCGATGTCACGATCGAGACGGTGAACGGAGCGGCCGCGGCGAGGTCCCCCCATGCGGCGGCCTTGCGCGAGGCGGGGTTCCGCGGCAACGGCACGGCGATGCGCTTCTACGCCGCGCCTCGTTAGGGAAGCTCGGCACACGTCGGGCGGCAGACGCGAGCCGCGTCAGCCAGCGGCGAAGCCCGCGACCAGAGGATCCGATTCCGACATACCGCTCGACGGACCGAGCGCGAGGAGATCTGGGTCCCCGTCCCAATCACCGCTGACGCACTCCACCAGTGCTGGTGAGATGAGCACGTGGAACCCTCTGGCCGCCAGTACCGCACAACACTCCCTGAACCCCGCCGCCGAGTGGATCGCGACCACGAGCCGGGCGTTCGGCGGGAGGTGGTCGCCGAGCCCGCGGAGCACGGCGGCCTCGGCCCCTTCCACGTCGATCTTCATCACGGTCGGTGCCTGGCATCGTCCATCCTCGATCAGCGTGGCGCCGCGGGTCACCTGAACCGTCTCGCTGCCGCCGCCCATGGCGAACATCTTGGAGGTACCCGTCCCGCCAAACAGCGTCGTCCCCTCGAAATCGCTGAGGGCGATGTTCAGGGCCATGACCTTGTCGGTGTCATTCCAGCGCAGGTGCCGGCGGAGCGTGGCGGCGTTTCGCGCCGAGGGCTCGAAGGCGTAGACGCGACCCTCGGGTCCCGCGGCGCGGTCCGCGCACAGGCTCATGTAGCCGTGATGGGCCCCGACATCCCATACGCAGTCGCCCGGTCGGATCAAACCGGCGAAGAACTCCATCTGCCGGGCGTCGCGAGTGCCCAGCGCGTAGCCGTTTCCGGCGCTCGCGAGACTCCACCACCGGCCGCGATTGACCCCGCTGAGAATCGGCACACGGATGCGGCCGACGAGCGGGCGGCTCGCGTCGCGGATCGGACGCGGAAGCCGCATCAGCGTGCGCTCGGCAGGACGGGCGCAGGTCGGGTCCCTCTGAACATGGTCTCGCCTGGCGTGTTCGAGAAAGCGTGCGGGATGATCCAGTGCGCGGTACTGGTCCCGCCGACGAACGCGAGAGAGCTTCCGATAGAATCGTGCCGTCGCAGATCTCCTGCTCCTCTACGGGTGTACCCCTCCCGCCGCTGTAGAGTTCGCCGCAGTCATGCCTGAGTTGCCGAGATGAATGACCCCGACGTGGACGACATCGAGATTCGCGACCTGCGCACGACGGGCGACTATGAGTCGTGTGTGGCGTTACAGCACGAGACGTGGGGCCCTGGATTCCGTGAGGTCGTGCCCGCGACGATCCTGAAAATCAGCCAGCGGGTGGGCGGGGTGAGCGCCGGTGCCTTCTCCACCGCCCACGGCGGGCTGCTCGGCTTCGTCTTCGGGCTCACCGGCGTCGAGCAGGGCGACATCGTGCACTGGTCGGACATGCTCGCCGTTCGCCCCGATGCGCAGCGGCTCGGCATCGGCCGCCGGCTGAAACGCTTCCAGCACGACGCCGTGGCTGCACTCGGCGCGCGTCGCATGTACTGGACGTACGATCCGCTGATCGCGCGGAACGCGGCGTTCAACCTCGTCCGCCTTGGGGCGCGCGTAGCTGAGTACGTCCCGGACATGTACGGCGACAGCACCGGAAGCCCGCTGCACAGCGGCGTGGGAACCGATCGCCTCGTGGTCGTCTGGCCGATCGGCGCCCACGCTCCGGAGCCGGGAGCGCGCGCGGCTGCGGACGCGCCCGTGCTCAATGGCATCGAACTCACAACGCTGCACCCACTCCCGTCCGTAGCACGGATCGCGGTACCTGGTGACATCTTTGCGATACGAGCCGTGTCGGTCGAGCGTGCCGCGGAATGGCGGCGTACGACGCGGCGCGCATTCACACTGGCCTTTACCGCGGGCTACACGGTCGACGGGTTCGAGCCGGGCACCGGTAATGCACCGGGATACTATCGGCTGGTCCGCCCGTAGAGGCCCCTGCTGTCCGGTCCGCAGCTGTTCGTCGTCCGCACCCACTCAGGCTGTCCGAGTCAACGTACCGATGCGTGATGCCGTGCGCGACGCCGCGCTGACTGACACCGTACAGGACCTTTGCGGGAGCAGTATGCCGAACGCCTCAGCGCCCTCCACCGTACACCTCGAACAGATTGTACTTCGCGAGATCCGGCTCCCGCTGGTGGAGCCCTTCCGCATCTCGTCAGGCATCGTGACCGAGCGCCGCATCCTCCTGCTCGAGTTGCGCGATGTGGATGGCGTCTCAGTCTGCGCGGAGTGCGTCGCGGGTGAGGAGCCGAATTACAGCCCCGAGACGATCGACACGGCGTGGCATGCGCTGGCCGCCTGGATCGCGCCGCGCGTGCTGGGGCGCGCCTTCGGGGAGCCGGCCGCGATCCGACCCGCGCTGGAACTCGATTTTCGTGGCCATCCGATGGCCAAGGCGAGCGTCGAAATGGGGTGCTGGGCACTGGCAGCGGTGCGCGCGGGGCTACCGCTGGCACGCTTCATCGGCGGGACGCGCGAGCGCATCGCGACCGGCATCTCGTTGGGGATCCAGCATTCCCCCGCGGCGCTCGCCGAGCGGGCACTCGCCGCGAGGGTCGATGGCTACCGCAAGATCAAGATCAAGATCAAGCCGGGCGCCGACCTCGACTTTCTGGCCGCGGCGCGTGAGGCGGTCGGTGACGAGATGGCGCTCATGGCTGATGCGAACTCCGCGTACACGCTCGACGACGCGGACCATCTCGCGCACCTCGACCGCTTCGGCCTCACCATGCTCGAGCAACCGCTCGGCCGGGACGATCTCGTGCAGCACGCCGCGCTGCAGCGCCGCATCGACACCCCCATCTGCCTGGATGAGTCGATCACCGACGTGCATCGCACGCACGACATGATCGAGTTGGGGAGTGGTCGCATCGTGAACATCAAGCCGGGCCGTGTCGGCGGGATCGCATCGGCCGTCGCCATTCACGACCTGTGTCACGCGTCAGGCATTCCAGTCTGGTGCGGCGGGATGCTGGAGAGCGGCATCGGGCGCGCGTACAACGTGGCGCTTGCCTCGCTGCCCGGCTTCACGATGCCGGGCGATCTCTCGCCGAGCCGGCGCTACTGGGACCGCGACGTGGTGACGCCGGAGTGGACGATGGACGCTGACGGCATGGTGGACGTCCCCCTCACGCACCCTGGACTCGGCGTCACCGTCGACGTGGGACGGATCGATGATCTCACCGTTCGTCGCCAGCTACTCACCATCTCGCAGATCGCCTACCAATGATCCCGCCGTCCGTCGCGGCACTCTTCCCGCCCGAGCGTCGTGAGGCACTGATCGCGCTCCGACGTGATCTGCACCGGCACCCGGAACTCTCCTTCGCCGAGACGCGTACCGCCGCCACGCTGGAGCGCGCGCTGACGGAGCTGAAGCCAGCAGCGATCGATCGCGTCGCGGGGACGGGGCTCGTCGCGCGGATTCGCGGGCGGGATGCCGGCGCGCCGCTGGTCGCGATCCGCGGTGATATCGACGCGCTGCCGATCACCGAGGCGACCGGCCTCGACTTCGCCTCCGTGCATCCAGGCGTGATGCACGCGTGTGGACACGATGTGCACGCCTCCTGGGCGGTGGCCGCCGCCGCGCTGCTCACGGAGCGGCCAGCTGCGGGGGACGTGCTCGTCGTCCTGCAGCCCGCGGAGGAGACGGGGGATGGCGCCGCGGCGGTACTCGCGTCAGGCGCCCTGGACGCCGTCGTCGCGATTTTCGGCGGGCATGTGGATCCGCGCTTCGCGGTTGGCGAGGTCGTCGCGCAGGCGGGCCCCCTCGCCGCATCCGCGGACACCTTCGAGATCACCATGATCGGACGCGGTGCGCACGGCGCGCGTCCGCAGGAATCACGAGATCCGGTGGTGGGCGCTGCGGCACTCGTCGGCGCGCTCCAGACGATCGTCTCGCGCCGGCTGGATCCGGCCACACCCGCGGTCGTGACGGTCGCGACGATCAACGCCGGCTCGGCGCCGAACGTGATTGCGGAGCGCGCGACGCTCACCGGCACGCTCCGCGCTCTCGATCCGGCCACGCGCGAGCTGCTCACCACCGAACTGCGCCGCATCACGGAATCCACGGCGGCCGCGTACGGACTCGTCGCGGAGGTCACGATTCACGGCGGCCCGCCGCCGATCGTCAACCCGCCCGCTCCTGCCGAATGGGCGCGCACGGCGACGACGTCGCTCCTCGGCGCAGCGGCGCTCGTGCCGCTCCCCACGTTGAACATGGCCGGGGAGGATTTCGCGGCGTACATGGAGCGTATCCCGGGCTGCTTCATGCGGATCGGCGCGCGTGAGGCAGGCGGCGAGGTGATCCCCGCGCACACCCCCCGCTTCCGCGTCGCCGAACAGAGCTTGTTCGTCGGCGCGGCGGTGCTTGCCGAGTCAGCCCGCGTCGCGTCGGCGGCGCTCGCGGCATCGTGAGGCCTGACGATCCGGCCAACGCGCCAGCCGACGCGGCATCCGACGACCTCGTCGTCATCAAGGCGTCACCGCTGAACGCCGAAACACCGACACACGCGCTCGCGGCGCCCATCACGCCATCGCGCCACGTCTACGTCCGCAGCAACTTCGAGACGCCGCTTCTCTCCGCGGAGTCGCATCGCATCGCGGTGGGCGGCGCCGTGCACGCCCCGTTCGAGATCGGCATCGATGCATTGCGGGGGATGGAGCAGCGCGCGATCACCACCACCATGGAGTGCGCCGGCAACGATCGCCTCGCCATGCGTCCACTGCCGCCCGGCGAACCATGGGAGAGCGGCGCGGTGAGCACCGTCCGCTGGACGGGCGTCCCGCTGGCCGCGATCCTCGAGCAGGCGCGGCTCGACCCGGACGTGCTCGAGATCGTCACGGCCGGCGCGGACGCGGGACCGCGCGCCGATGCCCCCGCCAACGTGCGATTCGCCCGCTCGCTGCCCGTTCGTCAGGCGCTGCACGAGGACACGCTGCTCGCCCTCACCATGAACGGTGAGCCACTCGCCCGCGAGCACGGCGCTCCCGCGCGACTGGTCGTACCCGGCTGGTACGGGATGGCGAGTGTGAAGTGGGTCGCGCGGATCGAGGCGATCACCGTGCCCTTCGACGGCTACTTCCAGACCCGCCGCTACGTCTACACGACGCCGGCCGGCTCCACGCCGGTCGACCTCGCCCGCGTGAAGTCGATCATCGTCGCCCCCGCGGACGGTGCGACCGTGGACGGCCGCACCGTAGAGCTCTGGGGGTGGGCGTGGTCAGGCGCCGGACCGATCGCACGCGTGGAGGTCTCCGCTGAGGCGGGCGAGCCGTGGATCGACGCGCAGATCGCACCGGCGGCCACCCCGTACGAGTGGTCGCGATGGACGGCGACGGTCGTGGTGCCACACCGCGGCCGCTACGCCTTCCGGAGCCGCGCGACCGACGCCACCGGCGACTGCCAGCCGGACTCCCCCATCTGGAACGCACTCGGCTACGGCAACAACGCCGTCCGCACGAGCATCGTCGAGGTCCGCTGAGCCAGCGCGACCCCACCTGTTCCCGACGAGCTCCGGCAAACTCGGTGCGCGGGGGTGCGCGTCGGAAGATGTGACCGCGGAAGGCGCGAATAGCGCGTTGGGCGAGTGAGTCCGATCCCACGAGGAGCTCCTGCGGTTCCCAACGGAACTCGGCCGAATGCGGTCCCCAACGCCAATCCGCCGACACGCAGCAGTCCTCTGCGTCCTCTGCGGTCATATCCTTCGACGCTCGCCCCCGCGCATGGGGTCGCCGGCGGGCATCAGTGCGGGGGATGGTCCAGCGTCATTGACCGCAGAGGACGCGGAGGACGCGGAGGTGTTCGTACGCGAGTCCTCGCTCCGCAGCGAGACGCGACGCTGCATTATGGACGAGCAGCGTCGAGCAAAAAGGGGAATCGCACCCGCGTGCAGTTCCCTCTTCATCATCGAGCTTCGCCGCGAGATACCGTCCCGGCGAAAACGCCCCGCGTCAGGCGCCGTACCGCAGGATCGCCCAGTAGTGGCTGAAGCTGCCCGCCATCACGAACAGGTGCCACAGTTCGTGCGAACCGAACACCCCCGGCTTGAGTTCCGGCCACTTCGTGCCGTAGACAACCGCGCCCACGCTGTACAACAGCCCACCGGCCACCAGCCACCAGATGAAGCCCGCCGGGGCGGACGAGAGCAGGCCCGGCACCACGAGCACCGCGATCCACCCCATGCCGAGGTAGAGCCCCGTCGAGAGCCACTGCGGCGCGTCGATCCAGGCGACTTTCTGGATCGTACCGAGCGCTGCGATCGACCAGACGGTGATCAGGAGTGCCGTGCCGAGCCGGCCGGGAAGCATGACGAGGCAGATCGGCGTGTAGGTGCCGGCGATCAACACGTAGATCATCACGTGATCCACGCGACGAAAGATCTGCAGGCCGCGCGGCGAGAGCGGGAGCGAGTGGTAAAGCGCGCTCGCCGTGTACATGAGCACGAGACTCGTGCCGAAGATCGCGAAAGCCACAGCGACCTTGAGACTGCCGCTGTTCACGGCGGCTACCATGAGCGCGACGAGGCCGACGGCGGAGAGGATGGCGCCGATCAGGTGGGTGATCCCGTTGACCGGTTCGCGGAGAGGGAAACGCATGGCGCTCCGGGTGAGGCGGTCGGCGGCGGCGCGCGCGACGGTGAGCAGGAGGGGTGAACCCCCTGAAGGATAGTGGCCTCAGGGCGCTCCGCGATGGCCGGACACGCCACGCGGTCGCCCCCGACGCTTCAGGGTGCGGCAGGGCGCGCCGATACTCGTCGGTACTCGAGCGCTGGTCGGCGATGCTGCCGCCGCCGCACCGCTCGCTGCTGCCCTGATGCGCGCCGCTCCGAGAAGCGCTCGCCCTGCCGCCAACTCTCCCAATGCCCAGCTCCACACCGCTGACGCCGCTCGATCCCGTCGCGATCCAGACTGTGGTCCAGGATCCGCGCCGACTCGCCGCAGTCCGTGGAACGCGCCTCCTGGATGCGGAGGCGGATCCCGCCTACCTGCGGCTCGCGCAGGTGGCTGCGCGCATCATGCGGGCACCTGCGGTCCTCGTGACCCTGGTCGATGGCGAGCGCGACTTCGTACTGGGGGGCATCGGCCTGCCACAACCGGTGCTCGACACGCGCGAGATCCGGATGGCGCCCACTTTCTGCCAGTACTCGGTCGCGCTGCGAGAGCCGTACACGATCGACGATGCGCGCCTGCACCCGGAATTCGCCCAGTACCCCGCCGTGCTACATCTCGGCGCCGTCGCCTGCGCGAACGTGCCGCTGATCTCGGCCGAAGGCCACGCGATCGGCAACTTCTGCGTGGTCGACCTCGTGCCACGGTCCTGGTCGGACGACGATCGCGAGCTGCTTAGCACGCTGGCCGCCGCTGCGGTGGCGGAGTTGGAACTGCGCAAGGCGCTACGCACGCGCGAGGACGTGCTGCAGCGCGTGCCTGATGCCGTGCTGACCGTCGATCACGACTGGAGGCTGACCTTCGTCAACCAGAAGGCGGAGTCGCTGCTCGCACGCGATTCGGCCGCGCTGATCGGCTGCGGGCTGTGGGACGTCTTTCCGCTCGATGCCTGCGAGGCGTTCGAAGCCGGCTGCCGCGTGGCGCGCGTCGAGGGACGGCCGACCGCGTTCGAGGCACAGGTCGAGTCGGGCGGATCGGCCGGGACCGGCGGAGACCGACGCTGGTTCGACGTGCACGCGGAACCGTCGGAGACCGGGCTCTCCATCTACTTTCGCGACATCACCGCGCGAAAGGCAGTGGAGGCGCAGCTCAGCTTTCAGGCGCTTCATGACCCGCTGACGGGGCTGGCCAATCGCGTGCTCCTGCTTGACCGGCTCGAGCACGGGCTGGAACGTCGCCAGCGGGCGGACCGATCCGGCCTCGCCGTCGCGCTGCTGGACATCGACGATTTCAAGCGCATCAACGACACCCTCGGTCATGCGGCCGGAGACCAGCTGCTTGCCGAGATCGCCGGCCGGCTGCGGCGCGCCGTGCGGGGCTACGACACCGTCGCGCGATTTGGTGGCGACGAGTTCGCCGTGCTGATCGACGGATCCAGCGGTCATGACGAGGCGCTCGCCGTCGTCGACCGCATTCTTCCCGCCCTGCGCCGCCCCCTGCTCATCGAGGGGCAGGAGATCCGCCTGCAGGCGAGCATCGGCGTCGTGCATGCAGCAATCGGCGACTCCGCGCACGATCTGCTGCGGAACGCCGATGTCGCGATGTATCGCGCGAAGGAGGCCGGGAAGGGACGCCGGGTGGTGTTCGAACCGGCGATGTACGCGGACGTCGTGGAGCGGCGCGAACTCGAGTTCGAGTTGCGCGCCGCCGTCGCGGATCCCGCCGCGTTCGGGCTTCGGCTCGTGTATCAGCCGCTGGTACAGCTCAGCGACAACCGCCTGATCGGCACCGAGGCGCTGATCCGCTGGCAGCATGCCTCACGAGGCCCGATCTCGCCCGCGGTCCTGATTCCACTCGCCGAGGAGACCGGGCTCATCGTGCCGCTCGGGCTCTGGGTGCTCCGAACGGCGTGCGCGGAGTTCGCCGCCTGGCGAGCGCGATGGGCCGAGGCTGGGCTGCCAGCCGCGTCGGTGCCTGGTGTGTCGGTCAACGTGTCCGGCGTGCAGTTGCAACAGCCAGGCTTCGTCGCTGACGTCGCGCGAGTGCTTGCGGAGTGCGCCGTGCCGCCCGAGCGCATCACGCTCGAGATCACCGAGAGCGTGATCATGCAGGATACCGAGCAGACCATCGCCACACTCCACGCGCTCAAGGCGCTGGGCGTCATGCTGGCGATCGACGACTTCGGCACCGGCTACTCCAGTCTCGCCTACCTGCGCCGCTTCCCGGTCGACGTCCTGAAGATCGACAAGAGCTTCATCGACGGCGTGGCCGGCGGCGCGTCCGACGCGGCCCTCGCCCGCACGATCATAGCGCTGGGCGACACGCTGAACCTGCGCACAGTGGCTGAGGGCATCGAGGATTCCCACCAGCGATCCGAGCTGCGCGAGCTCGGGTGCGCGGTGGGACAGGGGTATCTGTTCAGCCGTCCGCTCGAAGTCGAGGCGCTCCTGACCCTCCTCGCGAGCGATGCCGTGCTCCCGGCACGGGAGCTGGCCGCGGCCGTCTAACGAAGCTCCGCGCGAGCGTGGCTGACGGTCGTAAACATCCTGCCGCGCCGGCCGATACTCCCTGGTACGATCGTCGATGCCTGGTTGGGTAGCGGCGCCTGCAGCAAGCAGCACCCTCCTCCGGCGCGATGCTGCGCCTTCGCCAATGTTGCTCCCCCTTCTGCTCGCGCTGGCCATCCCGGCGCAGGGCCCCGTCGCCGCCGTTCCGAGACCGATCGTCCCGGATACCGGGCTCATCGCGCGAACGCGGCCCGACTCGGTCACGCCGCGTCCCGCGACCGCTCCGGCGGACGCCGCGATTCAGCCCAACGCCAACATGCTTCCGCCGTGGCTCCGGGTCGCGGCGCAGCTTCGCACCCGGGCGGAGGCGGTCTCGCACTTTCAGCTCACCGCCGGTGCCGCACAGCGCGATGTATTCGGCCTGTCACGACTGATGGCCGGTGCGACCATTTCGACCACCTACGTTGGTGCGGAGCTGAGCGCGCGACACGTCGTGCTACACAGCCAGGATCTGCCCGGCGGGCGTCGCGCGAGCGATGAGGATCGATTCGACATCGACGCCGCCACCGTCACTCTGCGCTGCTGTGCCCCCACTCCTGGTGACGCGGCCGCGCCGGCAGCGGCCGTGCGAATCGGGCGCCAGCCGCTCCGCCTCGGACGCGAGCGACTGCTTGGCGTCGCCGACTGGGGCAATGCCCGCCGCACCTTTGACGCCGTGCATCTCAGCGGCACCGTGAGCGGGCGCAGCGCCGAAGCCTTCCATGCGCGCCCCGTCGTGATCCGCGAGCACGACTTCAACCGTGCCGACACCAGCATCACGTTCAGCGGCGCGGCGATCGGCGCGGCCAATCAGCGGTGGCAGCTCTACACGCTCGACTTCCGGCAGCAGCGGACCACGGGCGAGCATCATCGCCTGACGATGGGTGGCCGGCTGTTCCAGACCGCGAAGCCGGGCCAGATCGGCTACGAGCTGGAGAGCGCCTGGCAGACCGGCGAGCTCGACGGGCGGCGCGTGGCCGCCTGGTTCGTCGCGTCGGAGGTCATCACCGCGCTGGGCGGAACGTGGAGCCCCGAGGTTGGCGTCGGCGTCGACGCGGGAAGCGGGGATCGCGACCCTGCCGACGATCGTGTGGGCGGCTTCCATGTTCCCTTCCCGACCGGTCACAGCCACGGCGGCCTCGCCGACATCGTCGGTCGGCCGAACACGGTCGAGCTGCGGATTCTCGGAACGCTGACCCCGCTGCCGCGGCTCCAGCTGCGCGGCGTCGCCTATCGCTTCTCCCGACTCTCCCTGAGGGACGGCGCCCACTCCAAGGGCTCCACGGCGCTGCGCGCGGCCGCGCCGGGCTCCCGCAGCATCGGCACCGAGGCGGATCTGACGGCGACCTACCGCACGACGGGCGGCGTCCGTGTGCTTGCCGGCATCGCGCAGTTCGTCCCGGGCCGCTTCCTGCTCGACTCGCCCACCGGCGCCCGTTCGGCCCGCTGGGGCTTCATCGGCACCACGCTCGATTTCTGACCTCGGCGGCTCGCCCGCGCGTCGCATCCCTTCTCCGTAGATCCGGTCATGCTCAACCTGCTTCGTTCCGTACGCGTGCGCGCTCGCCTCACCGCCGCGTTCGGCATCATTCTCGTCCTGCTGGTCATCATCGGCGTGGGTGGGGTGCAACGGCTCGGCGACACATACGCGCGCACGCGTGAGGCAACCGGCCCCACCTGGCAGCGGACCGTCGCGGCGAGCCAGCTTTTCGACGCCGTCAATGCCGGGGTGCGGGGAAAGCTCACGCTGTTCGCGGTCGCGGATTCGAGCCTACGTCTGCAAGCTACGAAGGACGTGGCCGTGGCGCGGACCGGCATCAACGCCGCCTACACCACCCTCGATTCGCTGATCACTGATCCGATCGGCATCGCCGCGCTCGACGCCGTAAAGGATGCGCGAAAGGTGCATGTGGTCGCATTCGACAGTGCCGCGGTGCTCGCCGATGCCGGCCTAACCGATCTGGCGCAGCATCACCTCACGGGCGAGGTGCTTCCGACCTTCGACCGCTATCTCCGCGCGATCGATGCGCTGGTTGCGTTGCAGGGCGCACAGATGGAAGCGACGGGGATCGCATCGGCGGAGGCGTACGCATCCGGCCGCCGCGCCACGGTGATCCTGGTAGCGGCCGCCACACTACTCGGGATCTGGTTCGCCTGGTCCATCACCGGCAGCATCACCGGTCCGCTCGCCCGCCTCACGTCCGCGGCTCAGGGCGTCGCGCTTGGCGATCTCAGTACCACCATCGTGCGCGACGGTGCCGCGGACGAGCTGGGCGAGCTCACCGGCGCCTTTGCTGATGTGCTGGACGGGGAACGTCGCATGGCGGAGAGCGCGCGACGGCTCGCGTCAGGCGACCTGAACGCTGCGATCACCCCGCGCGGCGAGCGCGACGGGCTCGGAGCGGCAATGGTCGAGCTACACCAGACGCTGGGCGCGCTTGTGCGCGACACGGCCACGCTCACGGCCGCCGCGGAAGCCGGACAGCTTTCGATTCGTGGCGATGCCTCACGTTACCACGGGGTGTACGCGGAGCTGATCGGCGGCATGAACGCCACGCTCGACGCGCTCCTCGGCCCCGTTGCCGCGACCCGCGTGGTCCTCGAACGACTCGCCGCCCGCGACCTCACGGCCCGCGTCACCGGCGAGTACCGCGGTGATCACGCCACGATCACACGCGCCGTCAACACCGCCGCCGACAACCTCGCGGAGACGCTCCAACAGGTGGCCGCATCCGCCGAGTATGTGGCCGGCGCGAGCAGCGAGATCACGTCAGGCAGCCAGTCGCTCGCGCAGGGCGCGTCGGAGCAGGCGGGATCGCTCGAGGAAGTCTCGGCCAGCCTGCACGAGATCGCCGCCATGACCCGGCAGACCTCGGCCAACGCACGTGAGGCACGCCAGCTCGCGAGCGATTCCAGCACCGCCTCGGCGGAAGGGCATGCCCGCATGGCCCGCCTGACGGAGGCGGTCACGCGCATCAAGCAGTCGTCCGACGATACCGCCAAGATCATCAAGGCAATCGATGAGATCGCGTTCCAGACGAATCTTCTGGCACTCAATGCCGCCGTCGAAGCCGCACGCGCTGGCGACGCCGGGCGTGGATTCGCCGTGGTCGCCGAGGAAGTGCGCGCGTTGGCGCTCCGAAGCGCCACCGCCGCACGCCAGACGGCTGATCTCGTGGAAGGAGTGGTGCGCAACGCGGAGGCGGGTGTGGAGGTCAATGCCTCTGTCGTTGAGCAGCTCAATGCCATCACCATGCAGGCGGAACGCGTCGGCATCGTGACGGCGGACATCGCCGCCGCGAGCGAGCAGCAGGCGCAGGGCGTGGAGCAGGTGAACAGCGCCGTGGAGATGATGAACTCCGTCACCCAGCAGGTGGCCGCGAACGCGGAGGAAGCGGCGAGCGCGGCCGAGGAGCTCGACGGACAGGCGCGGCAGCTCACGGAACTCGTGAGCGGATTCGTACTCGACTCGAGCAGCAACAACCGTCCACGTGAGGCGGCCCGCGGCCGCCGCGCCACGCGCGTCGCCTGACGACACGCGGCATCTCGTCCGAGCCGGCTACTCGCCAGGCACGGACGAGATGAGCCCTCGCACTCCCGCCCGCTCGGCGTTCTCGAGCAGTCGGTGCAGCACGGCCAGCGCGCCTTCCAGATCGATCGGTTCCCCGCTCAGCCGGCGCCGCAACATGGATTCAACATCCTGGCGCAGAATCGTGATCTCGCGCCGGTGGAGCGCCTCCGACCACCCCAGCGCGCCGCGCTGTGCGCCGTGGCGCTCGGCGATCAACCGCTGAAGCTCGGTACCGTCGCGCAGGTCGCTGGACGCGTCGCCACTCGCCTGTTCGATCAGCACCAGCGTGCGCCCCACCTCGGCCAGCAGCGTGCCGAGGTGATTCTCGAGCTCCGCGTCGGACATCTGGCTCACGCCGGGTGCGCCCAGTTCGCCGCGCAGCCGCGCGATGTGCGTCCGGAGCAGCTCGTCCATCGTCACGCGCAGCACCGTCCCCGCCGCCGACAGTCCGTGCGGCCGCCGCACGCGCGCCCGGCGCTCGGGCGTCGCGCAGCTGTCCGCGCTCTGGCGATCGTCGTCCTCCAGCTCCTCGAGCACGTCCGGAGGCGCGGGGAGCCAGAGCGTGAACGTCGATCCGGCGCTCACCTCGCTCTCCACCGTGACGTCCCCGCCCATCAGGCGCGCGAGCCGGCGGCTGATCGTCAGGCCAAGCCCCGTGCCCCCGTGCGACCGCGTGTACACCGGCCGAATGCCCACCGACGACCCGCTTCCTTCCGCCTGCACGAAGGGTTCGAACACCGCCTCCAGCTGTTCCGGGGCGATGCCGACGCCCGTGTCGGACACCTGCAGTGCGCACCAGCAGTCGCCGTCGGGCAGCAGCGCCCGTGGCGAGGGGGTGCCCGTCACGAAGCACTGCACGGTGACCGTGCCCCCGCGGTCGGTGAACTTCACGGCGTTGGAGAGCAGGTTGACGAGCACCTGCCCGACCCGCCCCGGATCGCCGAAGTAGGGCACATCGCGCTCAGGCGAGCAGGCCGACGTGACCGTCACGCCGCGCCCGCCGGCCTGCGGAAGGACCAGGCCGATGGCCGCGGTCGCCGCGTCACCCGCCGAGCCGCGGATGCGCCGGACGTGGAGCTGATGCGCCTCGATCTTCGAAAGATCGAGCACCTCGTTCACCAGTGCCAGTAAATGACTCGCGCTCGCCCGGACGCGGCCGAGCCGCTCCAGCTGCGGCTCGCTCAGGGGGCCGTCGAGTCCCATTTCGAGCAGCTCTGCGTACCCCACGATCGCGTTGATCGGTGTGCGAATTTCGTGGCTCATCGTGGCCAGGAACTGGCTCTTGGCTCGGTTCGCCACCTCCGCAGCCTCCTTCGCGGCGAGCAACGCCTCGTTGGCGTGCTTCCGCTCGGTGAGGTCGCGCGTGATCATCGCGAAGCCGATGTGGCGATCGTCCCCCTCGTCCCAGACCACGGTGACGGAAGCCTCGGCCCAGAACCGCGAGCCGTCCCGGCGCACCCGCAATCCTTCACCGTCCACCCGACCGCGCTCGAGCGCGGCGGCGAGCAGCATCGCGGGCGTGTCGAGCTCCATTGAGTCCGGGGGAAAGAGCAGCGCCACATCCTGATGCAGGATCTCCGCGGTCGGGTAGCCGTAGAGACGCTCTCCCCCAGCGTTCCAACTCGTCACCCGCCCTTCCGGGTCGATCAGGCAGATCGCGTAATCCACCATGTTCTCGACGAGCAGGCGCGACCGCTCCTCGCTCCGCCGTTCTGACTCATAGAGTCGCGCCCGCTCGATCGCCGAGGCGGCCCGTTCGGCGACGAGCACCATCAGCTCAACCTCGGCGGCGGAAAACGACCGCGGCCTCACGGTGCCTACGTGCAGCACGCCGATCACGCGATCGGCCGTCATCCCCGTCTCGCCGGGCGCGGAGTCGCCGGCGGGCAGACTGAGGGGGACGCCGAGTAGCGAGGCGTAGTGCGCACTGAGGACGGGATCGTACAGATCAGCCCGCGCCATGTCGGCGACCGCCACCGGCTCCTTCCGCGCGGCGATCGCGCCGAGCACCCCGGCGCCGAGCGGTACGCGAACCCGGTCAATGATTTCCGACGTCACGCCCACACACCGGCAGAGCTCCAGCTGAACACCGTCGCGCATCAGCAGGTGCACGCACGCCGTATCGGCACCAATAATCTCCCGCAGGCGGGTGAGGAGCTCCTCGAGGAGCTCGTCCAGCGCGAGCGGCGACAGTGCCGCGTCGGTGATGCGTTGGATGGCGGCCAGCTGCGCACGGGCAGCCTGCTCCCTGGCGAGGAGCTGGTCGCGCTCGGCGGCCAATCGGTGGCGATATCGAGTGTCGAGTTGGATGACGCGGATCATCAGCGCCACCAGGGCGAAGGCGCCGAGAGCGCCCAACAGCGTGGTCAGCGCGAGCGATCGCTCGGCGCGGGCCTCGTCCGCGACCCTCATGGTGAGCAGCCGCTGTTCCTCGGCTTCCAGCATCCGCACGGCGGTGCGAATGCTGTCCATCAGCGCTCGGCCGCGGTTGCCCCGCACCAACTCGGCGGCCGGCTCGAAGCCGGCGGTGCGGCGTGCGGCGATCACCGCGTCGGCCACAGCGATCCGGCGCTCGAGCAGGGGCGCGAGTTCCGCGAGCCGCCGTTGTTGGTCCGGCTGATCGCGCGTGAGTGCTCGGGTCGCGCGGAAGTTGGTATCCATCGCGACACGACCACGCTGGTATGGCGCCAGATAACCGGGATCGCCCGTAATGACGTATCCGCGCCCTGCCGTCTCGACGTCCACCATGTCGGTCAGCAGGTTATCCAGCCGGACCAACACCTCATGCGTGTGCGTGACCCATCCCGCCGCATCCAGCGCCCGGCGCGCACTCCAGAAGGAGAGCACTCCAACGACGAGGATGAGAAGTGCGGCAGCGAACCCCGCGCCGATCTTCTGTCCCGTGGACAGTCGCATCCAGCCTTGTTGCTCCAGCGTGGAGGTGAGCGGAATCGGCCCGCCCCCGGACTTCCTGATTCGTGCGGCGAATGCCGCGTCGAGCCGGCGGGGTTACGGACACACCGACCAGAGTGGTGCGGCGGCCACATTGCTTGAGGCAAGCTTGGCGCCGCCGCGGTCCGGGCAGGGACATCGGAGAGGCCGACCCGCCGCTGGTGGACCGAGCAACCCCCGGACCGACGACGATTTCAGGGGCCGATCACCTGCCGCTCGCACGCCGCTCGCACGTCGGCGGGGTTCCGCCGCGACGCGCCCTGCCTCACTTTCTGCTCTCGACCGCTCGCCATCCGTGATTCACCCCCGCCCCCGCCCCCGCCCCCGATGAGCGCCCCCGCCTCCCACCCCCATCGCCCCCGCCGCGCACCAACAGTTCTCGTGCTCGGCATTGCCGGCCTTTTCATCGCGCTGGGCATGCTCGCCCTCGCCGGACTGGGGAGCCGCTGGGGGTTCTGGAGCTTCCGCACGGGATTCGACCTGCTTCGCTACGGCACCTACCTCGCCTTCGCGACGGCCGCGCTGACGCTCGTCGGCGTGGTGCTGGCCGCGCGGCGTCCGGGCATGCGGGGGGCGGCGGCCATCGGGGTCGCGGTGCTCGTCGTCGGCCTCGCCGCCGCCATCACTCCGATCCGGTGGCGCGCGCAGGCGCGGACCGTCCCGCCCATCCACGATATCACGACCGATACGGACGATCCGCCCGTCTTCCAGGCGGTGCTTCCGCTGCGCGGCACCGAGAGCAACCCGGTCGACTACGCGGGTGACTCGATCGCCGTCCAGCAGCGGGCGGCCTATCCCGACGTGGTGCCGGCGCAGCTCGCCGTCGGGCCCGAGGTGGCGTTCGGGCGAGCGCATGCCGTCGCCCGCGACCTCGGCTGGACGATCGTCGAGGCCGACTCGGCCGCCGGACGGATCGAGGCCAGCGACCGGACGACCTGGTTCGGCTTCACGGACGACGTCGTCATCCGCGTGCGACCGGATCCGGTGGGCAGCCGCGTGGATGTCCGCAGCGTGTCGCGCGTGGGTGGTAGCGACGTTGGGGCGAATGCGGCGCGCATCCGCCGCTTCCTCACCGCGCTGGACGACGCCGGGCGATGATCCCCCCCGGGACGTCGCGCAGACCGTGCCTCGCGCGATGGGCATGTCGCGCGAGGTCCGCGCCGCAGCTTCTACCACGGAGGACGCGGAGGTGCTCGTCGTCCGGGCCGGCTCCGCGCGCCACTCAGGGCTGGTACGCGGGGCGGGTCGTGGAACAGCCTTCATCGCAGAGGTCGCGGAGAGCGCAGAGAACGGCCGCAGAGGACTGCCACCGACGGTGAGCCTCGGCCGGCGGCGTGCGCGGCGGTGCAGTGACCAGCTTCTCGCGTTCTGAGGGGAACGGC
>PPFU01008209.1_pt1 | contig 30132 bp, 19 predicted proteins | sample 1535991 | NCBI WGS metagenome assembly PPFU01 (sample SAMN04901290, study PRJNA319586) | Hypolithon metagenome, whole genome shotgun sequencing project. | isolation source: Antarctic Hypolithon | place: Antarctica: Miers Valley | collected 2014
GCTCCGCCCACTCACTGCCCCACCCTCCCCCACCCACACGACCGGCGACGCACTGCGTCGCGGCGACATCCCCCCCCACGCCCCCATGCCCACCGAGCACCTCCGCAACGTCGCGATCATCGCGCACGTCGACCACGGCAAGACCACCCTCGTCGATGCCCTCCTCCTCCAGTCCGGCCAAATGGGCGACGACAAGACCAAGGCCACCGGCGAACTCATCATGGACTCCAACGCCCTCGAAAAGGAGCGGGGGATCACCATCTTCTCCAAAAATTGCGCAATCTCCTACACCGACCCGAACAGCCCCGATGGCGACGTGTATCGCATCAACCTGATCGACACGCCGGGGCACGCCGACTTCGGCGGGGAGGTCGAGCGGGTGCTCCGCATGGCTGACGGCGTGCTGCTGGTCGTCGACGCGTTCGAGGGGCCGATGCCCCAGACGCGGACCGTGCTGCAAAAGGCGCTCGCGGTCGGACTGAGCCCGATCGTGGTGGTCAATAAGGTCGACCGCCAGGATGCCCGGCCCGATCAGGTGGTCGATGAGACGTTCGACCTGCTCGCGGCCCTGGATGCCCCGGACCACGCGATGGATTTCCCCGTGGTCTACGCCTCGGCGAAAGAGGGCTGGGCGACGGATAACGTGGAAGAGGTGGGAACCGAGAAGCATCCGACGACGATCGAGCCGATCTTTCGCGCGATCATCGAGCATGTCCCCTCGCCGCCCCGCCCCGTGGAGAAGCCGCTGCAGATGCTGGTGACGACGCTGGCGTACAGCGAATACGTCGGCCGCATCGCGATCGGTCGGGTATATGCGGGCACGATCAAGAGCGGACAGGAGGTCGTGGTGCTCTCCCGCAACGGCGAGGGCAAGCGTCGGGCCAGGGCACAGCAGGTGCAGGCGTTCAAGGGCCTCGGGCGGATCGAGACTGACAGCGTCGATGCGGGGGACTTGTGCGCGGTGGTAGGCATCGAGGGGATCGACATCGGCGACACGATCGCGGACCCTGCGAATCCGGTGGCGCTGCCCCCGGTGAAGGTCGATGAGCCGACGCTTTCGATGACCTTCCGCGTGAACGACTCGCCCTTCGCGGGGCGGGAGGGCAAGTTCGTGACGGGTCGGCAGGTGTGGGACCGGCTGATGCGGGAGCTCGAGAGCAATGTGGCGCTGCGGGTGGAGCGGGACGCTGCGGGCGAGTTTCTCGTGTCGGGGCGGGGGCTGATGCACCTGGGCGTGCTCGTGGAAAACATGAGGCGGGAGGGGTTCGAGCTGGCGGTGGGCAAGCCGTCGGTGATTCTTAAGGAGATGGATGGCAAGACCTGCGAACCCATCGAGCAGCTCGTGATCGAGTGCCCGCTGGATTGCCAGAGCTCGGTGATGGCGCTGCTGGGGGACAAGCGTGCGGAGATGACCAAGATGGACCCGCGTGGCTCGCACCTCGCGGAGGGGGGCGGTTACATCCACATGGAGTTTACCGTCCCGGCGCGTGGGCTGATCGGGCTGCGCACCAAGATGCTCACCGCCACGCAGGGCAGGGCGCTGATGCACCACACGCTGCTGCGGTACGAGCCGGTGCGGGGCGACATGCCCGGCCGGGCGGCGGGCGTGATGATCGCGGGCGAGACGGGGCAGGCGACGGCGTACTCGCTCGACCGCCTCTTCGACCGCGGCACGTTCTTCGTTAAGCCCGGCGACACGATCTACGAGGGCCAAGTCGTCGGCGAACACTGCAAGAGCAACGACATCACCGTCAACCTTGTCACCAACAAGAAGCTCTCGAACATGCGGGCCTCCGGCAAGGACGACCAGACGAACGTGAAGCCCCCGCGGATCATGGATCTCGAGGCGTGCCTGGCGTACACCGAGGAGGATGAGCTGGTGGAGGTCACCCCGCAGTCCATCCGCCTCCGCAAGCGTGGGCTGAAGGAGAGCGACCGGCGAAAGGTGAACCGCGATATTAAGAACGCCGAGCGGGGCCGCACGCTGGCAGCGGTTTGATCCTCGGCAGGAGCCGCGGACGAATTAAGCGGTTTTTGCTCATCTCCGCATTCGGTGATGGGTGGCCGGGGCAGGATTCTCATTACTGCAAGGGGTTGGAACGAGTTTCCCCCAGCGTCTTCGCCGCTACATCTGAGGCTTTGGTGGCATAGGCGTCCCGCCTGTGATCGGCCAGGGAGTGTCCTGAGGTCGCTGCGTGGCCCACAGGGGGGACGCCTGTGCCACCATAAGAAGCTCACCTTGCCGCAAGATAGGTTGGTCGGCTCTCGCCCCAGTCACCCCGCATACTGCGTGCGCGGCTCCTTTTACGGGTTAGGAAAGAACCTTCCGCAGGACGGCCAGGAGGGTGGTGGCGGGTTCGAGGTAGTTCGAGGGGGGCCGCCAGTAGAGGGTGGTGGGGGTGAGGCGGGTGGTGCGGCCGGGGGCTTGGGCGAAGCGGTCTTCGATGCCCGGCGCGTCGGGCGGGTGGGTAAGGATGAGGTCGGGGCCGTCGCGTTTGATGGCGGCCAGGTTGGCGAGGGTGGCGAGGATGCGGACCTGGGTGAGGTCGACGAGTCGTTGGGCGGGTGGGGGTGGGGGGCCGAAGGCGTCGGTGAGGTCGCGGACGACGGCTCCGAGTCCTTCGAGTGAGGAGGCTCTGCTAAGTCGGCGGTAGGCGTCGAGACGGTGTTTGTCGCTGGCGATGTAGCGTTTGGGGAGGGTGCCGGCGAGGCCTGGGAGTTCGAGGTGGGTCTTGGCGGGCTGGACCACCGTGTCGCCGCTAAGCCGACAAGCGGCTTGTTCGAGGAGGGTGCAGTACATTTCGTAGCCGACGGCGGCGATGTGGCCGGATTGCTCCGCTCCGAGCAGGTTGCCCGCGCCGCGGATTTCGAGGTCCCGCATGGCGATCTTGAAGCCCGCGCCGAGCATGGAGTACTGCTCCAGGGCGCGGAGGCGTTTGATGGCGACCTCGCTGATGGTGCGGTTTTCGGGGAGCAGGAGGTAGCAGTAGGCGCGGTGCTTGTACCGGCCCACGCGGCCGCGGAGCTGGTGCAACTCGGCGAGGCCGAAGTGGTCGGCCTGATTGATAAACATGGTGTTGGCGGTGGGGATGTCGATGCCGCTCTCGATGATGGTGGTGGAGACGAGGATGTCCGCCTCGTGCCGCATGAACTTGAGCATGACCTCCTCGAGTTCGCCGTGGTGCATCTGCCCGTGGCCGACGACGACGCGGGCGTCGGGCACGAGGCGGTGGATGTCATCCGCGACGCTTTGGATGTTGTGGACGCGGTTATGAACGAAAAACGCCTGCCCGCCGCGGTCGAGTTCGCGTAGGAGGGCCTGCCGGATTTTGTGCTCGTCGTATGGGATGACCTGGGTGACGATGGCTCTGCGGTCAACGGGTGGTGTGGAGAGCGAGCTGATGTCGCGTAGCCCGATCATCGCCATGTGCAGCGTGCGGGGGATGGGCGTGGCGGTAAGGGTGAGCACATCGGCGGTGAGGCGGAGTTCGAGCAGGCGGTTTTTGTGTTCGACGCCGAAGCGTTGCTCCTCGTCGATGATGACCAGGCCCAAGTCGGAGAATCGGACATCCTTGGAGAGCAGGCGGTGCGTGCCGATGACGATGTCGACCTCGCCGCGGGCGACGCGTTTCAACGTCTCCCGCTGCTCGGCGGCGGTTTTAAATCGGCTGAGGCTTTCGACGCGGAAGGGGTAGTCGGCCATGCGGCCGCGGAAGGTGCGTTCGTGCTGCTCCGCCAGCACGGTGGTGGGCACGAGCACCGCAACCTGCTTGCCAAACTCGCACGCCTTGAACGCCCCGCGGATCGCTACCTCGGTCTTGCCAAAGCCCACATCCCCGCAGATCAGCCGATCCATCGGCCGGGGCTCGGCCATGTCCCGCTTCATGCCCGCAATGGCGGCAACCTGGTCCTGCGTCTCCTCATAGGGAAACTCCGCCTCGAACTCGTGCTGCCACGCGGTGTCGTCGGGGTAGCGAATACCCGGCTGGGTCTCGCGGGCCGCCTGTAGGCGGAGCAGTTGAGCGGCCATCTGCTTCACCGCGCCGGCGACGTTCTCCTTCTGCCGGTCCCACCGCTTCCCGCCCAGCACGCTCAGCGGGGGTTGACCCTGGAAGCCGCCCACGTATCGCTGCACGAGGTCGACCTGGGTCGCGGGTACGTGGAGCAGCGCCTTCTGGGCGAACTCGAGGGTGAGGTACTCCGCGGACTCGCCGCCGCGTTTGAGGGTTTTGAGGCCGGTGAAGCGGGCGATGCCGTGGTCGATGTGGACGACGTGGTCGCCGATGTCCAGGTCGAGAAACGCATCGCTTCGCCCGGTGCCGGGGGTGAGGTCGCCGGTGGCGAGCTTGACGCGGCGACGGGTCTCGTACCGGTGGAACAGCTCGTGATGGGGGATGAGCAAGAGAGGGGCCGACGGGCCAAGGGGCCAAGGGGCCAAGGGGCCGACGGGCCAAGGGGCCGAGGGAGAAGCAGCCAAATGCGGGAACGCTGAGGCTTGGTCCTCGCTCTGTTCCCTGGGCCCCTCTCTCCAAACGAACCCGCGGTGCACCGCCCCCAGCTCCACCTCCACCCGCTTGCGGCCTGGCACGCCCAGCTCGTCCATCAGCTCAATCAGGCGGTCCCGCTCGGCCAGCTTGCGGCAGAGCACGATCACGCGGCGGCTCGGGTCCATGGCGAGATCGCTCAGCTCCGTGACGGCGGCCTTGGCGTCGGCGTCGAACGCGGGCAGGGGATCGACGGGGAGGGAGACCGCGGCGTCGTGGGCGGAGCCGTATTGGTTGACCTCGACGCTGGCGAGACGGTCGGCGGTGAGCTTGCGGAACACCGAGTTGGGCGGCTCGACGCCGGTGGCACGCGTCAGCCGCCCGTAATAGCCGCGGGCCTGCTCCGCCAGCTCGAGCGGCTCATGGAGCACGCAGAGCGTGTCCGCGGGGAGGAGGTCGACGATGTTCACGCCCGCCTCGGCGGAGGCCGCTTCAGTGGCCGCCTCGCCGCTCCGAGCATTCGCGATCACCCGCACCCCCCGCAGCCGCCCGACCGAGCCCAGCGTGTCCGGGTCCACCCGATGGATTGATTCGATCTCGTCGCCGAAGTAGTCCAGACGGATCGGCCCCAAAGTCTGGGTACACCCGCTCGCGTCCGTCGCCGTGCCGGCGAGCGGAAAAAGGTCCACGATGCCGCCGCGGATCGAGAAGTCGCCCGCCGCCTCGACGGCGTCCTTCCGCTCGTACCCGCCGTCGCTGAGCCAGCTCGCCAGCCTCGTCGGCGCAAGCTCCTGCCCCTCCCGCAGGTCGAGCGCCAACCGCCCCAGCGTGTCCGGGGATGGCACCTCCTGCATCACCGCCTGCACAGGCGCGACCCACACCTCGGGCGCCTCGCCGCGGACGCCCGCCGTCACCGCAGCCACCACCCCCAGCCGCTCCGCCACGAGTTCGAGGTTCGGGCCGCTTTCGCCCGGGAGGACCTCCAGCGCCGGCAGCCGCGTCGCCCGCAACGGGTGACCCAGCAGGGGGAACAGGTCGAGGTCGTCCAACGCATCGTCCGCCTCGTCGACATGGGCGACCACCAGCAGCACCGGCCGCCGGCAGAGCAGGGAAACCGCACCGGCGAGCAGGGCCGTGCTCGACCCGCGGCTGCCGTCGACGGTGAGGTGGGCGCTGGGCGACGCGGCGGCGTCTATGACGTGCCGCACCGCGGCCGACCCGAGGATCACGTCCAGCCAGCGGGTGACCGCCTCCGCGGGGGGATGGATTGGATCAGCCGCTGCCGCCATGCGGGCGGAGTGTAGGGACGCCGGTGCCACTTCGATGGATCCGACGTGGTTGAAGGTGATCACTGGGCTTTCACGCAGGCCGGCGGAGATGAGGCAAGTCCGCTTGTTTCGTGCGCGGGTCATATGAAAGGTTCACTCCCACACCTGCAGGCCCGTGTCATTCAAGGTGATGGGGATGTCGATGTATTTCTCATTCGCTTCGCGTATGCAGCGGATCATGGCGCGGCGGGAGGCGCGGGATTCGTTGCTCAGGAGCGTGACGCTGCCGCCGTCGCCGCCGGCGCCGTTGACCTTCCAGCCGACCGCGCCGTGCTCTCGCGCGATGTCGATGATCCCCCCGTGCCCGGGGCTCACAAGGTCGGGGTGGAGTTGCCGCTGAGCATCGGTGTTGTCGATCATCGCGCGGCCAAGGGCGGCGAAGTCGCCTCGGTACAAAGCGTCCTTGGATCGCGCTGCCGTGAGGCGGAGCGGCGCCAGGCGGGGCGACTCGGAGCCTTCGCCTTCGAGTTCCTCGATGACCTGACGGTGGACGTTGGAGGAGATGTGCGACTCGCCCAGAAAGACCAGCGACAGCCGGGCCTCGAGTTCCCACAGGAGGGCCTCGGGGAGCCGCAGCGGGCTGACCGAGACATGGGGGTAGTGGGTGATTTCGATGTCGTTGATCCCGCCGTAGGCGGAGGCGACCTGATCCTGGACGCCGCACTGCTGCCCGAGCAGCTCGGTCTCGATCTTCTGGGCAGCCAGGGCGATCTCGTGGGGCGAGAGGCGGCCGGGGGTGAGGCGGTCCAGCGCCCCGAGCAGCGCAACGCTGACCGCCGCGGACGTGCCGGTGGAGCAGCCGCTGGGGGCTTCGCTGAAGATCGAGACCTCCACCGCGACCTCGTCCGGGACGTGCATGTAGTCAAATGCCGCCTCAAGTAGGGGGTGCTTGTCGTAAATCCCCTCGGGCTTGGCGAGCACGTAGCGGTCGCCGTAGTTCTCGACGAAGATCGTGATCGGGGGCTCACCCGGCTCGCGGGTGAACGCCCGCAACTGCACCTCCGCGTACGGGTTCACCGCGATGCTGAACACCCGGCCGTACCTGGCGAACCAGGTGTCGGTCCACCCCCCGTTGTCGCACACCCGCATTGGCGCTACGCTGTTGATCACCCTCAGGGGCTGCGGCGAGCCGCGATCGACAGCGGTGGGGGAGTCGGCCATGGTGCGATGATCAAAAGGGGCCGGCGGGGCCAATGGCGAGACCCGCTCATGGACTAGCGACGATGCAATGTACGGCACAAGGCGGGGCAGAGCGAGTCTTCGAGCGTCGCGCAGGGTTCGTTGGCCCATTAGGAGGAACGGGGCGACGCGGCTCGCCTCCGGACGTCGCTCTGCGCCGGGTGTCACGACCGGGGCACGATGGACGATCCACCGGGCGATAAGCCAGCATGCGCGTCGCGAAAAGCGGCAGCCAAGAGATCGACGCAGCGATCCCATCGAAACATCTCCGCCCGCACTCGACCCGCGGCTGCGTACCCGTCGCGAAAGACGGTGTCCTCATATAGCCGGTCGAGGAGGTCGGCCGCCGCGGACGTGTCGGAGGGATCGACGATCAGCCCCGCGTCGCCGACCACCTCGGGCAGCGATGCATGATGCGACACCACAGGCGGCGTGCCGGCGGCCATCGCCTCGACCGCCGGGATCCCGAACCCTTCGTAGATGGACAGAAACGACAGCGCCACCGCACCCCGCATCAGGGGCGGCAGCACTTCATCGTCCACCACGCCCAGTTCGACCACGTTTGCGATGGCACCGGCTCGCGATGCAAGATCGTCGTCACTGCGACCGGCGACGACGAAGCTAAGCGGCGAGCCACGACGCCCAAGCTCTTCCGCCACGTCCAGCGTCGCCGACCCACCCTTCCGCTGGGTCAGCCCGCCCACGACCAGCACGTAAGGCCCCTCGGCCGCCGCGGACGTGCCGGTGGAGCAGCCGCTGGGGGCTTCGCTGAAGATCCCGATGTCGATGGAGAGATCGTCCGGAACGTCCATGTAATCGAAGGCGGCCTCGAGCAGTGGGTGTTTGGCGTAGATGCCCTCGGGCTTGGAGAGGGTGTACCGCTCGCCATAGTTCTCGGCAAAGATGGCGATCTGAGGCTCGCCCGCCTCGCGGGGGTAAACCTGCATCTGCACCTCCGCGTACGGGTTCACCGCGATGCTGAACACCCGGCCATATCGGGCAAACCACGTGTCGGTCCACCCACCGTTGTCGCACACCCGCATCGGCGCGAGGCTATTGACGGCCCGCAGCAACGGCTCAAGAGCGAGACCGTGAGGGGGCGGCAGAGGAGGCTCGGCCGGCAGCGTCGAGGAAAGTTAGAGCGAGCGTGATGCGACAGTGAAACGCTTCGTTCCCATCTATGTCGCTCCCGACGGTCAGGCCTCGCGTTCCGGGCTGCTTAGACTCAGTGCTTCGACGACCCGATCCACCACCCGGTCCCATGTGAAGGCGGTTGCGAGTTGGCGAGCCAGCGCAGCTCGCTGTAAGATAGCTTGCGGGTCGCGAAGGAGGTCTAGTACGTCGGCGGCGGCCGCCTTGGGGTCGTCGCCGATAATAATGCCCGCTTGGCCTACCAGCCCCGGTAAGGCCGCGTACCCGCTTACGATAGGAACCGTGCCGGCCGCCATGGCCTCGACGGCGGGGATGCCGAACGTCTCGCACCGCGAGGGGAACAGCAGTGCCTGGGCATCCCTCATCAGAGGCACCAAACCGCTGTCCACGCCAACGTAGCCCAGATGTTCGATGTTACGATGTGCCTGGGCTTCATTGTGATGCTTGGGCTCGGAGTTCCCTACAACCTTGATCCGCAGGTCCGGGAGCCCATCGGCGAGGTGTGGCGCCATCGCGTTGATAAGTCCTCCACCCTTGCGGGTGGTGAGGCCCCCCACCACCAAGAGGTAGGGGTCGACGCCTGCGGCCTCAGGAGCACGCGAGGCTGCGTGATGCCCCACCTCATCGCCGGCATCGAAATAGGCGGTTTCGACACCGTTGCCCACCACCACCATGCGTCGGTAGTCCACGCCGAAGAGCGTATGTAGCCGCTCGGTCAGGTACTCGGACACGGTGAGCAGCAGGTCGCTTCGTTGAGTGATGAGCGTGAACAGTCGACGCATGCGCTTGCGGTCCGCGAGCGTCGAAGGCTCTCGGTACCAAGGCAGGTCAGGATCGAACCAATTGATGCAATGCACCGTGACCGCCCGCTTCAATCGCGAGGTGGAGACATAAGTCTCGGCAGGTGAGTAACACCATTCGGCTTCGCCAGACCAGCGGTCGAACCGCGGCCGATCGAGCAATCGCCAAGCCGCCTCCAACGACTTTCTGGGCCATGGGATGGCACGGGCGTCGAGTCCTAGCTTCTCCATCTCTGCCGAAACCTCCTCGTCTGCGAGTTGATTCCAAGGGGCCGCCAGCCTGAGCTCTACGTCCGATCGCGCATTTAGCAGCCGCAGCGTATGCCGAATATGCTTACCCACCCCCGTCGGACGCGGCAGGCGGTGGGCATGGAGAAAGGTAGCGAGCTTCAGCACGGGTCCATAGGATACTCTAACTCCCGTCTCCCCGCGGCGGGTCCCCAACCATACGCAGTGTGCAAACCTCACCCCTTTCCCGGCGTGCCATGTCCTAACGGGGGTGCTCTGTTCGGGTGATCGCGTACCGGGTCCGCTTCACCGGCACGTACGACTCCGCCGTCGCCCAAAGCCAGTCGTCGCCATCGCACCACCGATCCGCCCTGGGCAGCCCGGCAATTTTCCAAAGCCGCTCCATCGCCAGCAGCGAGAGCGGGAAACCCCGCACCGGCAGGGCGTGAAGCGGCGAATTGTTGCCGATCCCTCCACGCCCATCCAAGTCCCGGCTCGACGCCAGCACCGTCAGCCGCACATCGGTCCTCTCCGCCAGCCCGAGCACGCTGTTGATGATGTGTTTGCCCACCCCCGTCACCGGCGGCCGCACGCGGCTCAACTGGACGTAGGCGGTGATGGAGAGCGGAAAAGAGGTCGGCACCATAGAACCTTCTTGTCGAGCGAGAGAAAAGCCGGCTACAGCCCAATCTTCAAGCGATATAACACGAGGGGCCTCTGTAAAACTTCATGCTGCTCTTATGGTGGGGCGGGCGTCGCCCCCGCCAGCGGCCGGAAGACCGATGCAAGAAGGGTTGCCGTTCTGCAGCAAGGCGCGCGAGGCACCAGTCCCACCTTTTTCAACGCCCCCACGATAGATTAACTTGTTCCCACCTGTCCTCCCCCCCGGAAAATCCCCGCGTGAACCTCGCCATCCTCGCCAACGTCCCGACGCCTTACCGCACGCACCTGCACAAGCGGGTGGCGGCGGAATTGGAGGGGGAGGGGGGGGAGGGGGTGCGGCTGCACTCGCTGTTCACGCACGCGAGGGCGGATTTTGCATGGGACCAAGAGATGCCCGCAGAGATTCGGCCGGTGTCGTTCGCGGAGGAGGGGGAGCGGATGGGCGCGGGGCCCACGGGCACCGGGCTTGACGGGTGGAGGCGGGACCGTGCCAAGGGGCGGCGAATCATGGCGTATCTGCGGGAGCACGAGGTGGGGGCGGTGGTGGTGAACGGGTACGGCAACGCGGCGATGCGGGCGGTGCTGCGGGACTGTCGGCGGCGGAGCGTGCCCGCGTTTTTGAGGGGCGATTCGAACATCATGGGCGACCGCCCCCGCAACGCGGTGATCGCCGCAGTCAAGAGAGCGGTCGTGGGTTGGGCGGTGAGGCAGGCCCAGGCGTCGGGGGGCGGGGTCATGCCGATGGGCAGGTTCGGGCAGCGTTTTTTTGAGAAATACGGTGCGGACCCGAAGCGATGCTTTTGGGTGCCGTATGAGCCTGATTATGACTTTTTTTCAGAGGTGGATCGGGCCAGCCTGGAAGTGTTCCGGGCGGAGCACGGGCTTGGGGAGGGTCGCAAGCGGCTGCTGTACAGCGGGCGGCTGGTGGGGGTGAAGCGGGTGGACCTGCTGATCGATGCGTTCGTGTCGCTGGCGGGGGATCGGGCGGAGTGGGACCTGGTGATCGCGGGGGATGGCGTACTGCGGGCGGAGTTGGAGGCCCGCGTGCCCGAGGGATTGCGGGAGCGGGTGCGGTGGCTGGGATTCTGCGAGATGGCTGAGATGCGGCTGGCGTACCACGCGTGCGATGTGTTGTGCCTGCCCAGCGACTTTGAGCCTTGGGCGCTGGTGGTGAACGAGGCGATGGCGGCGGGCCTGCCGGTGGTAGCCAGCAGCGTGGTGGGGGCGGCTCACGAGCTGGTGCATGCGGGCCGGAGCGGGCGGCTGTTTGAGGCGGGGAATCTGGGGTCGCTCATCGAGGCGTTGCGGGCGGCGACGACGCCCGCGGAACTCGCGGCGTGCGTGGCGGGCGTGTCGGCCGCGCTGCAGCGGTGGCGGGATCGAGCCGATCCGGTGGAGGGGATCCGCCGGGCATTGCGTTCGGCTAATCTGATTGGATCAACCCGCTGACTGCCTCGTCGGACAACACTGGGAAAGGATCATGCAAGAGAAGCTGCTGCATCTGGGTTGCGGACTCATCACCCCCGAGGGGTGGGTGAACGTCGACGGGTCGCGGAACGCGTGGCTCGCCCAGCGGCCGATGCTTCGGAAGCTGGCGACCACGGCCGGCGTGCTGCCCCGGCAGTCGTCGGATGTGCAGTGGGCGGAGAACGTCGTGTACGCGAACGTTTCGCAGCACCTGCCGTTCAAGGATGCCATGTTCGATGCGGTGTATTCGAGTCACCTGGTGGAGCATCTCTATCGCGGGGAGGCGTTGACAATGCTCCGCGAGGCGGTGCGGGTGTTGAAGCCGGGCGGGATTTGCCGCACGCTCGTGCCGGACCTGGAAGGGATCGTGCAGCGGTACCTCGACCGACGCGATCGCGAGCGGGCGGGCGAGGACATCGACGCGGCGGGCGCATTTTGTGAGGACCTGTACATGGTCCATGCCGAGCCCCCACCTCGCTCGATGGTCAAGCAACTCGCCTACGGCGGGCGGAACCCGCACATGCACCAATTGCTCTACGACGGCCCGTCGCTGATCCGCCTGATGAACGAGGCGGGCTTCGAGGGGTGTCAGCGGAAGGCGTTCCGCGATTCGTTCATTCCCAGAATTGAGGAGGTGGAGATGTCCAACCGATTCGAAGAAGGCATCGGCGTGGCGGTGGAGGGGCGGAAGCCGGGGGGGTGAGGGTGGGTGTGAGGCGGCAAAGCCGGACGTGAGTCTACGAAGGCCCTTGGCCGGGCTTGCTTGGACGCGTTGCCGGTGGCCGCCCCGGACTTCCGCAACTCGCCGAGGCTCGTCGCTCAGGTCCGGCTTTGAGAGCTTGTGATGCCATGATCTACCCACGTTTCCCGCGTATGATCTGCGAAAGCCACTTCCGCTCCCGCCTCCCGTGTCTCCGCCCATGCCGCTGCCGCACTTTTTGATCATCGGGGCGATGAAGGCGGGGACAACGTCGCTGTTTATGGATTTGTCCGCGAACCCCGGGGTGTACATCCCGCCGGTGAAGGAGCCGCACAACCTCTGCGACGACCGGGTGCTGACCCCCGAGGGGCGGCGGGAGTACGAGTCGCTGTACGCCGCGGCGCGGCCGGGGCAGCTCTGCGGGGACGCGTCGACGGGTTACAGCAAGCGGCCGACGCACGAGGGTGTCGCGGAGCGGGCCGTGGAGGTGCTGGGCCCGGAGCTCAAGGTGATCTATCTGGTGCGGAACCCCCTGCACCGGATCGAGAGCCACCACCACCACGAGTGGTCCGCGGGCGAGGTGGGGAAGGACATCGATGAGGCGGTGCGGAATGACCCGAGGTTCATCGACTACAGCCGCTACGCGTGGCAGTTGGAGCCGTGGCTGGAGCGGCTTGGCGCGGAGCGGGTGCGGGTGGTGCGGTTCGAGGATTACATTGCGGATCGCGGAGGGGTGGTGGCGGACCTGTCACGGTATTTAGGGCTGGAGCCAATGTTGGAGGGGGTGCGGGCGGGGGTTGCGTACAATAAAAGTGAAGGTAAAGCGATTCACCGGGGTGTGTGGTCGTGGGTCTACTACAGCCGGGCCTATCGGAGTTTGGTCCGGCCGCTGCTCCCGGCTGGCTTCAAGCGCTGGTTCTTTGACTCGTTCCTGCCCAAGTCGCCTGATCGGCCGAAAGCGGCAAACGAAGCAACGCGTGCAGAAATCGTTTCGCGGCTGACGGAGGACCTTCAACGGCTCAAGGTTCTGATGGGACGAGGCGCCCCCTTGTGGCGGGACCTGCAATCCAAGGAAAGCAGCCACTCCCCCAACGGGGTGACCACACCCTCTTCCTCGACCGCTTCCGCCGACTGCGGAGGGCCCTGACTACTTGTCAATAACGTCGGTGCGGCAACCGCTATCGGACTCCCAAGCCAACATCTGAAGAATCCGATTTAGAATACCATCCCCTATGGAGTTGACTAACCTAAGCACGCAGTTGTTCGCCGCCGTCTCCGCCTTGGGAGGACTCGCGTGCATCTTGTTGCTGACCCACAAAAAGGTGCACACGCTTCAGACCTTGGCGTGCATCTTTTGCATACTTGCGCTCGCGTCTGCCGGAACTCGGGTTCCCGGTTCCGAGGGGATCAAATATGCGCGCATCGCAGTCACAGTGCTGTCTGTCGTATTGGCCATCTCTGTATTTCGTACAGCCCGCTTTGGTCGGAGCGGAGGCGTGCTTCTAGCGTTCTTTTTGGTTTATACGCTATCGGCCCTTTGGAGCACTGAGCCGTTGGCCGGTCTTATCTTCAAGGGCCAGTTCTTGCTCACCTTCACCGCGGGTTTGGTTGCCGTGTCTGTGATCGAAACGAAAGACGGATTAAAAACATTCATTGTGCTGATGTCGATCACAACCGTAGCCCTGTCGGTTTTCATCTTCATCGACTTTGTACGCAATCCAGAAGCGATGCTACACATCGGACGGCTGGCTGCATGGGGAATCAACCCGAACCGGATTGGTCAGTCACTCGCTCCGTTAGCGATTTTCTCCATCTTCCTCATCGTTTATGGATGGAGTTTGACCGTGAAGGCTGTGGCGATAGCGACCACTTTGTTCGCGGTTTTCCTCGTGCTCTATACGGGAAGCCGCGGTGGCCTGGGCATGTTATGCATCGGTGCGATGGTCGTAATCGCGCCAAAGCTCCGACACCCAGTCCGGCTGCTCGTGATCTCCGCGGTCTTTGGAGCTGGTTTGTATGCCACTGTCTCTATCATCGCGCCCGAGGCGGCCACCGACCGACTTGAGGACACGACTTTCGAAACTCGCGAGATGCCTTGGGGTGAGGCGATGAAGTATATTCGCTCTTCCCCGATTATCGGCCACGGATTCATTAGCTACCCGAGCGAGCGAGGCGTTGGAACCCAGACCAATTTTCACAGCATCTACCTCCAGATACTCGTGGAGACAGGTGTCCTGGGAATGGCCGCGTTTACCGCAGTAGTCCTCTGGCTGTTCTGGGACTTCGCCGTTCAAGTGAAAGCCTTGGTGACGCATCGCATGTCGTTGGTTGTTGCAGGGCTGGCGGCAGCAACGATGCTCGCTGTGCTTGCCCACGGCGTTATCGAATCAGGCGGATTGTTCGGCAGCACGGTGAACGCGTTGATGTTCGGCATCGGTGCTTGCCTGATGGGGAGGGTTCACGACCTCACCTCTCTAACTCAATCCGAGCGTGCATGACACCACGATTCAAGCAGGTCCCGCTTGCTCCGGGGTGGCGGGTGATGAAGCTCTGCCCCGAGTAACTGTCCGATGCTGACCTACTCTACCCCTCTTCGTAAGCAAAAGACAGCGGATGCGGTCTCTCTGCCGAGCTTTCAGGTTAATCGTACGACCCTGCGGATCTTAGGGAACGCTCTTTCAGATACTTCTGAACTTCAACCCACCAAGGAGCGTCCTCATCCCATGGCTGTGGCGGAGACCAAAAGACCAATCCGGTAGCGTTTTCTTCGGCTGTGGCAAAAATCACGGGCCACCATTCCGCCGGAATCGGTTTGTTTCTCAGCTCGATGTTGTCGTGATAATGGGGGAAATGAGTGGATACGAAGAGATAAACCGGCTTATCATAGCGCTTGGCGAGGCGGATCGTCTTCAACGCACGCTGCCGCCACTCTTCAGGCGTGTTGTCATACCGCGGATAAAGCGAAGGCATCACCATGTCCACGTGGTCGCCTAACGAATCGAGATGAGGTGCCGCGGCCTCGACCGCTTTCGCAGATGGAGCGTCGAGATTCCGACCATACCCCGGGGGCATCATGTCCCAGTACCCAACCTCCACCTCTGGATTGACCTCCTTGACTCGATCTGCGATCCACGCGAGTCGCTCACGATTCTGCTGCAGCTTTTCGGGTGTAAGATCTTTAACGTCGGGATAGTTGGATAGCCACACCGGGGCGACAGCCCAATGTTCAATGTTGATGCAGACGTGCTCGGCGTCAACTTCGGACGCTAACGCTCGCAGACGATCGAGCGGTGGCAATTCAGACTTGTCGGGTGTGGGCCAGAGATGAGGAGCATACAAAATCGGCATCGGCTCAAGCCATTCACCCACGTTTTCGGGTTTGCCGGAGTATAGCGTCGAATCAAAAATGCGCAGAGGCGACGATGGTCTCCAATCGTCAGGAATCTGCGGCCCCTCCGCAAGAGTAGCCCGCTGCTCCGTGGGCGGTGCTTCGGGAATGGCGATTGGAGGTGCGTCTTCCAACGTAACCGGTTCAGCGGTGGCCGCTGGGAGTACAGGCGATGCGGCCGAGTCCGATCCCTTGCTGAACCCAGGCTCCAGTGACTGCGCCCCCGGCTCTGTCCTTGGATCCGTCATGCCATCTTCACGTGGCAGCAAAGGAATCGAACGATGCAACCCCGGGGCGGCGCGGAAGGTCGTGCCTCCACTTAGGGACTGTTGATGCAACGTTGGCACTACGGAGGGCAGCAACGCAGGGACAAGCGGGTCAGAAGCTCCAGATAACGGTTTGACGCCCTCTGAAGAAGTGATCTCGTATACCGGCCGATCTCGAATATGGGCCGCTTCGAGAAACGGGAATCTGGGGTCCGCCTTTGGTTGTGTTTTGTCGGCAGCGTGTGCCATATTCCGGGAGAACGGCAGGTCGTCACGCCAACCCGCAGCATTTATTCTGGATCCGTTGGGCGGTAAAGCATGCTCGCCGCCTGCGATGCTAGAACCTAGATCTGAAACACTACGATCCGACAAAGCACCCTTATCTGCTAAAAGCGATTCCCTTGACTTTTTCAAGAAATTTTGATTGGAGGGAACGGGGAGCACACGGTGGAACAGCATCGCGAGCGCGACGATACCAACCCCGATGCACATACTAGAGATGCACCAGTAGAACACTCGAGGGTTCTTTAAGAACCGGCCTTTGGTGTAGGATCGCACTGGTAGCTCGCTTTGGTCTGTTGTGTCGAATTAAACCTTTTTTTCAAACATCGACCGAACGGCACCCTCGCACTATACCGATGATAAACTGTCTCGACAAATCGTTTGGGACGCCGGCCTAGTTTCGGTGTATAGCGGATTCGGCCTGTCTCGGAGCTCCTAGCCGCAGCGGCGTGCACTCTAAGGGCAGGAAGGGCAAGTCTCACCGGAAGCAAAGCACCAAGATGTAGATTCTATGTCCAATCCACAATCCGTGCACCGGGTGGTCCACGTCGCCTCCTCGCTCTCACACCTGGGCGGGGGCGTCACGGTCTGGGCGCTGGCGCGGCATGGCAGGGCGTGGGGGGTCACGCCCCTCGTCGTGGGCGTACTGGACGAGTTCACGAATCGCGATACCGTGCACCTGGCAGAGGACATTGAATTCCATGCCCTTCCCCCCGCCCGGCCGCGAAGCATCCTCTACACACCGGGGCTCCAGCGAGAGATCGAGCGGCTGCTCGGGGAGGCGGCGGTGTTGCACATGCACGGGCTGTGGCTTTATCCGGGCTATGCCGCCCGATCGGCCGCCGACCGTGTCGCCAAGCCGCGGGTGGTGTCACCTCAGGGGATGCTCGAGCCGTGGGCGCTGGAGCGGTCGCGGGTGAAGAAGCGGTTGATCGGGATGCTTTACGAGAACCGCAACCTGAGAACCGCCGACTGCCTGCAGGCGACGGCCGCGGCGGAGGCGAGGCAGTTCCGCGACTTGGGACTGAAGAACCCAATCGCGGTGGTGCCCCTTGGGCTGGAGCTGGATCAGTACATCACCGAGGCCGACCCGGCGGAGGTGGCGGCGACGTGGCCGGAGCTGGCGGGTCAGAAGCTGCTGCTGTTCGTGTCGCGGGTGCACCCGAAGAAGGGGCTGCCGATGTTGGCGGAGGCGTGGGCGACGCTGCGGGAGCGGTTCCCGGACTGGAGGCTGGTGATCGCCGGGCCCGATGAGCTGGGGCACACGCAGGAGATCCGGGATCAACTGGAGGCGAGCGGGGCGATCGCGCGGGCGTCACTGCTGGGGCCGGTGTTCGGGCGGGAGAAGGCGTTGCTCTACGCTGCAGCTGACTTGTTCGTTTTGCCGACGCATAGCGAGAATTTTGGGCTGGTGGTGCCCGAGTCGCTCGCGTCGGGCGTCCCGGTCATCACCACCAAGGGCACCCCCTGGTTCAACCTACCCGAGCATGGCTGCGGCTGGTGGATCGACATCGGGACCAAGCCTCTGACCCGGACGCTGGACGAAGCCATGTCCCTCAGCGAAGCCGAACGGGTCGCCATGGGCGTTCGCGGGCGGGCGCTGGTCGAGCGGGAGTACACCGCCCCCGTTGTTGCGGGCAAGATGGCGGAGGTGTATCGGTGGCTGGCGGGTGAGGTGGATCAGCCCGATTGTGTGTGGAGGGATGAACGGTGAGAGACGGATCAACTCTCCGGCGTCGAGCGAAGCCCGATTATTCCACGACCTCGCCCACCTTCTCCCGCATCCCCATCGCCCGGTCCACCAGCCCGTCGGCCGACGTCTCGTCGTAGGGCTGCTGCGGCTCGAGGTTAAAGCTCCAATGCACACGCGACCTCGCCCCCACCGCCTCGCTCAGCAGGTCCGGGCCGGGGTATTCCCACCAGGGGGCCTTGGCCTTTGCGGTGGTCCAGAGCGGCTGGTATCCCTCTTTTTCGAGGCGGACGTCGTACGTGCCGTAGTAGGTGAACCCCACCCGCGTGGGCGTCCGCCCGACCTCCCGGTCGTTGAGATACACCAGCGCGCCCGGCGGGTCCGAATCGATCTGGATCGTCCGCTTCGCACACCCGCCCGCCATCGCGGTACACCACAGCATACCCATCATGACGGTCACACATCGGCGGCATTTCCGTGAGGGTCGCACGGCGGGATGATACCAACCGCATCATGGCCCAAAAGAAGCGCCGCGACATGTCGCGTCTGCTCAAAATGAATCACTGCGACGTGTCGCCTCCGCGATACCCTGTCCCCATGAGCGACACCCCCTCCCCCTCCACCCTGTGGCAGGCCTACCGCGACTCGCTGTGCATCGCCGACGCTGTGGGCATCCGGCTCGACCCGTCCCGCATGGGGATACCCGATGGCTTCATGCACGAGATCGAGCCCCGGCTTCAGAAGGCTTACGAAGCGATGGACGCCATCGAAGCGGGGGCCATCGCCAACAACGACGAGGGCAGGAGGGTCGGGCACTACTGGCTCCGCAGCCCGTACCTCGCGCCGGACGATATGGAGGAGGAGATCGGCTCCATCGTCGATGGCATAAGGGACTTCGCCCGGGCCGTCCACGAGGGCGAGATCTCGCCGCCCCACGGCGGGCACTTCACCCACCTCCTCCAGATCGGCATCGGCGGCTCGGCGCTGGGCCCGATGCTCGTCGCGGACTGCCTCGGCGTCACCCACGACCGCCTGACGCCGCACTTCCTGGACAACACCGACCCCGACGGCATGTACCGCCTCTTCGACTCGCTTGGCGACCAACTCATGAACACCCTGGTCCTCGTCGTTTCCAAGTCCGGCGGGACGCCCGAAACCCGCAACGGCATGCTCGAAACCCAGGCGGAGTTCAAACGCCGCGGCCTCGACTTCGCGGCCCAGGCCGTCGCCATCACCGGCGAAGGCTCCAAACTTGACAAGACCTTCGACAAGGAAGGCTGGCTGGCGCGGTTCCCCATGGACGACTGGGTCGGCGGGCGGACCAGCGTGATGTCCGCGGTCGGGCTGCTCCCCGCCGCTCTGCAGGGCGTGGACATCATCGCCTTCCTCGACGGGGCCTCCGCCATGGACCGCGTCACCCGATCCCATGGCACCGCCCAAAACATGGCCGCCCAGCTCGCCGCGTGCTGGCTCCACGCCACCGGCGGGCGGGGGGGCCAGGGGGGGCGGGATATGGTGATCCTTCCCTATAAAGACCGCCTGATCCTGCTCTCGCGGTACCTGCAACAGCTCGTCATGGAATCGCTGGGCAAGAAGGAGGACCGGGATGGCCACATCGTCCACCAGGGCATCAGCGTCTACGGCAACAAGGGTTCCACCGACCAGCACGCCTACGTTCAACAGCTCCGCGATGGCCTGAACAACTTCTTCGCCACCTTCATTACCGTGCTCCGGGACGTCCCACCCGACGAACAGGGCCGCGTGATCGAGGTGGAGGACTCCGCCACCAGCGGCGACTTCCTCTATGGCTTCTATTTGGGAACCCGACAGGCGCTCTTCGAGGAAGGCAGACCCTCGCTGACCCTCGAACTCGATGCGCTCGACGCCCGGCGACTCGGGGCGCTGATCGCTCTTTTCGAGCGGGCGGTCGGGCTATACGCCGAGCTGATCGACATCAACGCCTACCACCAGCCGGGCGTGGAGGCGGGCAAGAAGGCTGCCGCGAAGGTGATCGACCTGCAGAGCCGCCTGATCGAGCACCTCTCGAAGCACGAGGGCGAGACATTCACCGCCGACGAGGTGGCCCAAGCGTTGGGAGCCCTTGACGAGGCCGAGCCCGCCTACCACGTGTTGCGTCACCTGGCCGCTAATGGGCGGTATGTGCGGGAGGTGGAGGGCAACCGCTTCACCGCATCGTCTCCAAAAGAGCCGCGGACGAAGTAAGCGATCGCTATAAAGAGCCGCGCACGAAGAAAGCGGTCGTCTATAAAGAGCCGCGGACGAAGTAAGCAGTTCCGCTTCATGTGGAGCGGGTGACCCATACCGCATGCTTCATCCGCGGCTCTTTTAAAGCTACTCCGGTGTAGGTCAGGATTCATCCTGCTGGCGGCCACGGACGACGTCAGGATGAATCCTGACCTAGGGGCACTACCCTTTTAAGAAAGCCCGCTTAGCACGATACCGCTACAAACTGTCTGCTCGTATAGTCCCTCTTCGGCGGCTTTGAGAGGAGGCCGCGTCGCGGGCTTCGTGGTAGGCACAGCGGAGGGACCCCTGCGTCAGGGTTCGCATCCGACGACGGCACATCGGCTCGGTCAGCATCGACAACGCCTCACGCACCTGCCCAAATGTGATCCGCAAAAACTTCCCCCCTGAGCCGCGTGGTCTGCTCGACCAGGAACATCATCGCGATACACACACGGAGCCTCCGACTAACCTGTCGCCGACGTTGCTGGCGTGCCGTCCCGGCCGCTAAAGCGGCCTCAGCCAGACCTTTTTTCAGAACCCTCGCACGTAGACAGTGGCGGATCACACTCGTGTACGTCCGCACCTCAAGCGGCCCCAGACCCGCCTCGCCCCCACCCGTTGTAGGGAAGAAGCGACGGAGCGCTAGATTCCACACTTGCCCCCTTGACCCCTCAGCCCCTCAGCCCCTCAGCCCCTCAGCCCCTACCCTTCCCCCCATGGCCAAGAAGTCTTCCAAGGACATGTCGCCGCGGATCGTCAATCGCCGGGCTCATTTCGACTTTGAAATCACCGACAAGCTCGAGGTCGGGATTGAGCTGCGGGGCACCGAGGTCAAGAGCATCCGCAATGGGCAGGTGTCGCTCGCGGAGGGGTTCGCCAGCGTCGACCCGCGGTCCAAACAACTGATGCTGCTCAACGTCGAGATCGCCCCCTACCCCCACGCCGGCGAAAACCAACACGAGCCCAAGCGGGCCCGTCGGCTGCTCGCCCACCGCCGCCAGATCAACGACCTGATGGGACAGACCACCCTCAAGGGCGTGACCCTTGTGCCGATGGCGATGTATTTCAAGGATGGGCGGGTCAAACTCGAGATCGGCGTGGGCACGGGCAAACGCCAGGTGGACAAGCGGCAGGACATCAAGAAGCGAGAGGCCGATCGGGAAATCCGCCGCGGCATGACGCGAAAGGTGCTGTGACCGGACTCTAGTGGCCTGACCACTGAGAAACATGGGGTGCCACTCACTGTCCCGCAGCGAAGCGGAGGGCGGTGTGTGCCGGGATTGCCTGGCACAGTCCGCGCACCGCCCCGATCGCCTCGGGCTCACGGATGCAGTGTGGCACCCGGCACTCTCTATCAAAAAATCGAAGCGGGATCATGAAGTAGTTTCAAGCTTACGGATCGATGGGACTGGAATGGGAAGGCGGCCGCTGAAGCGGGCTCCACCGATCCTCTCTTGATTTTTCCTGCTGATTCTTCACGCTCCAAATCACCAGATCACCCAATCACCACGCACCTTACCACCACCCCTTCCGCTTGAACCACCACGCCATCCCCCCCGCGAGGCTGACGCAGGCGATGCAGAAGAACTTGAACGCAGCCGGGTCATGAAGGTAGGGCATGTCGTCAAAGTTCATCCCGAACACCCCCGCCAAAAAAGAGATGGGTATGAAGATCGCCGCCACCATCGTGAGAACCTTCATCACCTCGTTCATCCGCTGCCCCTGCTCCGCGGTGTAGGTCTCGGCGATGCTCGTCGCCACGTCGCGGTAGCTCCGCAGCAGGTCGAGCAACTGGGCGACGTGGTCGCTTACATCCCGCAGGTGCGTCCGCGTCTCGGGCTCGAACACCTCGCCCTCCAGGCGGAGCAGGTCCCCCACCAGCGTCTGCATCGGCCAAAGCTCCCGCTGGAGTTCCATCACCGCGAGCTTGATGCCGTGCACCCGGCGGGGGAAGTCAACGTCCTTCGTGTCGTACACGATGGCGTCGAGCTCGTTGAGCTGGGTCGCCAGGTGTTCCAGGATCGGGTAGCCATGATCGACCATCGCGTCCAGCAGCGCGTAGACAAGGAAATCGGCGGCGTGCGTGCGGAGCTTGGACCCGCGGGTGCGCACCCGCTCGCGGATCGGGTTGAACACATCGCCCGGCCGCTCCTGAATCGTCAGCACGGTCTGCCGCCCCAGAAAGATCGAAACCTGCTCCGCATCCACCCGCTCCTTGCCCCCGCCGCCCACATCCCCCGCTTGGTCCACCGACTTGAGCTGCAGCATCCGAGACACGATGAAGAGCTGCCGCTCGAACCGCCCACCACCACCACCACCACCACCGCCGCCGTCGCTCCCCTCAGCCCCCTCGCCTGGGGCGGCTTGAGCCTGATACACCTCCGCCTTGGGCCTCTGAGGCACGTGGATCACGTCCTCCACCGCCAGTGGGTGCAGGTGGTACTTCGCCTGCATCGCCTGGATCAGCCGCGTGTCGCTCAGCCCCACCACGTTCACCCACCGCACCCGAACCCACGGCGGGCGATGCTCCGCTAAAAACGCGAACGGGTCCTCCACGGGCGTGACCTCCACCCGCTCCGGACTGAAATCGATGCACGTTACCTCGCCCGGCTCGGTGTCGACCGACATCGCCCGAAGCTGCTCCACCGTCATCCCCGGAGCCGACCCCGGCGCGCGGCGGCGAGCCACCCGCCCAATCCGGGGAAGGTGCGACAGCAGAGGCCGCAGCGGCGAAGCCCCCACCACAAGTCCCGCCCCGCCTCGGGGGGCAGCGTCATCGTTCGCGGTCGGTCGCGATATTCGCGGCGGGGTCGGGTGGGGGACCGGGTGGGGGACCGGGTGGGGTGTCATGAGGATCCTTTGGAAGCTCACGGATGCTACATCGAGCATCGGCCGAATCATCGCCGCCGCTTATGTGGGGGTGCCACTGACATGCCGGGGGCTCTCTAAGACGTCGGCTGAAGCCGCTTTGGCGGCCGACAAGCCGTGCGAACGACGGTAGCCGGAGGGGTTTCAGAAGCCCCAAGCGACTCTGCGAGCTGGTCAGTGACTTTCCCTCGCCCAGCAACAGCGCTGACGAGCAGCCAAAACTCCACCCGTCAGTGGCACCCTCGGGATGCGTACAGAGCAGCAGCGACACCTTATCCACCGGATTCTTCAGGCGGTCTGTGTCGACAACGTCATGATTAAGTACGACTTACCCAGTTGACCCAGAGGTAGAACCAGATTGGAGGATCGAGCTGCTCGCCGCGACGCTAAGGTGAGCCAACTCTCCCCCGCCTCACTCCGCCACGCCTGACATGCTCCTAACGTCCTCCCTCTACGAGACCGGCGACGACGCCCTCCGCACCGCCTCACCCGCGGGCAGAGGGATGACGCCCCCGCCGGATCGGCCTCGCCTGAAGACCAGCTTCGTTCACCTGCACCTGCACAGCCAGTACTCCCTGCTCGACGGCGGGAACAGGCTCGACCGCCTGGTCAAGCGGGTCAAGCAGTTGGGGATGGATGCGGTGGCGGTGACCGACCACGGCAACCTCCACGGTGCCGTCGAGTTCTACCACCTCGCCAAGGCCGAGGGCATCAAGCCGATCCTCGGGATCGAGGCCTACATCGCCCCCGATCTCCACGGCAGGCGGAGCGACCGTACCGACCGGGAATACACCGGCGTCAGCGACGGCGGATTTCACCTCGTGCTCCTGGCGGAAAACCAGGTCGGGTGGCGGAACCTCGTCAAGCTCTCCAGCGACGCGTTCCTCAAGGGCTTCTACTTCAAGCCCCGGATGGACAAGTCCACGCTCGGACAGTGGAACGACGGCCTCATCGCCATCAACGGCCACCTCGGGTCCAGCCTCGCCCATCACCTCGTTCAGTATGAACAGACCGGGGACAAGGCCCATTGGAAAGCAGCCATCGCGGAGGCGCGTTGGCACGCCGACCTCTTTGGTACCAACGAACATGGCGAGCCCCGATTCTACTTAGAGCTTCAGGAGCACGAAGAAAAGCTTCAAAGCCGACTCAACGTACACACGATCAAGCTCGCCCAGGAACTGGGCCTGCCGTTGGTTTGCGACAACGATGCCCATTTCCTCACGGCCGAGGATTATGACGCGCATGACACGTTGTGTTGCATCTCGATGGGGAAGATCAAGACGGATACCAACCGCCTCCACTACCCACGTGACCTTTATGTCAAGAGCCCGCAGGAGATGCAGCGGCACTTCGCCGCCACCCCCGTCGGCCAAGAGGCCATCGCCAACACTGTGCGGATCGCCGAGCGATGCAACGTGGACTTCGACTTCGAGGCGAACCACGCCCCAATCGTCAAAATCAGGAAAACCCAGGCCCCTGCGGAGGCCGCTTCAGCGGCCGGTTCCTCTGAACGATCCTCTGAACAAGTAGGTTCGACCGCGTGGTACAAATCCTTCTCCGCCCGCTACGAACTCCTCCCCTTCGACTCCCAAAACGACACCGACTCCCCCGACGAACTCGCCCGCCAGTGCGACACCGCCCTTCGCGATTTGTGCGAAGGCGGCCTGATCTGGCGTTACGGCCAGGCGGGCGTGACCGACGAAATCCGCCAGCGGCTGGACTACGAGCTCGCCGTGCTCGCGGACAAGCGGATCTCCGCCTACTTCCTCATCGTCTGGGACTTTGTCAATGAGGCGCGCCAGCGAAACATCCCCGTCAACGCCCGCGGCTCCGCCGTGGGAACCATGGCGGGCTATGTCCTGGGCCTCTCCAACGCATGTCCGATCGAGTATGGCCTGCTCTTCGAGCGGTTCACCGACCCCGACCGCGCGGAATACCCCGATATCGACATCGATATGTGTCAGGACGGCCGGGGCGAAATTATCGAATATGTTCGCCAAAAATACGGCCACGTGGCGCAGATCATCACCTTCGGCACGCTCAAGGCGCGGGCGGCGATTCGCGACGTCGGGCGGGTGCTGGCGCTGCCGCTGGCAGACGTCGACAAGCTGTGCAAACTCGTCGGCGACGGGCTGGGCACGACCCTCGATGCCGCACTTCAGGCGGAGCCCGACCTCAAGGCGCTCTACGACTCAGACCCGCAGCACCGCGCGGTGCTCGACACCGCCCGTCGGCTCGAAGGGATGGCGCGGCACGCGGGCGTCCATGCCGCGGGCGTCATTGTCGCCACACAGCCCCTGGACAACATCGTCCCGCTCTACCGCGCGTCCAACGGCAAAGACAAGAAGGACAAGAAGAAGCAAGACAAGGACGCCGAGCCCGCGGTCGAGCAGATCGTCACGCAGTGGGACGGCCCAACCTGCGAAAAACTCGGCCTGCTCAAAATGGACTTCCTGGGCCTCCGCACCCTCTCCATCATCGAGCGCGCCAAAAACCTCATCAAGGCCTCGTTGAGTCAAGAAACGATCCGTCACACGGTGAAGGGCGGCGGGAATGGCAAAAATAATAGCGTAAATGACGAAACTCCAAGTGCGAATGACCAAAGAGGAGAGCAAGGCGAGGCTTCCTCTGGTTCATCATTCGTCATTCGTCCCTCGGATTTCTCTTTGGATCCCCTGGACCTCGACCGCCTGACCTACGACGACCCCCGCGTGTTCGAGTTGTTTCAGCGGGGGGACACCGCGGGGGTGTTCCAGTTTGAATCGGGCGGGATGCGGGGGCTGCTGATGTCGATGAGGCCCGACGCGATCGGCGACCTGATCGCCGCTAACGCGCTGTACCGCCCCGGGCCGATGGAGCTAATCCCCAACTACTGCAACCGCAAGCACGGGCGGGAGCCCATGCCTCGGATGCACGAGATCGTCGACCGCCTCACCCGCGAGACCTACGGCATCATGGTTTACCAGGAGCAGGTGATGCAGGTGCTCAACGAGCTGGGCGGTATCCCCCTTCGCCAGGCGTACACAATTATCAAGGCGATCTCCAAGAAAAAGGAGAAGACCATCAACGAGGCCCGCGCCGACTTTGTCAGCGGAGCCGCCACGCACGGCGTCGATGCACCACGCGCTGGCGAACTCTTCGACCTGATCCTCAAGTTCGCCGGCTATGGGTTCAACAAATCCCACTCCGCGGGCTACGCCATCGTCGCCTACCACACGGCATACCTTAAAACATATTTCCCCATCCAATACATGGCGGCGGTGCTGAGCTATGAATCGGTCAACACCGACAAAGTGGTCGAATATATTGACGAATGTAAAAGGGTCCGGCTGCCCGGCTCGGATCGGGTCGGCATCGAAGTGCGTCCGCCGGACATCAACCTGTCCGACACCGCCTTCACCGTGGTGTACGCCAAGGGCGAGCCCCGCGACGCGAGCCACGGACACATCCGCTTCGGGCTAACCGCGGTGAAGGGTGTGGGTGAGAAGGCGATCCGGGTGGTGCTGGATGAGCGGGAGCGTGGGGGGGCCTTTCACGGGATGTTCGATTTTTGCGAACGCGTACCGCTGGGCGCTGTGAATCGCGCCACGATCGAGGCGTTGATCAAATGCGGCGGGTTTGATGAGCTGCACGGCATCGAGTCAAGGGCGGCGATGGTCGCCGCTCTCGATGCCGCCCTCCAGGCGGGTCAGCGTGCCGCCCAGGACCGAGCCTCGGGCCAAATGTCCATCTTCGGCGGAGCCACGGGTGGAAGTGGGGGCGCAGCCGCGGGTGTCAAGCCGTCGGCTCCGGACGGCCCCGCCACGAAAGCCCGGGGCGAGGTCGCCCAGGAGCAGGTCCGCCTCCCCGCCACCGACCCCTGGTCCACCGGCGAGACGCTCCGCTTCGAGAAGGAAGCCCTGGGCTTCTACGTCTCAAGCCACCCGCTCGAGCAGCACCGAGAGTCGCTCGACCGTTTCGCGACGTGCAGCGTGGATGACATCGCGAATCTCTCGGAAGGCACCCGTGTGGTGGTGGGGGGGATGCTCTCCCGCGTCCGCCACACCGTCGTCAAGACCGGGCGATCCGCGGGCCAGAAGATGGCGATGCTCACGCTCGAAGATGGCCCCGCCAAGGCGGACGCGGTGGCGTTTTCCGATACGTTCGCCACCTGCTACATGCACCTGGAGGTGGATCGGGTGGTGTTCCTCGAAGGCAAGGTCGACCGTCGCCGGGAGGAGCCCAGCATCGTGGTGGACAAGGTGATTCCCGTCGCCGACGCGCCGCAGCGGCTGGCGCGGGCGGTGAAGATCGTGCTGCGGGATGACACGCCTCCCCCCGACGGGGCCGGTGGTTATGCAAACTGCAACGCGAACCCAAACCCCAACGGCGGCGGGTGGGACCGCCTCGGCCGGGTCCGTGACCTGCTCCGCGAGGCGACTCAGGCGGCCGACCGGCAGACCGCCCGCGATGTGCTGCTCGAGCTCCACCAGGGCGGCAACGTGGTGCGGCTGACCCTGCCCGGCATCCGCGTCAACATTGAGCGGCAGTTCACCGCCAGCCTCGACCAGTTGCTCCGGGGAGACACTTCCCGCGACGCCGCCCCCGGGATGGGCCGCGGCGGACGGTGCGAGCTCGTCGGCCCCGACAAACTCCCCCGCGCCGCCGCCCGCGTCGCGTCTAATGCCCCCGCTCACGGCATCGGCCGCACCTCCTTCGCCTCCCGCCTCGACGACGGCGAGGCGTGCGAAAGCATCGACCGATACTAACCCGCAGCCCCCTCCTATATATAGTCCAGCCATCCCGGGCGAATGCAAGCTGCTGCGTGTGAACCGCTCCAGATTCAGCCATCCCCCCGTACCCCCCCATGACTCATCTGTGTTAAGGTCCCGATGAATGGACCCGAAACTCCGCGGTCCTTCTTTTCAGAATCCTCACCAGGAGACCACATGTCCATCGCCAAGAGCATCGAAATCAGTTCCGATTCCCCCAGCAGCTTCGACGACGCCGTCAAGCAGGGCGTCGCCCGCGCCAGCAAGTCGATCCATGACATCAAGGAGGCGTGGGTGAAGGAGCAAAAGGTGGTCGTCAGCGACGGCCAAGTGACGGGCTATCGCGTACACATGATGGTGACCTTCATCGTCAACGATTGATCGAGCGGACCGGACGCGACCACCCCCGCCACGAAGGGAGCGCTGAACCTCCGATGTGGCCCGCTGCGGGCATTCGAGAGGGATTGTCATCGTGCTGCACCGTCTGCTTCGGCTGGGGGGACACCATCATGCCTTACCCGTGGGAGATGCGGATTTGAGCGGCCGCGACCCAGTCTTGTGATATGATTCGCTTCGGGTCGCACGTTGGCGGGAAGGGTTCGACCCTCCGCCCCGGTGGCCGCCGCGGGCCAGGGAACAGGCCTGAAGTTATGGTGCACGGATTGCCTTGGAACCACCCCCCGATCCCAAGGAGTTTCAACGTGATGGATGAAAAGCAGTTTCAACAAAAGCTCGCCGACCTGATGAGCGAGATCGCCACCCTCCCCGCCTCCGAGCGGAACAAGCTCACCCAGCTCGCCGCCCAAACCCAGCAGCGGCATGAGAAGCTCAAACAGACGGTGCACGACCTGCACGAGTCGCTGGATTACCTCCGCCTGTCGATTAAGTACCTCGTGTTCGACCTTGAAGCCACGCGGCGGGAGAACGCCTACCTCCGCAAGATGGTTGAGCAGAGCCAGGAAGACGAGGCATAAGCCCGCGGCACCGCCGCCGCGAGCTAAAAAGCCCCGCACAGACAAAGCGGTCATCCAAGCATTTCAGAGCCGCGCACAGAACAAGCGGTTGGGGCCTCTGATTAACCGCCAAGTCGCCAAGGATGCCAAGAAGCGCCAAGATAAAATCATACAAATACGGGGGTTTATCCTCGGTTCTTCTTGGCGCGTCTTGGCCACCCTTGGTGTCATGGCGGTTATTCAGAGTTCCCGGTTATCAAAGCATCGATGAGCCGCACACAGAGGAAGCGGTTTGGGCTCATCTCCTCTGTCCGAGTCGGGGCGGAGCCCCCCTCAGAGTCGATCAACCCATTCTCCGCCACGTCGAGCTTCCTTGGGTGGCGCAGGCGCCCCGCCTGTGGGTGACCTAAGGCCGCTGTGCGCCCCACAGGCGGGATACCTGTGCCACCCAAGCCTTAGAACCGGCAGCGGAGGGGGTGGCGGAAAACCGAGCCAACCGCTCTCACCTTATCCAGCTTTACATCCCCCTGATGACTTTGGACGGATCCCGCCGCCGTCCCCGGGCGTGGAAGTGGGACGGGCGGACTTGTTCAAGGCATGGGCGACACCGATCAGCGGTTAAGCAAGCAGCACATCACAGCTTACGCGATTCACTGGCGGCCGTGGCCAATGGGACGCCCAACTGAAAATTTTTGCAAAAATTTGCAAGTTGCCGTTGCTATCTGTGCGGTCTCGTGCGATAATATGTCCTGTCGGGGCGGCCCGCGGGCAGACTCGCCCGGGGTGACATCGCTGATCCAACTTGTTTCCACCGTCCCCGGGATGCCGGGGGCGTGGCCTGCTGAATGACCGTTCGGCCCGGCGTGTGCCGGGCATCAAAAGAAGAGAGAAAGAAACCATGCATCCGTCCTCAACCAAGCCCCATCTGTTCTGCGTCGCTATCCTCGGAGGGGGCCTGCTGGCTACCCCCGCGATGGCGGCGTTCACACCCATCAAGCCCGCCGCGAGCTTCAACAAGTCGCACCAAGGCATCTTCGCGGACTACTACGGCGGTGACTTCACCGCCACGGGGCCCGGGGGCCTGAGCTTCACCAACGGCTCGGTCACCGCCACCCGCGTCGACGACGCCGATGACCAGACCTTCAACCTTGGCACCTTCAGCGTGACCGAGATCGCCAGCTTCGCCGCACTCCCCCAAACCCTGGGCTTCAAGCCCGGCGGCATCGGCACCGGAGGCGGACTCACCAACCTGCTCAGCGTCCCCGGCGGTGAAAACGACAACCCGGCCAACTTCACCGTCGGCCCCGTTGACACCGACGGCACCATCCGCTTCGTGCGAAGCAGCACGGGTCTGACCTCGTCCTCAGCCGAATCAGAAAACGTCGACGGCGTCGATCGCCTCGTCACCTACTCGCTCACCGGCGACGGGATCGACGACACGCTCTTCGCGCTCTTCTTCGAAGACCGCAAGGCGGGTACGTCCGATGAGGACTTCAACGACCTCGTCGTCCTCGTCGGGGCCGATGGCTTCGCGGCCGTCCCCACCCCGTCCGCCGCGATGGCGGGCTTGGGCCTGCTCGGCCTCATCGGCCTGCGACGTCGCCGCGGCGACTCCACCCGCGGCTAATCCCCCGCCGCAGCTAATCCTCAAACACCCCACCACCGGGAGGGGCGAGCCACGCACTC
>PPFU01001184.1_pt1 | contig 29889 bp, 15 predicted proteins | sample 1535991 | NCBI WGS metagenome assembly PPFU01 (sample SAMN04901290, study PRJNA319586) | Hypolithon metagenome, whole genome shotgun sequencing project. | isolation source: Antarctic Hypolithon | place: Antarctica: Miers Valley | collected 2014
ACGCTGTCGCGCGCCGGGCTCGACTTGATCTCTATGTTGTAGTGGATGGCACCCTGGCCCGGCGCGCGCGGATACGCTTCGGCCATCTCGATCACGCTACTGAGAAGTGGCTTGGCGACGGCCATGCGTTCCTGCTCTGGAAAGCGCGGGTTGCCACGCAAACCGCAGTCGTACCGGGCGATCTCAGCATAGGTGAGTGTGTGCATATTGTGTTCGCGCTCGCTGCCGGGGGGCACCGGGTCTCCGCCCGGCGTTGTGCAGATGTCGCTCGAAAACCAAGGCTCGTGTGACAACACCACCTGCCCGTCGCGCGACACGACGACGTCCATCTCCAGCGTTGTCACGCCCAGTTCGAGGGCGCGCTGGAACGCGGGAATCGTGTTTTCTGGACGGAGTCCGCGCGCGCCCCGGTGGCCCTGGAGGTCGAACCCGGCAAGCGGACCCAAGAGGCCGGCCATCGCCATGGCAAAGCGCCTTCCCAGCGTGCGGTAGCTGGGCGTGTCGTAATGCACCCGGTCTTGCAGCGCCAGGTCGGTGGTCGTGATCATCTGCGCCGTGGGCAACGCCACGCGTGCCTGTTCCTCTTGTACCTGCTCCCAGTTCACGTAGCGTTCCGGGCTGGTGTGCGGCCCGATTTGGGCAAAGACGACGGGCAGCTCGGGCTTACCCGTGTCTCGGCGGAAGTCGTGCACAAAGCGGGTAAAGTGCGCCGCCCACGTGTCCGGGCGGCGGGGCACGCCGTGGTACATTTCTCCACTGTGGGCATCGCTCTCGCCCTGCAGAAAGAGCATCCCTGCGAGGCGGCCCATCGGCGAGGCGGCCCGCACACGCTTCAGGCACGAGCCGTACAGGGTGGCATCGTCTGGGCTGCGCTGCCACTCTTCGATGATGGTGGAGCCTTTAGCACACGGGATGAGGCCGATCAGGAGATCGGGGTGTGCGGCGCGCAGCGCATCAGCAAAGGCACGGGCGGGCCCCACACCCGCATCACTGTCGAGCGAGACGGCATCGACCTGCCCGGTGGGGCTGTCGACAGGCTCGGTGGCGGGCTGCCAGCGGTAGTCGTTGCCGAAAACGTAGATATGCGGGTCGGGCGGCGCGATGCTAGTGAGCGCGCCACGGCCCGACATGTTGGACTGGCCCGCGAGGACAAAAAGCGCCAACCGCCCTACGTGCGCGGAGTCGACGCCGATAGAGCCGGTGACGCCGGGCGACTGCGCGGCAGCAGAGTAAAACGCGGGAGAAAGCAGCAGCAGCAAAAAAGCCAGGCGAGTCGTCATGGGAATAGCGTTTCAGGCTGTCTGGAGGGCGTTCTGGAAGGTGGGGTCGAGGATGTAACCGTCCGAGATGGTCTCGAAGGTTGCGACCTGCTCGGCTTCCCATTGCGCATCGTGGCCGAGTTCGCGGGCGAGCAGCGCTGCCACGATGGGGGCGGCCTCGCGGGCAGCGCGGGCATCGAGCAGGAGCGCGCGGGTGCGCCGCGCTAGCACGTCGTCTACGGTGCGGGCCATCTCGTGGCGTGCGGCCCACACCACCTCACCTTGCAGGTAAGGCAAGCGGGGGTGCAGGGGCTCGGAGCCCTCCTCTATCTCATCGAGAAGCTGCCGCACGGCGGGTGCGTCTGCGCCGTAAACCGCGAACGAGTTCACGTCGCCAGGGCCGCTCAGCCAGCCATGCAGCCGAAGGTGCGCTGTGGTAGAAGGACGGGGCTCAAGCCCGGCCGTTTTTATGGCCGCATCCACCGTGTCTTCTCCCATCTTGCGGTAGGTTGTCCACTTGCCCCCTGTTATCGTGACGAGGCCGGAGTCGGACACGTTGAGCCAGTGGTCGCGGGAGAGCGACGCGGTACGTCCGTCTTCATCGGCACCGACGAGCGGGCGTAGACCGGCGAATGTGCTCAGCACGTCGGCTGCAGTGGGGGGGCGCGACAGGTAGCGGCCTGCATGGGCAAGCAGGAACGCGATCTCCTCGTCAAGCGGGCGCGGCTCCAGTTCGATGGTGTCTACGGGTGTGTCGGTGGTGCCCAGGATGATGCGGTCGTGCCAGGGCACTGCGAAAAGCACGCGTCCGTCGTCGGTGTGGGGCAGCATGAGGGCGGCCTCACCCGGCAGAAATGAGCGGTCGAGGACGAGGTGGATGCCCTGGCTGGGGCGCATCACGTCGCTCGCCAGGGGTTCATCGAGCCGGCGCACCGCATCGGCAAACACGCCGGTTGCGTTGATGACGACGCGGGCGAGCAACTCTATCTCATCGCCTGTCTCCATGTCTCTGGCAAGCACGCCGCAGACCTTGCCCTCGCGTTTGACCAGGCGCTCTACCCGAACGTAGTTGAGGGGGACGCCGCCGAGATCGAAAACGGTCTGGGCGAGGTTTACCGCCAGGCGGCTGTCGTCAAACTGCCCGTCGTGGTAGAGCACGCCGCCGCGCAGCCCCTCGGGGTTGACGGTAGGCAAGAGGCGCATCGTCTCTTCTCGGGAGAGCAGCCGCGAGCGCCCGAAGCCGAGCTTGCCCGCCAGCCAGTCGTAGACTTTAAGCCCGATGCCGTAGTAATAACGCTCCCAGCGTTTATAGCACGGGACGACAAAAGGTTGGTCGTGGACGAGGTGCGGCGCGTTGCGGATAAGGTGACCCCGCTCGCGGAGCGCGTCGAGCACGAGCGAGATGTCGCCCTGCTGCAGGTAGCGCACGCCGCCATGAACCAGCTTGGTGCTGCGGCTGGAGGTGCCTTTGCCAAAGTCACTTCCGTCGAGCACGAGTGTGCTGTAGCCACGCGAGGCCGCCTCTACGGCTGTACCCAGCCCGGTAGCGCCGCCGCCTATGATGAGAATATCCCAGTAGGCGGGTGCGCTGGTAAGGCGCGCCATGAGGGTTTCCCGGGTGGAATCGGTGTATGGTTCTGTCATGCCTGTTCGTGTGTTTCCCAGTCTCGCGAGCGCGACAGGGCCTTTGTCCATGTAGCGGTAAGCTGGGCTACGCGGTCTGCGTCCATCGAGGGCTCAAAGCGCCGGTCCACCTGCCACTGGTCGGCCAGTTCTCCCACTTCTGCCCAGAAGCCAACGGCGAGGCCGGCGAGAAAGGCGGCGCCCAGCGCGGTCGTCTCTGATATGCGGGGCCGCACGACGGGCACGCCCAGCACATCGGCCTGGAACTGCATCAGCAGGTTGTTGGCCGTCGCGCCGCCATCGACCCGCAACTCGGCGAGTGGGATGCCCGAGTCCGACTCCATCGCACGGATAACGTCGGCCGTCTGGAAGGCGATGCTTTCGAGGGCCGCGCGGGCAATGTGGGCCGACGTGCTGCCGCGGGTGAGGCCTACGATGGTGCCGCGTGCGTAGGGATCCCAGTGGGGCGCGCCGAGGCCGGTAAAGGCAGGTACCAGGTACACACCGCCATTGTCGGGAACGCTGGCGGCGAGCGCTTCCACCTCGCCTGACGAGCGGATCAGGCCGAGGCCGTCGCGCAGCCATTGCACCACCGCGCCGGCGACGAAGATGCTGCCTTCGAGCGCATATTCGACGTGCCCATCTACCTGCCAGGCAATCGTGGTGACGAGGTTGTTGGTAGAGGCGACGGGCTTGTCGCCGGTGTTCATGAGCATAAAGCAGCCTGTGCCGTAGGTGTTTTTCACCATGCCGGGCTGGGTGCAGACCTGCCCGAAAAGGGCCGCCTGCTGATCCCCGGCGATGCCGGCAATAGGCATCCTGCGCGCAAAGACGGCACCGGACGTCTGGCCATAAACCTCGCTGGAGGAGCGCACCTCGGGCAGCATCGACCGGGGGATGTCAAACAGGTCGAGCAGTTCATCGTCCCACGCGCCGGTGTGGATGTTGTAGAGCAGCGTCCGCGAGGCGTTGGTGACGTCGGTGATATGTTTTTCACCCCCGGTCATCTTCCAGACGAGCCAGCTATCGACAGTGCCAAAGGCGAGGTGGCCTGCTGTTGCCGCGGCGCGTGCGCCTTCCACGTTGTCCAGCATCCAGCGGATTTTGGTGCCGGAGAAATAGGCATCGAGCACGAGCCCGGTCTTTTCCCGGATAAGCGGTTCGTGTCCTGCCTCGCGCAGCCTGTCGCAGTGACCAGCCGTGCGGCGGTCCTGCCATACAATAGCGTTGTAGATGGGGGCGCCTGTGCGCCTGTCCCACACTATCGTGGTTTCGCGCTGGTTGGTGATGCCGATGGCGGCGATGGCCTCTGCCGTGATGCCGGCGCTCGTGACGGCTTCGGCGGCGACACCGGCCTGCGTCGCCCAGATCTCGTTAGGATCGTGCTCTACCCAGCCTGGACGCGGAAAGTGCTGGGTGAATTCGCGCTGGGCTACGGCGCGGATGGTACCGGCGTGGTCGAAGAGAAGCGCACGAGAGCTTGTCGTGCCCTGATCGAGGGCGAGTATGTATTGCATGGGTGAGCAGGAAGACCAGAGGTGAAAGTGGACGCGGAGAACGTATCACCAAGCAGGATCTACGACAGGGTAGAGGGGGCGACCGGTGTGAGCCTTGAAGAGCATAACGGGTAGGCCCGGCGTGGCGGCGTCTTCGAGGGAAACAGCGGCATCGAGCGCGGCATCGTGGATGGTGACGGGGTACTGCTGCCGGAGCGCGCGCAGCACATCCGGAAGCGCGGCTCGCACCCGGGCAATGCGCACGTCGTCGCGCACGCGCACATCGAGTATGGTGGGCGAGAGGGTGAGCGCGTCATACTGAGCCGCGTGCCGGGTGCGGTAGGTTTCCACATCGGCCTCGGTCACCTGCACGGTATCAGCCAGGTGGTGGAGCAGTGCCTGGTAGACCCACTTGTCTGTCCACCGTGCGAGGTCAGCCACCACGGCGGGTGTTTCTACCAACTTGTCGGCGTGCGCCTGCTGCAAAAAGGTGGCGTCGCGGAGCGCCAGCCCGATGGCATCATACAGATCACCCTGAAATGCGTCCTCGCTTTTGGTGGAGAGCGCGTAGCGGCGGGCAGGAAAGGCCGCGAGAAGCGCACGCACTGTAATGCTACTGTCGCGCGTCGTCGCGAGTACGTCATCAAGCCTGGCGCGCACGGCAGCAGCTTCAGGCTTTGTGTCGCCTGCAAGCGCGTGAGAGAGGCGCAGCGGAGGCCCGTCGAGGGTACGGTACCACGACCAGAGCGTGCGGGAGAGCTCTCGGAAAACGCCAGCTTTGACGCGTACCTCTAAAGGCTCCATCCGGGAGGTGACGTAGGCACGGGCGGCCTGTCGTGCCTTTTGCTGAAAAAGTACTTGCCGGGTGCGCGTGCGCGTGTCGGCATCGAGGACGAGCGGCTCACGCCGGATGTCGAGCACTTCAGCGATAAGAAACTGACCCGCCACGGGCAGCGGAGCCGACGGAACGCCCACGGGAAGATTTTGGAGTCCTTCGAGCAGCGCGGGCGGAATCTCAGCAGCCGTCAGGTAGGGCGTGACAAAGTCCTCAGCGCGAAAGGGCGCTTCAGGACGGCGGGCGAGCTGCTGCGCGAGGGCGGCATCGAAGCCGTCGGTGTTGATAAACCGGCGCACCTGCTCGGCTTGCTCGCGCGTAGCCGTGGGCACATAACGCAGCCGGAAACGCACACCGTCGCGTTGCAACGCCTCTGCGATCTCCTCATCGCTGACCGTCACATGCGCGTTGACCTCGCGCTCAAAAATCTGCTCGACAAGGAGTTCGTCTCTCAGATCATCGATCTGTGCGCGTACAGCCTCCGTGGTGTCGAGGCTGAGGCGGTAGCCCTCCAGGGCGAGTAGCTTTTCATCTATCACGCGGCTGAGATAGGCGCGGCGCGGGTCGTCGCCGCGCTTGAGATGCGGAAAGCCCAGTTCAAAGCTTTTTGCAAAATCATCCGCGCGCACCACCGCATCGCCGATGGTGGCGACGATTGCGCTTTCCTCCACTTTCTCAGGCGCACAACCTGCCACCAGGAGTGCGAGGACAACAGAGGCCAGCGGCCTGCAGGAGAAGCGTGGAAACAGGTGTTGCATAAGCACTACCGGACCAGGGTGACAGGCTGCACCACCCGCTGCCCCGCTGTTTCGAGGACGACGAAGTAAAGGCCGGGGGCATACCGGGAGGCATCCCAGCGAACCGACCGGGTGCCAGCGGCTACCACGCTGTCGAGTAGCCCTTCCACGTGCCGTCCAAGTGCGTCGGTAACATGCAGCCGTGCAAGGCCAGCGCCCAATTCGAGCGTGAGCGTGGTGGTGTCCCGGAACGGGTTGGGCGCAGCCTGGAGACGGGCACGTCCTCCATGAGCCGGCAAGGGCAGGGGGGCAGTGCTACTGGTGACGACGTCTGCGCCCAAGACCACTTTGGCCGGGAGGCTATACACAAATGGGTAAAACACCGACCAGGCGCTTGCACTCTTCTGGTAGTAATCTGCGCCAGACTCCGAGTTGGTCCACAGCGTGCCGTCGGGAAAAAACGACAGGTCTTCGATCCCGTACGGGACGATGATGGTGCTGTCTGGTGTAGGCTCTGTCCATCGCGCCAGGCGACCGCGCGGCACGCGCAGGATCTCAGCTTCGCCCCGGCTCATATTCCGGTTGCGCGACATGAAGACGTACGTCTGGCCCCGGTGCTCGAAGAAATCTACGCCTTGAATGCTGCGCGGCAGCGCGTAGATACGCGGCTCTGCACCGCTCACGGGCCGACTGTCGGCACCGAGGGGATAGCCGTATAGATAGGGAGCATTGTGGCTTTGCGTGCGCCAGTCGCCTACCCAGAGGGTATCGTTATATGCCGACACGAACGAGGCGCGGCCGTAAACAGAGATCGTACCCGAGGGATCGGCCGCGAGGTCGATGTAATGCGGTGCTTCAGGGCCGGCATAGGCGGGTACAGGATAACGTTCCAGTGTACTTGACGAGGACACGTAAAGGGCGTCGTTTACAAAGGCGATACCGCCGGCGTGCGAAAAGCCAAGCGTACCCATCAGCCTGAACGTTCTGCGTACGTGACCTGTGGCAGCGTCCATCTCAGTGACGATAGATCGGCGCAGGCCTGTTGTACCGCTACGGGTGAGGTGGTAGAATGACAGGTAGACGAGCGCTGTAGTGTCGCCGTCAGCGATGCTGACGTGCGTCGCCGTGCCCTGCGGGACGAACTCGTCATTGGCGTAAGGCACAAAAAAGCGGTGGCGGATTTCTGCCTGATTTGCACGAATCCGCTGGTCCATCGGGAGGTGAAAACCTGTCAGCGGGTATTCGTGAAAAGCGGGTAGGCCCAGGTACGCACTACCGTCATGCGGTATGGACGAAGTCAGATAGGCATCGTCGGCCACGTAATCACGCACAATTGCGCCGAAAAGCTGCGCATCAAGGCTGCCTTCCAGCGCGTAGTCCTCTGGTGTGCCTGTTGCCTCTGTGCCCACGAAAAAGGGGCGCGTTATGACGTAGGGAGACGGAACCTGGAGGCCAACAATAGCCGTGGCGGAAAAATGCCCATCCACGTAAAGCGTGAGGTGCAACTGCTGCGTAGCCGCATCAAAGCGGCCTGTGGCAGCGATCCAGACAGAGGTGCCGAGCGCGACAGGAGCGGCGGCGTCTACGCGCAGGTCGCGTCCACCTGCGGAGAGGGTGAAATAGGGGGTGGCTTCATCGAGGCCCAGTTCAAAGTTGCCGACTCCGGAGATCCGGTTGCTCAGCAGCAGGGTGCGTCCTCCAACGGAAGTGAGGTTTACCCACACTTCGGCGGTTAGCCGGGGCCCCAGCGGTTGTGAAAGTAGGTCAGCTGAGGCGCTGCGTAAGGTAGAGCCGGGGGCCTCGAATAATGCTGTGAACGGAGGCGCCAATCCCCAGCCGCCCGGTCCGCGAGCAATGCGCTCGCGAGGGTCGAGATATGGTCCGGCATCGACGTTAGCGGCCATTATCTCCGACGACAGCGCCTCCTGGCCGGGCAGGTAGCGGAAGATGACTCCTGCTGCCTGCACATGGGGCGTCAGCGCCAGTACAAAGAGCAAAAGCGTGAAAGCAAGGGCTGCAAAACGAGCCTGAAGGCTATGCATGAACACAGGTAGGTAGAGAACCGGCGGCCAGGCGCACCCAGCCGCCGGTATCTCAGCGTCAGAAAAGGCGGATTACTTCACCAGCATCATCTTCTCCACGAGGCGGACATTGGCCGACTGGAGCACGTAGAAGTAAACGCCGCTGGCGAGCGTGTCGCCGTTGAAGTCCACGGTGTGCGTGCCCGCCTCAACGGTACCGTCGAGCAGGGTGGCCACGCGCTGACCGAGCAGGTTGTAGACGTGCAGTTGCACCTCTGCTGCCTGCGGCAGGCCGAAGCGGATAGAAGTTGACGGTCCGAAAGGATTCGGGAAGTTCTGATCCAGCGTCACCGCGAGGGGCAACTCACCGTCGCCGTCAACGGATACGAGGGTAGAGATGTCTACCCAGCGCGGTGCCGACGCGGGGTCTGCAATGCCGTCAGCGTTAAATCCACCCAGTACGCCCGAGAACCCGTTGCCTGTAACGTCTGTGGCCACGTCGCCCGCGCCTTCGTCGAAGTGCCAGAGGGCAAGCGTGAATGCGTCCGGTTCAAACGGCGCGGTAGGTAGCTCGAAGTCGGTCTGGTAACGATCGACAACAGAGAAACGCACCTCGTCAATTATGCCACGGAAGCTCTCGAAACGGCTGTTCCACAGGTCCTCGTTGCCGCCGCCGATGGCGATCTGCTGCGTGCCACCGAGAAGCGGAATCTCCGATTTATCGGCACCGACGAGCTTGCCGTCTACGAACATGCGCATCGAATCGGCTACGTTCCACGTTACGGCAATGTGATACCAGCGTGGGTAGTAGCTCTCGTTGATGTCTTCAGACGAGTACACGTTGACCGTGGTGGTGCCGTCCTGCATGAAAAACACGAGCCGCCCTTCGCCGCGCGTCCAGCCAAAGCCGAGGTCGCCTGGGTGGTTGCCGCTGAGATTCTTGGAGAAGAGGTAGGTCCAATCAGGCGGGTGCGTAGAGGCAGAGATGACCGAGTCGGGCTTGAACCACATCTCGATGGTGCCCTGGTCGAGACGGAGCGGCAAAAGCTGCGGAGCATCGCGGATCTCTACACGGTCGCGCTCCCACCACGAGTAGTGGAGGGCGTGGCCAGTGCCCCACGGGTGCGGCACATTGACAAAGTCGTCGAGCCCACCGAGGCCGGCTGTCGTCTGCGCGGGCGAGTACGGACGATCCGACACGCTGCTGTGGACGACAAACGGGTCGGGTGCGAGGATGTTGGCGTCGGGGTTGCGCGTGATAGAGCTGGCCATGTTTGCAGATGCGGCAGTACTTTGCGGAAACTCCCACGTTACACCGGCAGGGTCGCCTGCGCCCGCCAGCGTGCCGTACGCTACGTAGGCATCGTACGAACCATCTGCGGAGCGCAGCACGATCACATCGCCGTCTTTGTTGAGGCCGTCACCGAGCGTTCCCGAGGCCGCGAAGACGCGCGTGAGCATGGGGTCGGCGTTGTAGCCAGGGACGTTGCTCACGTCGCCACCGCCGAAGACAGCAACAAACGTACGAGGCGCAAGCGTGTAGCCTTGTGGGAACGTAAACGTCGTTCCGCTGGCGTCGCCGACGCTGAAGCCGGAGAGGTCAGCGGGTATGGACTCGCTCACGTTGGCGAGTTCGATAAACTGATCCTGCGTGGCGCTCACTGTTCCGTCGCCGTTAGCGTCAGTCGTGGCGTCGGCCAGAATCTCGTTGATCATAACGGTGACCGGCGGTTGCGGTGCAGGCAACGTGGCGCTCCCGGTGATGGTGGTGCCCGGCGAGTAAGGGGCGGAAGTCACGGCTCCGTGCGCCACGAAAGGATCCGCAATGTTGACGTTGCCGTCAGGGAAACGCGTTACCGAGCCTCCACTGCTGATGTTGGCGGCGGTGTTAACCGCGATCTCGAATTCCGTGCCTTCTGGAAACTTGCCTGGTGCAGGACCACTCCCGGTGGCCAGCGAGCCATAAGCGTAATACGTGTCGTAGGAACCATCAGGGGAGAGCAGCAGGACGATGTCACCGCCATTGGCGAGGCCGTTGCCGATGCCAAGGTGGAGGCTGTCCACGACAAAGGCACGCGTGAGCATCGGATCGGCGTTGTAGCCGGGTACGTTGCTCACATCGCCACCGCCGAAGACGACCACGATGCCACGTGCAGGCAGGATGTAGCCCTGCGGAAACGTAAACGTGACGAAGGCTTCGTCGTCGCCGAGCGTCCAGCCCGACAAGTCCACGGCGTCATCGCTTACGTTGGCGATTTCGACGAACTCATCCCCGGTGGAGCTGCGCGTTCCGTCGCCGTTAGCATCGCCGAGCACCGGGTCGGTGGAAACAACGGCCAGGACTTCGTTAATGATGATGGACATCGGCGGCGACACACGCGGGGCGATGGTCGCGCCGTCAAGCGTGGTGCCAGGCGAGAATGCAGCCGTACGCACGTCGGTATGCTTGACCCACGGGTCCGCAGCGTAGATGTCGCCATCCGGGTCGCGGGTGACGGAGGCATCTTGATTGGCGACCGCTGTTACCTCCATCCCGAACTCGAACGTGACGCCGGTCACGGCAGGCGTCGTCGGAGCCCCGGTGCCCACGAGCGAGCCATAGGCAAGGTACTGGTCGGCACTGCCGTCGGGCGAGAGCACGACGATGATGTCGCCGCCGTTGGCAAAGCCATTGCCCACCGTGCTGTCAGCGTCGAAGATGCGGGTCTTGAGCGGATCGGCATCGTAGCCTGCCAAGCTAGACACATCGCCGCCTCCGAAGATCACGACGAAGTGACGCGGCGGAAGTTGGTAGCCCGCTGGGAAGGTGAAGTTGACGGCTTCGTCGTCGCCCACCCTCCAGCCGGTGAGGTCGAGCGTGTCGCTGCTCACGTTGAGCAACTCGAGGAACTCGTCCTGGCTGGAGCTGCGGGTACCATCTCCATTGGCATCGCCCGAAATGTCGGTTGGCGGGTCGGCAAGGAATTCGTTGATGATGAGTTTGGGGCCTTGCTGTGCATACACAGTGCCCGAGGCAACTGCAAACACGAGCAAGAAGGCGTACCACTTTTTCATGGTGCTGGGGTGTTGAGTGGATGACAATTGTGGGAGGGACAAAAAGAATTACCGGCTGATGCTTATGGTAAGGCGGTGCGTGTCGTTGAGGACGCCCCACTGCGCGTACGTATAGTCGGCCGAGAGGCCGATGCCACCAAGTAGGCGGCGCTGCACGCCCCCTCCGAAAGAGGTGCCGCCGGTTCGATCCTGTTCGAAAAGGGCTACCATGCCGCCCCGCAGGGAAAACGTGTTCCAGAAGGTGTACTCACCTCCCAGGTTGAGCGCCTCGCTGTTATCCGATGGATGCAGGAGATCGGTGGCAAGCGTGAATCGGTGTAAGTCGCCCAGGTTGATTTCGTACCCCAGCCCGAAGCGGAAGTAGAGTGGCAGGCTATAGGAATCGGTGTCGAGACGGGCGTTGAGCTGGTCGTTGCTGAAATTGCCCGGGTCATCGTCATACGGACGCAGCAGATCGCGCCCCTCTAGCTGGAGGTCGCCGCCGAAGTTGCTGATGCTGGCTGCGATGAAAAAGCCGGGCAGCTTGGTACGGTACAGCACGCCCACGTCAGCCGCGAACGCGGAGGCCGTTTCATTCCAGAGCCGCTCGCGCACGTATTTGCCGGTGACACCCGCCGAGAAGCGGTCGGTCAGGGCGATGCTGTAGGTCAATCCCAGGGCAAGATCAGAGGCGCTGTAGAACTCTCCTGTTCCTTCAGGCTGATCTATGGTGCGCACAGGCTGGTTGTCGACCATCTGGAAGTTGAGCACGCTCAGTCCCACTGCTGTGTTGGGAGAGAGCGCAAAAACCGCCCCTACGTAATCGAGCTTTGTGTTGGCGAGCCAGTCAGTGTGGTCGAGCGTGAGGTGGGCGGTGCCGCCGAGGCTGGCGATGGCTGCCGGATTCCAGAAAATCGCTGTGGCATCGCGCACCATAGCGGTGCCGGCGTTGCCCATGGCTTGTGTGCGAGCGCCCACGCCGATCTGCAGAAACGCAGCCGCACTTGTGCCCGCGTTGGTGACACCATCAACGTAGGCGGGTGGCGTGTCTGTTTCCTGCGCCAGTGCCGGCAGCACCCACAGGCTAACCAGGGCACCCCACATCATCTGCCGCTTTATCTGTGCAATCATAGCCTTACTTGATCAAGGTGAACTTGCCAATCCGCTCGCCAATGCCGGGGGCGTTTACATGGTAGATGTAGACGCCGAAGGACACACTCAAGCCATCCTTGGAAACAAGATCCCAGCTTTCCGTGCCGTCCTGCATTGGACTGTCGTGGTGGAGCGTCTGGACAAGCTTGCCCGCGGTATTGTATATGGTGATGGTGCACTGCGGCGGCAGGTTGACAAAGTCGATTCGCCGCTCGCCGCGCCCGGTAGCGTTAAACAGCGGGCGCTCCCACGATGCGTTGGTCACGTAGGGATCAGGCACGACGTAGATGCGCTCCAGTGACGAGGAGGCCAGCGCGGTGTCGAACGTCGAGGCGCTCGTGCTAAACGTTACCTCGTCAAGGGCCGAGTACGGCTTGGAGACGGTAAGGGTAAACACGTCTCCGCTGGTGGGCAGCACGACTTCTCCGCTGGTGGGCACGTTAAAGGTAACCTGCCAGCCCAGGCTGTAGCGGAAGCCCTGCGCATCGAACACCATCGTGATCACGTCGCCGGGCGTGATGCGGCCATCGGCAGGGGCGATCTCGTCGAAGAAGAAATCGTACTTCCGGCCCGTGGTGGTGCCATAAACCTCAAAGTCGACCGGGCGGCCTTGCTGAAAGGCGAACTCGGTGTACGTGGTGTCTACCCCCATCTCTTTAATCCGAATCTCAACGTCTTCAGGCAGGGGCACGCCGCGGTTAGAGGGAGGCATATCTACGCTGGCACGCAGGGTACTTCTGCCATTCGTCCAGCCGGTCGTGAGTGGGGCCGGCACGGCAGGGGTGCGTACGCGGAACACCATCCCGTCGAGAATCTGCGTGGCGAGGGCCACGCTGTCGAACGCGGCGGCCTCGTAGACCGTACGGCCTGAGCCTGCCTCGCTGATGCGGATGCCCTTTGTCAGGCGTGCCTTCGTGGTGTCGGTAAAGGTGATGCGGTACGTGTTGCCGTCTTCCAGACTGTCCGGGATGACGACGTCTACATCAACCTGGCCGGTGGCGGGGCCGATGTGCGACATTTCGCCCGTAATGCTGCCGGCCACATAGCCGCTTGCAGGGGCATTGGGTACAACCGAGGCAGTATTCCGGTCGAGGAAGATCACGTTGCCGACAAGGTCGGTCTGGATAATCTTGGCGCTCTCGCTGGGTGAGATTGGAGCAAGCTTGTCGCGCTCCGCTATCCCGCGCTGGAAGAAATCGGTGTCGTAACCGGTGTCGTAGGAGACAATAGCATAGTAGTAGCGGCGGCCGTTGTCGAGGCCTTTGTCTACATAGTAGTACTGCAGCCCGGTGTCATTACCCGTATTGTAAACCGCTCCCGACTCGCCAATCTGGATGGGATGTGGCCCTTGCAGGCCATTTTTACGGTCGAACTGCGCGACAGGCTTCCACAGGACCGGGTTGCCGTAGGCATCGGTGATCGACTTGATTGAGTTGAACGACGGGTCGGTGGCGCGGTAAACGAGGTAGCCCTCGAAGTCCTGCCCATAGATAGGATCGCGCGAGAACTCGGCGCTATCATCCCACTTGAGCACCACCTCGCCATCGCCTGCGATAGCCGTGAGAATAGGCTTGTTGGGCGGTTTGGCAAACGAATAGTCGGCATCGTAGATGCGCTGCATGGTCCGCTTGTTGCGGATAATGTCGTCGAGGTCGTTACCGAAAACGGTGGCAATGGCGAACTTGCGCGTTTCGCCAACGGGTAGAGAGAAATAGCCCGAGCCATAGATGAAAGCGAGGTTGCTGGGCAACTCGCCGCCAAAGCGGCCCGGCTCCATCTCACTCCACGTGCGCGCGTCGTCGGATACGTTGCCAGCGGGGCGGAGCAAAAAGCTGGTCAACCCGATCTGGTCGGACTCGTTGTTATCGGACTGGCCGAAGTTGGGTTCGCCCTGGTCAGGCTGGTTGTTACCCTCAGTGCCGTCGGAGTCAGGGCCCAGGTAGCCTTCGTCGTCCGGGCCTACGCCGTCAGAGCCTTTGTCATCGATGATGGCTTCGCCTTCGTCGCGTGTGCCGTTGCCATTCTCGTCGTCGAACGAGACCCAGTCCAGGTCCTCGTCGCCCGTCCACCAGACGCCCATCAGGTATGCTGGCTGGGTCTCAAGTTCGCCAGAGTTGGCGCGGAAGGCGACCATGTTGTAGTTGCCCTCGACGTAGGCGCGGATGGCATCCTGGCCGTCGATGCGCACGCCACGGTCGTCGTCCTGTGTCTCGTCGATAATGCCGTTGTCGTTGTTGTCGACATCGTCGAGCGGGTCACCGGGGCTTTCGAGAAAGGCGAAGCCAAAGTAGCCAACGCCTGGCCGCCCCTTGTTGTCGAGGCCGTCGCGGTCCCACATATACGTGATGTTATCCTCTTCCTGGAAATCGGCGAGATCGTCTACAGAGTCACCCTCACCGCCGATGGCGGGATCGACATACATGCCGAAGACAACCTTGTCGAGGTCTTTGTCGCTGACATTTCTGATGTCGTAACGGACAATGAGGATATCCTCGGCCTGGACGTTGACCCACTGGTAACCGCGCACCGCCACTTCGAGGCCGAGGCCGCGAAGCCGCGTGGAATCCTGGGAGTTACCTGTAAAAGGGTAGTACTGAAATTCGTCGTTGTTGCGGTCGTCCATCACATAGTAGCTCTCCTGGTCGGCGCGCGTATAAGCACCAAACTCGCCGTTCCAGCGACCGTCGCGTTCGCCCGGCGCGCCAGGATAGTCGTGTGGCCACTGGCGAGGCCACGTGTTCGTCATGTGGCTCATCGCCGGGTAGCCCAGGTCGTTGGCCGGGCCATCATTGAAATAGCCAGCCAGCGGCTCCCACCCATAGGTATGCGAGCCGTCCGGGCTAATGTCAAACGAACCTGGATTGGTGTAATTCTCAGACACGATCTGCACCGTTCGCCCCCGTGCGTCAACGACTTCGGCACCCGCCATCATGACAAACTCGAAGCCGTACCACTGCCCCGAGCCTTTCGGCCACTCCATTTTGGGCGGCTCACTACGCGAGCCGAGGTTGCCAAAGTTGGCAAAGCGGGTGTAAACGAGATTGCCATCGTGGATACCGGTGCGGCGGTATTCACGGCCACCCTCAGGACGCCGCTGAGCCTCGGCAGGGATCGCGAGGATCGCGCATGCAAGCACGCCCAGAAGTGCCCGGGGAGTAAAAGAGAAAGGGGTCGGCATCAGTGCAAAAAGAGGACAGGGCCATGCAGGCCGTGAAGCTGTAAAAACACGGCGGCTCAAAACTCCAGGCTCAGCCCGGCAACAACCCGGCGGGGCTCTTGGAAAAAGTCTGGGCGCCGGTCGATCTCGTCGATGCTGAAGTTGGGGTTCTGCCGCAGCACCTCGGTTTCTCCCAGGGTGCGGTATGGGTGGAAGGGCGTGCCGGTGCTACTGTAAACAGTGCGTGGGTTGAGGCGGTCGAGCACGTTGTAGGCTTTGGCGAACAGGCGCACGCGCTGAGACCCGACGCGGAGGCGCTTGGCGACGTTCAGATCGAGGTTGAAGACAGCAGGGAGGCGCTCGCTGTTCTGGAACTGGCGGCTAAGCTGGCTACCCGGGTTGCTGGGCGTGTACGGCTGTCCCGTATGAAAACGTCCGATAAAGCTGAGCGTCCAGTCGCGAGGATCGCCCATGATAACCGTCCCGTTGAGCGAGTGCCGCTGATCCCAGTCAAGCGGGAGCACCTGCTTTTCTGGCTCGATGGGGGGCTTGGTCTGGTTATTGACAAAAACGCTGTTGGGGTCGGATGCGTTGCCCCGCGCTACCTGGTAGGTGTAATCCACCGTGAAACCGAAGCGATCCTGGAACTGCCGGATCAGCGAAAACACGACCCCTTTGGTATTGCCATAGTCGCGGTTGACGTAGCGCGCATAGACCTTCTTGTCCCGGGTATTGATGATCTCCTGGCCCAATAGATTCTTGATGTCCTTGTAATAAACCGTCAACTCTACTTTCCAGTCCTGCGTTAGCGCCTGCTGCAACCCGATTTCGTAGGCAACGGTCCGCTCAGGTTTGAGGTTGGCGTTGCCCATGATGGTCTGGAGGTCTCCCAGCTCGACCTCGAACTCGGAGTTGTCGAATATGTAGGAAAAGCGCGGCACCTGGAAAAAATGGCCATAAGACACGTGCAGGACGCCATCCTGTGAAATGGGGAAGGCAAGGCCCAGGCGTGGGCTCAGCTGCATACTGGTGCCTGCTGAGGTGCCCTCGGTGTTCAGTCGAATCCCATTCTCGGGGTTTGTAATCGCCTCTGGATCGGCCGGTACATCGGCATTAGGATTCCAGAAATCGAATCTGAGCCCAGCGTTGAGGATAATCTCGTCGATCTCCAGCTTGTCCTGCGCGTAGGCCGCGAAGGCGTACGGACGCTGCTCGTAGGCGTTGTTGCGGGCCGTGTTACTGCCGGGCAGGCGCAACTGCGGTGCTTCGTAGACGGGGCCGTCAGATATGATGACGCGCTCGTTGAAGGTTACCCGGTGTAGTTGTGCCTCTACGCCCACCTTGACCAGGTTTATTCGGTTGAGCTGGCTTGTCAGGTCCAGCTTGGCCAGCATTGTCGCCTGTTCCGAGCGTGTGTACCCGTTGCTCGTGCCGCCAAAGTTGAACCCGTTAGTAGAGTAGGGCGACCCCTGAAAACGCGGATCCATCGGGTCAGTGGAAAGAAAGCTTTCCCTTGTGCTGGACTGGTACGAGAGGCCGAGACGGTAAAACGTGGTTGAGGCCAGCGTGTGCGTGCCGGTAAGAATATGATTAAGACCGCGGTCGTGAATCGTGGGCTGCCCGTCTGGTGCGTAGCGGCGACTGTCCTGGTAGCTTTTGCGGTCCTCGTCGGTGTAAAAAACCGAGTATCCGATTTTAAACCCTTTGAGTGGGCGCGTGGAGAGGCTGCCATGCAGCGACAGTTTCTCGTTCGGGTTCATCGGCACGAGCGCGCCGTCGCCTGTCATGAGAGAATCCGGCACGAGAATACCTACAAGCGCCTGGTTATCAGACGCGTTGCGCTGCGCCTGCTGGATATAGGCCTGAATGGGGACGGTGTCCTCAATGCGTACCCGGCGCTGCCCGTAGAGCCAGCCATCGGAGCTAAAGTAGCGGCCGTTGAAAAAGAAGGAACCCGCTGGAAGCAGGCCTACGGGGCCACTCAGGCTCAGCTCGCCGTTATACTGATCCGCGCCGGGCGTGTCGAGCCCTACGTACAGGTCATTGTGGGTGGTAAGATAGCTGCCCAGAAACGTCGAGGCGCTTCCTGAATACTTGTCGAGGCCGCCTTCTTTAGTGACCACGTTGATGACCCCCGATTGCGCCTGGCCGTATTCAGCGTTAAAGGTGCCCGAGATGACCTGTAACTCCTGTACCCAGCTGTTCTCGATCTCGATCTTGCTTCCTCCGCGAAACTGATCCGTGACGGGTATGCCGTCTACGAGATACGCCACCTCGCCAGCGCGTCCGCCTCGAAGGTGAAGGCGCCCTCCAGCATCGTAGGCGACGCCGGGCTGCAGCTGGAGGAGATCGCTGATTTCCTGTACAGGCAGGTTTGCGATTGCATCGGCATTGATGTACGAGGCTGATGTCGTCCTGTCGGCTTCGATAAGCGGGCGCACCGCTTCAACAACTAGGTCGCCTCCTTCATAGACAAAGTCGCTTAGTTCAGCATCAAGCTTGGTGGTGCGGTCAGTCGAGATCTCGACGTTCTGAATCTGGAGGGTCGTATACCCGATCATCGAGATGATAACGGTGTACGTACCGGGACGGATATTCAGGATGGTGTAATACCCGTCCGTATTGGCAGCGGCACCCTGGGCAGTACCTTCAATGCGCACTGTTGCCCCTGGAAGCGCTTCCCCTGTGGATGCTTCGATGATGCGCCCGGTCAGCTTGCCTGAGGCGTGGGCAACCGTTGGCAGCACCGCAAGGGTGATAAAGGCAAATAAGGCGGAGAATAGCCTCATAACACGGGACGAGTTATGCAGGTGAGTCGGGTCTTCAGCCACCGCGACGCGGTGCGACGGTATGCGGGCGACCGAGGTAACTGGTCAATAGTATACCTAAACAAAAGCAAAACGGCAACAAATGATCAAAATCGTTCACGTTCGATCACAAAAGTCTTTAACTTAGGGGATGAGGCCTTTCCCCAGATAAGCGCAGTGTTAAGCAGAAGGCAACGCGGTTCATTGTGCGCATTAGCCAGAGAAGAACCTGGAACAGGCGCTACAGCAGGTGTGTAGCGTCCGGGCAGGCACTTGGACGTTCATCAGTTCTGCATCAGTATTTGCATACGCCGCACCGACCGTACGATATCTCATGCAAATTCCTGCCGAGCGACATAACCGAATTCTACAGGCCCTTAAAGACAGAGGGTTCGTTACCGTATCTGGTCTTAGCGACACCCTGGAGGTCTCTGAGGTGACTATCCGGCGCGACCTGAACTGGCTGGAAGACCGCAAATTGCTCCAGCGAACGCATGGCGGGGCGACCTCACCGCAGCATATCGTGCATGACATCCCGATCTCGGAGAAGGCGTCGCACCATGCGGAGGAGAAGCGGCGTATCGGAGCTGCCGCGGCGGCGCTGGTGGAGACGCACGACCGCATCATACTGGCCTCTGGCACTACGGTGATGCAGGTGGCGCGGCACTTGAAGGGCACTACCGACCTGACCGTCATTACAAACGCCATGAATGTGGCGCTCGAACTCACGGCACTTCCCGGAATTGAGGTGCATATGCTCGGCGGTCTTTTGCGCAAGACCTCTACCTCGGTGGTGGGGCCGGTGGCAGAGAAAATGCTGCAGCAGTTTACCTGTCGTAAGCTTTTTCTGAGCGTGGACGGGTTCGATCTGGAGCACGGCCTTACTACCTCAAACGCCCTCGAAGCCCACCTGAACACCTGCATGATTGCTGCCGCCGAGCAGGTTGTTGTACTGGCTGATGCCTCTAAGTTCGGGCTGCGGAGCTTTGGGCGCATCTGCAGCATCGACCAGGTGCACCGCGTGATTACAGATACAGGCGTTTCTGCGTCTACAGTGCGGCAACTGGAGGACATGGGTATATCGGTGTCGGTGGTCTGACCGCGCGGCTCTCTGCTGCCAGAACCTGGTATGCATACCCACCGCTGCATTTTACCCAGGCCAGCAGGTTGGCACATAGCCTGATGGAAAAGGATTGCGGGCATGGCCTGGTACGTCAACGCATCGAAGGGAGTGAGCGAACTGTATCAGTTCAGTTCCATCTTTGTGGCGTGCTTGCGCGCACCACCCTGTTTACGCGTAACATGCCAGCTTCACATCAACCACACTACAACATGCGCACCCTACTTGTGCTCCTTATGGCGCTTATGCTGCCACTCACTTTCACGGCCTGCCAGGATTCACCACGTGAGGAGGCCATGGAAGATGGGGCTCCCATCGGCGACCGTGAAGACGTTATCGGCGACGGCGAGATCTTCGACGAGCCTGGTGAGGCGGAGGGCAACGTGTTCGACACGTATGACCTCGACCGCGACGGTTACCTGTCGGATGTCGAGTACCGGGATGGCGTACGCGACAACAACATGAGGGCGTACGACACTGACGGCGATGGCCGCATCTCACGCGCCGAGTACCTTGCTTACCGGGCTAACCGCATGTAAGGAGCCACACGTTCATCAAAAGGCCTCGATCGCACGGTGCGGTCGGGGCCTTTTTTTGTTGATGCGTTGTTTCTCCTGATGACCTTGCGAGCCATGGCACCGAGCGCCCAGGCTGCGGCTTCCTCGACAACAAAGAAGACGGCCTCTATGTGTGCCGCCTCTGCGGCCTCCCACTCTTCGAGAACGAGGGTCAGCCCGCGCTGAGGTGGGCGAGAGCGGGGAGTGACGTCATGGGCTTTCCTGCTACTGCGGCCGAGCGGCCTACAACGCGAACGTGTAGGTGTACTTTGCAACGATGGAGCGCTGGCTCGTGAACGGGAGGCCCGGCGAGAGCCGGAGCCGGTCCGTGTTGAACCCCTCGTTAATGACGAGATAGAGGTCGCTCCCCTCGCGCGGGTTGTAGCGGAGGCGGAGGTTGGCCAGACCCGCCCGGGCGGCGCTGCTGAGTTGGAGAAGGGTCGAAAGCGACCACCGCGTGTCGAGCGCCGCCTGCACCCGCACGCGGCCGACGTGCGCCGTGAACGCTTGGTCGCGCTCGGGGAAGCCGATCCGGTTGAGCGAGTAACTACCGCTGAGCTCGAGGTGCTTCGAGACAACCCACTTCGGCGCGATGGACGCCGTCAGCCGCCGGCCGTCGTAGAACTGGCCCGCGCCCGCGCTGAACGCGGCGCTCCGTGGGCGTCCCCCTGGCGTGTCGTACCCGACGCTCGCCGCGGCGAACGTGTACGCGCCCGGTAGCACATCGGCGTCGTCTGAGAGCGAGAAGCGCTCCCGCAGATCGTCGTAGGTCACGTCCGCGCCCAGGGTGAAGGTCGCCCCCGAGGTGAAGGTGCCCGCCCACGACGCCGCACCCTCGATCGTCTCCACAGAGTTGTCGGCGTTGCGGAAGTAGGGACCGCCAGCGATCAGCACCTGGTGGCGGGAGAGCGGCGAGCCCGGCCTCGGCCCCCAGCCCTGCCAGAGCTTCAGGCCCGCCACCGTGAAGTCCTCCCGCAGCTCGAAGCCCACGCCCGGGCGGTAGTCCCGGCCCGCCCGCTCGACCTTCGCGGCGTAGCCGAAACCGGTGTAGGCGCGGCTCTCGATGGCGGCGCGCAGACGCATGTTGTCGACGAGCGCCCTGCCGTCGATCGCATCGTCGAAGGTCTGGGACCACCGCAACTCCGCGTAGGCGTCGTCGAAGAGGCGCACATCGCCGTCGAGGCCGTAGGCTACGTTGTAGGCCCCGTCGTCGCCGAGGCGGCTCGTGACCATCCCACCGACGGTCGAGAAGGCGTTGAACGCCTGCCGCCGAAGGCGCAGGACGCCAAAGTTCTCCGACGGCAGGCGGTCCGCAGGGCTGAGCCCGGTCGACCGCCGCGCCGTCTGGAGGTCGATCACGCCCACGTCCCACGCGCCGACGCGACCCACGACCCGGCCACCGCCGAGCAGCCGGACGGCCTGCCCATCGTTCAGCCCGATGCGGCGGGTGTAGAAGAGCCGGTTCGAGCCGCCGAGGTCGAAGTCGAAGAGGCTCGCGCGCTCCAGGAAGAACTGCCGCTTCTCGGGGAAGAAGAGCGAGAACCGTGTGAGGTTGACCTGCGCCGCGTCGGCCTCGACCTGGGCGAAGTCCGTGTTGAGGGTGAGGTCGAGCGTGAGATTGTCGGTCAGCCCCATCTTGAGGTCGCCGCCGAGTTCGGTCACAGCGTCGTTGGTGCGGACGTAGGCCGCCTCGGCGGCGTCGAGGTCGAATGCCTGCCCGAGCCCGCCGAGGCCGTAGGGCGTCACGTAGACCGGCCGCCGCGCCCTGACCCCCTCGAACACGACCTTCTGGAACTGCGAGGGCTTGTTGAAGCTCCAGAAGCCCCACTCCGGTGGGATGGCCGGGAAGATGTCCAGCTCGTTCTTTTTGCCGAGGTAGCGCCACGCGCTGATTCCCATCGTGACCCGGCCGTCGACCGTCTGGAAGCGGAGGCTGGAGAACGGGATCCGCATCTCGGCGAACCAGCCCTCCGGCGTGACCGTCACCTCGGCGTCCCAGAACGTGTTCCACGTGTCGTCGTTCGCGCCCGTGTCGCCAGACATCGTGGCGTCGGTGCGTGAGCCGGTGGGCGTCGTGTGGAAGGCGACGCCGGTCTTGTTGTCGTTGTAGGTGTCGAGGCTGAGGTTGAGGTAGTCCGTCCCGAGCGTGCTGAGGTCGCGCTGGAAGGAGGCGGCGAAGACGGCCTCGGGCGGGGCGTAGCAGCGGCACGAGAGGTAGACGAACTCGTCGTCGTAGGCGAGGCGGATCTCAGTCGTCTCGGAGGGTGCGTCACCGAACGACGGCCAGTGCGTCACGAGCGGCAGCGGGGCGACGGCGTCCCAAGCGGCCTCGTCCACGCGCCCGTCAAGCGTGACGGGGCCGGTGAGGCGAGGCACGACGAACAGGTCGGCGGTCGAGGCGGGGGCCACGGTCTGCAGCGCGGAGGGCTGGGCGACGGCCATGCCCGGCAGGAGGACGAGGAGGACGCAGAGACGCAGCATGGGGGTCGGGGTCTGGCGGCTTTCGGAGCGTGAAGAGGGCATCGGGATCATGGCAGTTGGCGTGTCGGAAGGCGCGGGCATGGCTGGCAGAGGGCTCGGGGTTGGGGCACGGAACCGGGTGGCTCACCGCCCGTCACGCCCGTGTTCGAGTTGCCGGCGGTACTCGGCTTCGTCGAAGTGGCCCAGCGACCGGTCGATCAGGCCGTCGTCCCCCATCGTCCACACTTCGAACCCGCCGATCCAGACGGCGTGGCCCGTGCCCTCGGGTCTGGTGTTCGTCCCGGTCAGCGTCCAGGGGTACTCGGGGGCGGTGCCATCCACGTGCAAGGAGTCCATCGCCACCACCATGTCGGGGAAGGCGGTCATGAACCCTCGGTCCGCCTAGGCGATGGCCTCCCGGCCCACCGACGGCTCACCACCGTTGATCGTCAGCGACCCATCCTCGGCATAAAACGAGGCGACGCGGGCAGGGTCCTGGCTGCTCCATGCGGCGGTGTACCGGATGGCGAAGTCCTGGACGTGGTTCATGGCGGCATGGGAGGGTGAGTCGCCGGAACCGCATCCGACGAGGAGGAGCACGGCGAGGACAGCGGGCGCGACGCTTACTAAGCGCAGAGGTCGAGGAGTCATCGCAGGGGGCAGGTCAGTTGGCGGTCGGCGGGGCGTCGTCGCTCCACGTGTCGCCCACGATGCGCCAGCCATCGGGCGTCTTGCGGAATACCGTGAGGTACTTGCCCGGCCCGCGCGGTTGAACTGACGTGCCGATTTCGTAGGCCATGTCGCCGGACTCCGCGAGCACGAGGTCGACCGTTGTGAACGTGACGTCCTCCGGCTCGCTGTCGGTGGCGGCGAAAAAGGCGTCGAGCGCCTCGCGGCCCCGCACGGCGGGCGCGTTGGCCGGGTGGATCACGGCGTCGTCGGCGTAGAGCGCCGCGATCGTGGCGTGGTCGCCGGTGCGGATGGCGGCCTGGTATGCGGCCGTGATCGCGGCGAGCTCTGCGGGGTCGGAGACGGTGCGCGTCGGGGTCGCGTCAGCCGCAGCGGGTTCTCTGGCGTCCGGCGTTGGCGTCTGGCACGCGGCGAGGGCGAAGGCGAGGAGGGCGAGGGGAAGAATGCGGTTTCCCGCAAACAGGATCGTTGACATGGTCGTAAGGGGATTGGGGTTGAGAATGCATTCGAGGGGTTGCATCAGCGGATTAGAGCGGCAGTGCGAGCAGGCGCTCGACGTGGGCGCGGAGCCCAGCAGCGTTGAAGGGCTTTTCGAGAAAGCCGTCGGCGCAGGGCGGCGGCGCCCACGTCTCGCCGCTGACGAGGAGAAACGGGATGGCCACCGTCGCGGCGTCGGCCCGGAGGGCGCGGCAGAGCGCGAGCCCATCGAGGCCGGGCATGACGAGGTCGCTGATGATGAGGTCGAAGGCGAGGGCGTGGGCGAGCAGGAGCGCTTCCCGCCCATCGGCCGCCTCGGTGACGGTGAGGGCGGGGAGCCCGAACCCGCGCAGGCAGCCTGTCAGGTAAAGCCGCATGTCCGCGTCGTCGTCGGCGACGAGGACATGCAGGGCGGCGCGGAGCGGTGGGCCTTCCATGGCGGCGGGGTACGAGGTCGAGTGCAAAGGGAGGGATAGCCACAGGCGGCGGGGCGCGACCACCACAGCGCGCCCCGCCTCCCGCAGCGCATCGGCTAGCGGAGCAGCGTCAACTGCTGGGTCTGTGCGAACCTGGCGTCCGTCGTCATCCGCACGAGATAGGCTCTGCTCGGGAGCGGCGTGGCGAGGAGGGCTACCAGCGTAGTGAGAGGGTGGCGCGGGGTCAGCGCTGGTCGGAAAGTATCATAGTCGTAGCGCGTGGAGTGGGAGGGAAGGGACTTTAAAGCACGTGGCGTGGAGGTCCCCGTCCGACGGGTCGAGGCCTCGCCCGCTATTTAGGCCACCGCGTCCGTCCCGCAGATACGTCCACGTCTCATTCTCTTACCCTCAGGTCACATGTGACGTGGAGGCAAGAAATAGTGAACTCACCGCATAATCTCCGCTGTGTGGCCACGTCCATCGATTGTAGCACGCTACGAAGTCTCGCCCTGGGCCGCCCCCTCGTGGGCAGCATAGCCGGAGGGGCGGCAGCCGTGCGCGTTCACAATGCTGTCCGAGAAGTGCCCGACGCTTTTGGTGCCAACAGCGCAGGCGATCTCGCTCATCGTCCCGCCCTGCCAGCAGATGGGCGGCCCGCTCCAGGCGCCTCGTGCGGATGAGGTCGGTGGGCGTCTGCCCGTCAAGTGCTTTGAGTTGCCGGTGGAGGTGCCCCCGGCTCACGCACACCGCCTCGGCCAGCTTCTCGACAGAGAACGTGTGGCCTGCCCACCCTGCGTGTGCCTCCGATACGTACGACGACGGGGCGCAGACGACGGGTGCCACAATCCGTTCAGATGTGCACCTCACGCTGGAACCCGGCTGTGCGCTTAACCTTGCCCACTGGGTAAAGCACAGCGGCCGGACGCGCCTGTTAGGACACACCCGGCCGCTGGAGCCTCGGTGCTCGGACGCCGGGTCGAATCCCAGGCGTCCGGCATATCGGCGAGCTACATCACTTCACCACCACCATCGAGCGGCTGGAGAAGATGTCATCCCCCACCTCCATCCGGTAGAAGTACACTCCGCTTGCCACCAGGCTTGCATCGAACACGGCCTTGTGCCGGCCGGCAAGCTGTTTCGTGTCCACGAGTGTCGCCACCCGCCGGCCAAGAAGGTCGTAAACGATGATCTTCACGTCCGCTGCCTCGGGCAGGTCGTAATTGATGACGGTATACGAATTAAACGGGTTGGGGAAGTTGGGATGGAGCGCGATGGCCTCCGGGACGTCCGAGAGCGCCGGCGCTTGGCCCGCATTCCCCAACTCTAGCACGACAGGGGATGCCGGCTGGCCGAGCCTCGACTGCGCTGCATAGGTGATCGTTGCAACGGACTCGTACAGCTTGTCCTCTTCTCCGTCGTAGACGTGCACCACGAGCGGTTTCTGCTCATTGGCGTCTCCGTAGAGCATCAAAAACGTGAGATACTGGTCGAGTGCTTCTACGTAATGGACCTCTCCGACCCCGCGGATCTCATCGCCGTGGAAGGCGGCGACCTTCATCGTCGTTTGCCGCAACGGGGCTTCGTGGAGCTTCACCTCGGCGACGACCGTCATCGACGCGTCGTACTGCGCGGCGTCGATGAGCCACTCGGGCCCGCGCGTCGTCGTCTCACGCACGTACGGGTCAGCAGGGGAGGCACCCTCAGGAGATGGCGGGTAGCGGAGTTCGCCGCCGCCGCCCATGTACATGGCGTAGCTCTCGCCCGGCATCATATGCCGCAGCGTGCCGATCCACCCCACGTCCTTCACGTACTGCGCGAAGTCACGCTTGCCGACGACTGCATCGCCCTCGATGGCACGATCCTTCAGCGACACCATGGCATCGTTTACCGACATGCGCTTTGTTGGCATGTAGCCGATCCACGTCCAGCCCGGCACGAGCTTGAGCGGTCCGGCCTCTTCAATGGCCTCTCCCTTCACGCGCAGGAGGCCCGGGTTCTTCAGCCGGAGTCTGTAGCCTTGGCCCGGAGCGAGGCGTGTCAGGCCTCCGACCCAACCGGCGGTTGAGTCGTACCGGCTCTCGGCGCTCTGGCTCTTGAGGAGGTCGCCGTGCTCGGCGGTCATGCCGTCCAGCATTGCGCTGACGTCCCCGCCCTCGCGGTTGATCGAGAACCAGTTCCAACCCTGGGTCATCTGCGCCGTGAGGAGGTTGGCCCCGTTGCCGCTGAAGTAGACGCTGAAAAACGTGGTGTCCGAGCGGACAAACGGGAAGCGCGGATCGCCGCCCCAAATCGGGAACTCGTCGGGCGGATACATCATGACGCCAACTCGCTCATACAAGTTTGACGAGGGACTCGCATAGACATCCATGTTGATCGTGAGCGCTTTGCCCGGGTCGAGCACATACTCGCGGGGAGCCGTCAGCATCCCGCCCGCGACGTTGATCGCGAGGTTGTTCGTGTTGGTCTCGGGCGGTGCCATGATCACGTAACGCCGCCGCTCGTTGCTCTCGCTCGCGTTGATAAGGGTGAGCTGGAAGCTGGCTGCCTGGGAGGGGTCCACGTTGTGCCGCACCGGGGGATCCACGAGGATGAGCGGGGTGTCCCGGCACTGGGTCTCGCCCTCGCACGGGTTCGAGCTACGGCCCGCCAGTGTCTTGAAGACGTAGGTACCGTAGCGCGGGTCCTTGCCGATGTCCACGGAGAAGTAGTCCCCGCCGTCCTCATCCGAGAGGACGTAGCCGACGGTGCTCGTCGTGGCCTGGGTGTCCTCCTGTTCGTTGATCCACTCCGCCTTGATGTCGAAGGCGACGCCGACCTTGCTATCGAAGCCGATGTTGAAGACGGCTCCGATAGTGTTTTCGCTCTCGAAATAGATCCGCGTCGACTCGAGGCGGGTCACGGTCGTGGTGTCGAACGACGTCGAGACGCCGACCTCGGCTCCGCCGCTGAAGGAGTGGTTCTTCATATTGAGGCCTTCGTCTTTCATCCGCTGCCCCAGAGCGAGGTGCTTGTGCCAGTTTGCCAGGGTCTCCCGGAGCCGGACGGTCTTCTGCGTGCCTGCAACGTCTCCGGTCAGGGTACCATCTCCCGCCAAGCGGATCAGGTTCTCGAGCTGCGGGATGAGCGAGTACTCGATGTGGCTCTTGCCGTAGACGTAGGACGTCTCGAACGGCTTAGCCCCATCCAGATCGGTGGCGAGCTCTTCGGATAGGTTCACAGAGCACGTTCCAGGCACGTCATCTTTGGCCTCAAGGACGTCGGCCAGGGCGAAGATGAGGTTGAGTGCCACTCCCATGTGGAGGTCTTCGCCGACCCATCCCGGGTCGCTGGACGTGGACCAGTTCCGCTCCGTCGTCATGCAGATCTCCCGGTTCTGCCCGTTGAGGCTCGTGTTCTCCCGTCCAGCCACCGTCTTGCCTGCGAAGTGGAAGCCGGCTCCCGCCGCGATGTCGAGGTGAGCGCCAAAGGAGAAGCCCACCGAACTCTTGAAGCCGAGGTTGATGTCGGTGAACGCTCCGCCTCCGCCCCCGACCATCTTCGTGTTCGAGATCCGGGTGCAGAAGGTGGAGCCCTCTCCGATGAAGGCGTGCGACGTGGACCCTGGCGGGTCGTGCAAGATCATCAGCGGGAACTCCTGCGTCGTCGCAGACACGAAGGTCGCGGGGCGCTCGCGGAAGCCGTTGACGATGGCCCACTGGGTCTCCATGAGCGCCGGCCGGCCTTCGATATGGGCTACAACCGTGATTGGTTTCTGGAACGACCGGTCCACGCCGTCGATGCGCGCTCCGGAGAAGATGTTCGGCGACGCGCCGAACGTGGAGTACTCGACGCCACTGGTGGTGAGCACCATTGTAGAGTCGTTGTCGGCTTGATCAGCGATAGCGTCGAAGATGGTGATCGTGCCTTCGCCGACGTTGCACGTCTGGCCAGCTCCGTAGTCTTCTGTCACACTGATCTGTAGGGGAGCGAACTCGAATTCATCGAGTACCGCGACTGCCGGGAGCGTCCTCAGGGGGGCGCCGTCCCGGTCTTTCAGTGTGAGACCCGTTGCCGCGCAAATTAGCGAGGGCGCCAGGCCAGCGACCACGAGTGTGAGCGGCGCACGGTAGGTCAGGTTGCGTTCGGCATTGCCCTTGGTGAGGTCGACCTCTACCGACCCGAGCCCCGCGAAGAAGGCGTTTATGTCATCAGCCCGCTCGGGCGGAGCGCCATTCACGGACACCACCTCCACGAGATACTCCAGCGGCGGAAGGTCGATGGAGAACGCACCGGCGTTCACGGCGCTATTGACCGTGAGGATCCGATCGTAGCAGCCGTCCTGTGTGTAGATGCGGATCTGGGCTGTGCCGATGTCCATCCCGCATGAGGTCGGATCGCCGCCGCTGAAGTTCCCAGAGAGAACGTGGCGCCGCTGGTCGAGAAAATCGATGCCGAACATGTCCCCGCGGACTTCCAGCTCTCTGGCTATCGGGAGGAACGTATGCCGCGTGTCAGCCGTGCTCGGACCCGTGGCCATGATGAACCACGTGTCGGCCGCCGTCGCACTCGGGTCTACAGAAACCGAGTAGCTGCCGTCGGCGCCCGTCGTGAGTTTGAGGTTGTCGTTCGACGGGAGCCTTCCCTTATCGACGTGGATCGAGACGTCGGGTACGGGGCAGGAGAGCGTATCGTTGCCGACGACGTCCACGTACTTCACAACGCCCGCGACGGTGTAGGCGGTCACGTCGCTGAAAAAGACTTCGTTCTGCACGGGGCTGTCGATGGACAACGTGATTTTCTTGAATCCGGGCGTGAAAGTGCGCCCCTCGCGGGTGGGAACCACGTCGAACTCGGTCGTCTCGCCATAGCGGATGCGCGAGATGCTGAAGTTGCCATCGTTTGCCGTCCGGCCGCACGCGTCGAGCTCCGCTCCCTTATCGGTGGAGTAGACGCCCGCTACGAGAATCCCGTGGTTTGCCGCCTTTGTGACGTCCGGCACGACGCGCCGGGCGCCCTCGTCGAGCGGCCAGTACCCGGCCAAACTCTCCTCCTTGCCCGTCAGCGCGACCATTCGGGAGCCGGCGATCTCCAAAGCGTCCCGAGCGGTGCTCCAGATGCGCACCTCGTCAATTTCGCCGCTGAAGACCGCTGTGGAATCGCCTCGCTGGCCGATCCACAGGAACGTGGAGTCTGTCTCGGGCGCGAGGAGCAAGCTTCGAACGTCCTCCTTGACGTGTTGCCCGTCGAGGTAGATGTTGACGTTGTTGTCCTCTTCGCGCACGACGGCCACGTGGTACCACGTCCCTGGTGAGAGCGTCGCTCCTGCAGTGACTTCGAATCTGGTTTTGTCTTGGCCTTCGTAGAAGGTGAACTGGAGGTCGTTGTTTTTGATTTCCAGCGCATACGAGCTATCTCTCGACACGATGGCGTGGGTGCCGCTCACGGTCTGCGGCCGAATCCAAGCCTCAATAGTGAAACCCTTCGTGAAGGCGAGCGCGGGGTTACCCTCGGTCGCTGCCACGAGCGGGACCTGGACGTGGCCCTTTGCTCCATCGAGGAGCAGGCCCCGGTTGACGCTCGGGCTGAGGCACACGAGGGCGTCGTCGGTCCCAGCGCCGCCGCCGGAGAAGACGCGCCCTGCGATGGTCCCATTCGGCGGCCGCCAGCCGATGTCGCAGGCATGGCCGGTTTCCGAGTACGGCGCGAGGCTGAACGCGGCGACGCAGTACGTGTACGCCTCGCCCGGTGCGGCGGCGAAGTCGTCGTAGAACTCTACGTTGGCCGAGACTTCGGCTAGGCGCTCGAAGGTGCCTCCCTCGATGCTGCGGAAGATGGCGTGGCCCGCTTCGTTGTCGGCCTTGTCGCTCCACCGAATCTGAATCCGATCCTGCGCGGTGCCGTCCGAGGCGCGGACATTGCTCGGGGTGACGAGGGTGATATCGACCGGGATGATGGGGTCATCGGGGGATTCGCTATCGAGTGGAATGTAATAGGCAGCGCCGCCGCCTTCCTGCGGGGCCCCGACGAGGTAGCCTCCGCCCGAGAGGTCCACAGACGCGCCGAAGCGCGC
>PPFU01010699.1_pt1 | contig 29724 bp, 19 predicted proteins | sample 1535991 | NCBI WGS metagenome assembly PPFU01 (sample SAMN04901290, study PRJNA319586) | Hypolithon metagenome, whole genome shotgun sequencing project. | isolation source: Antarctic Hypolithon | place: Antarctica: Miers Valley | collected 2014
AAAAAAGCCGAGGCGTTTGTGGCAGGCCTCCGCATCGAGGAGTTCTACGGCGTCGGGCCGGTGACGGCGGCGCGTATGCACGCACTTGGCATCTACTACGGGGCGGACCTGCGAACGCACACGAAAGCGCATCTGGCGCGCCACTTTGGAAAGGCAGGCGAGCATTTCTGGCGCATCGCCCGCGCCCTCGACGACAGGCCTGTGCGCCCCTACCGGCAACGCAAGTCGGTGGGGGCCGAGCATACCTATGGAGCCGATCTGCGCACGACCCGCGAGAGGGAAATGGCGCTTGCCGATATTGCCGCGCGCGTGGCGGAGCGCCTCGCGCATTACCACATGCAGGGCCGCACGCTGACGCTCAAGATCAAGTACCACGATTTCCACGTGCAGACGCGCGCCCACTCGCTCGGCTACGCCATTGCCACAGCTGGAGATCTTTACACGCTGGGCTTACACCTGCTCGGCGCTGCGCCGGTGATACGTCCGGTGCGGCTCCTCGGCCTCAGCCTGTCAGGCTTGTGCACGCCCGAAACCTCGACCGGCATTCAACTGTGCCTGCCGATCTGAAGGGAATTCATGCTGTCTGGAAAGGGGGTCATGATGCTGTGCTCAATAAATCTGTTACAACGTATTTCGGCACAACGCGCATACACATGCGTTTTCCCCTCTAAAACCGAACAGCCATGACAGGCGAAAACGCTGTTAAAGAGGGAAACGCAGCTTTCTCAGGAGCGTCTGCTTCAACCTCTACAGGCGTTGCAGCGCCGGGCTACAGGCTTCCGGCGGCCGTGCAGCTCGGGCCGGTGCGGCTTCAGGTGGCCAGCTTGCAGCGGTCGATAACGTTCTACGAGAATGTACTCGGGTTTCGCGTGCTCGGCCGCTCCGGTGGCGAGGCGACGCTCGGCGCGCAGGGCAGTGCAGCGCCGCTGGTCAGACTCGCCGAGCGGCCGGGTGCGCGCGCTGTGCCCCGTAGTGGCTGCCTGGGCCTTTTCCACGTTGCTTTCCTGCTACCTGCCCGGGCTGCCCTCGGGCAGTTTGTAAAGCATCTCGCCCGTGCAGGCATACCCGCCGGGATGTCGGATCACCTCGTCAGCGAAGCGATCTATCTAAACGATCCTGATGGCCTCGGCATCGAGGTGTACGCCGACCGGCCGCGCGCGGCGTGGCGCTACGACGGCGCGCAGATCGAGATGGCGACGATCCCGCTCGACGTTCAAAGTCTGGTAAAGGCGGCTGGCGAGGCGACGTGGAATGGCGCGCCGGCAGGCACGGCTGTCGGGCACGTGCACCTGCACGTCGGCGACCTCGGCGCTGCAGAGGCCTTTTACCACGCCGCGCTCGGGCTCGACAAAACCGTGTGGAATTACCCCGCCGCGCTTTTTCTCGCCGCGGGCGGATACCACCACCACCTTGGCCTGAACACGTGGGCCGCCGGCGCGCCGCCCGCCACCGACGAGGACGCGCGCCTGATCGAATGGACGCTCGCCGTGCCCGGCGGCGACGCAGCCACGCAGAGCCTCGAGAAAGCAGGCTTCAGCGTCCGCCGCGACGCCGACGGTTGGCGTGCAGCCGATCCGTGGGGCACCACGCTCCACCTCGTAGAACTTCAAGCAAACGCATAACTCCACTCCCATGAAAGTCGAAATCTATTCCGATATCGCGTGCCCTTGGTGCTACATCGGCGAGCGCCGTTTTTCGCGCGCGCTGACCGCATTCCCACAGGCCGAGCAGGTCGAAGTCGTATTTCGACCTTTTCAACTCGACCCCACGCTGCCGCAGACGGCGAGCCCGTTGAAAGAGCGGCTGAAAGACAAATTCGGCGACCGGCTGGACGCTACGCTGCAGCACACAGCTTTAGCGGCAGAACAGGAAAACCTCGACTTCAACTTCGACGCAGCGCAGGCCGTCAACACGCTCACCGCCCACCGGCTGCTCCGCCTCGCCGAGCACGCCTACGGCGCCGAGGTGCAGCGAGCGCTGGCCGACAAGCTGTTCGAGGCGTATTTCACGAAAGGCGAAAACATCGCCGACCCCGACGTGCTGACAGGCCTCGCGGTGGCAGCAGGCATGGAAAAGGCGCGCGCCGCCGCATATCTGGCTTCGGATGAAGGGCTGGAAGAAGTCGAGCGTGAGATCGCGCAGGCGCAGCTACTGGGCATCCGCGCCGTGCCCACGTTCGTTTTCGACGGCCGCTTTGCCGTGCAGGGCGCGCAGCCCGCGGACACTTTTCTGGACGTGCTGCAAGAGGTACAGAAGCAGGCCACCCCGTCCGCCGAATCTGCCACGGCAGAGGCGTGCGATGACGAATCGTGTGCCATTCCCACCGCTTCGTGACAGGCAACTGTTCTATCCATTGCAGCGCCGGATGCGTTAGCCACGCTACTGAACGAGCGGGACTGCTCGCCGTCACCCCGATAGCATTTCCATGGAAATAGGCATTTACACGTTTGCCGAGGCCACGCCCGACGCGTCCGGGCGGATGCAGGGCGCGGAGCAGCGGCTCCACGACCTGATCGAAGAAATCGAACTGGCCGATACAGTCGGCCTCGACGTGTTCGGCGTGGGCGAGCACCACCGGCCCGATTACGTGGCGTCCGCGCCTGCCGTGGTGCTGGCAGCGGCAGCGGCCCGCACGCGGCGCATTCGGCTCACGAGCGCCGTCACCGTGCTCTCGTCTGACGATCCAGTGCGCGTCTTTCAGGACTTCGCCACGCTCGACCTGCTCTCCGGCGGGCGTGCTGAGATCATGGCGGGGCGCGGCTCGTTTACCGAGTCGTTTCCGCTTTTCGGGTACGACCTGCAGGATTACGACGCCCTCTTTTCCGAAAAGCTCGACCTGCTGCTGAAGCTGCGCGAGACAGAGCGCATTACGTGGTCGGGAGAGCACCGCGCCCCGCTCGACAACCTCGGCGTGTACCCGCGTCCCGTGCAGGAACGCCTGCCCGTCTGGATCGCCGTGGGCGGCACGCCGCAATCGGTGATCCGCGCCGCCACGCTCGGGTTACCGCTGGCGCTCGCCATTATCGGCGGGCGGCCCGACGCGTTTGTGCCGTTCGCAGATCTGTACCGCGCCGCCGCTCTGCAGGCCGGTCACGACCCGGCGCAGCTGCCCATCAGCATCAACTCGCATGGTTTTATCGCCGACACGCCGCAAGAAGCCGCCGCCCTCGCATTTCCCGCCTTCAAAACCACGATGGATCGGATCGGGCGGGAGCGCGGCTGGCCGCCGATGTCGCGCCAGCAGTTCGACGCCTCAACCACGCTCCACGGGGCCAACTTTGTCGGCAGCCCGCAGCAGATCGTCGAAAAAATCCTGCACCAGCACGCGCTGTTCGGGCACAGGCGGTTTCTGCTGCAACTCACCGTCGGCGCGCTGCCGCACGACAAGGTGCTGCGCGCCATCGAACTGCTCGGCACCGAGGTCGCGCCTGCCGTGCGCAAGGCGCTCGAAACGCAGCAATGAGCGTGTACAGCCCACTCGACAGCCCGGAAAGCATTCCGCGCGTGTTTGCCGAGGCGTGGAACCGCCGCGACGCCAAAACGCTGGCCGCGCTTTTCGACGAAGACGCCGAGTTCGTCAACGTCGTCGGATTGTGGTGGCACGACCGCGCCGACATCGAGCGCGCGCACGCCTACGGTTTCGCCCGCATCTTCCCCGACTCGTCGCTGACGGTGCGCGAGGTGCGGACAAAGCATCTCACCGATCACATCGCCGTCGTCCACGCCCGGATGCGACTCACCGGACAGACGCCCATCGGCAATGCCGAGCGCCCGCAGCCGCGCACGAACGTGTTCTCGTTTGTCGTCCACCAGACGCCCGGCGGCTGGCGCTGCGCCTCGGCGCACAACACGGACGTGGTGCCGGGTATGGAGACGAACGTCGTGGATGCGTCGGGGCGGATCAGGCCAGTAGACTACCGGCAGTGACCCTTCGACTCCCTGAGCGAAGCTGAAGGGTCAGAGCACAGTGCGCAGAAATCGCCCGGTGTGGCTTTCCGGGTGCTGCGCGAGTTCCTCGGGCGTGCCCGCGGCCACCACCTGCCCGCCGCCGCGCCCGCCCTCGGGGCCGAGGTCGATCACGTAGTCGCTCGCGCGGATCACGTCCAGGTTGTGCTCGATGAGAATGACCGAGTTGCCGTCCGCGACGAGCGCGTTGAAGGCCTTGAGCAGCTTCCGGATGTCATCAAAGTGCAGGCCCGTCGTGGGCTCGTCGAACAGGTAGAGCGTCTTCGTTTTAGAGGATTTGCCCAGTATCGCGCCCAGCTTCACCCGCTGCGCCTCGCCGCCCGAGAGCGTGTTCGAGGGCTGGCCGAGCGTGAGGTAGCCCAGCCCGATGTCGTCAAGCACCTGTAGTTTGCTCTGTACCGCCCCCACGTCCTCGAAAAAGGCAACCGCCTCGGCGACGGTCATCTTGAGCATGTCGTCCACGTTTTTGCCTTTGTAGCGCACCTCCAGCACTTCCTGCTTGAAACGCCGCCCCTTGCACGCCTCGCACTCGAGGTAGAGGTCGGCCAGAAACTGCATCTCTACTTTCACCACGCCCTCGCCCTCACACGTTTCGCAGCGCCCGCCGGGCACGTTGAACGAGAACGTGCCGGGCTTGTAGCCGCGTAGCTGCGCGGCAGGCGTATCGGCCAGCAGCGCCCGGATGGCGTCGTACGCTTTGATGTACGTGACCGGGTTGGAGCGGCTCGTCTTGCCGATCGGGCTCTGATCCACCATCTCGATGGCATCGACGTGGTTGACGCCCCGGATGGCATCGTGAGCGCCCACGCCGGTGCCTTCCTCGTACAACCCTTTGAGGCGGCGCAGCCCGTTGAAAAGCACGTCGTGGACAAGCGTAGACTTGCCGCTGCCCGACACGCCCGTGACGCACGTGATCATGCCGAGGGGAAAGGTCACGTCCAGCCCTTTCAGGTTGTGTGCGCGCGCGTTCTCGACGAGGATGAGGTGGTCGGGGTCAACAGGACGGCGGTGGGTGGGCGTCTCGATCTCTTTGCGGCCGCTCAGGTAGGCGCCCGTGAGCGAGTCGGGGTCAGAGAGAATCCCCTCGTACTCGCCGAAATAGATGACCTCGCCGCCGTGCCGCCCGCTGCCCGGCCCGAGGTCCACGATAAGGTCGGCGCGCTTCATCATGTCGGGCTCGTGCTCGACGACAAGCACGGTGTTGCCGATGTCACGGAGGTTTTCGAGAATGCTGATCAGGCGGTTGGTGTCGCGCGGGTGCAGCCCGATGGAAGGCTCGTCGAGCACGTAGAGCGAGCCGACGAGGCTGCTGCCAAGGCTGGTGGCGAGGTTGATGCGCTGGCTCTCGCCGCCCGAGAGCGTCTGGCTGAGGCGGTCGAGGCTGAGATAATCGAGGCCCACGTCTACGAGGTAGCGCAGGCGCTTGCGGATCTCATGGAGCACGTGCGAGGCGACGGCAATCTGGTGCTCGCTCAGCGGCAGGGCATCGAAAAAGGCGCGGGCGTCCTCGGTCGTCATCTCGCACACCTCGCCAATGTGCAGGCCGCCTACCTGCACGTAGCGCGCCTGCGGGCGCACGCGGTAGCCGTGGCAGTCGGGGCACAGCGTGTAGCCACGAAAGCGGGCCACGTAGATGCGGTAGTGCATCTTGTACGCTTTCGACTGGAGGTGGCGGAAAAAGCCGTGCACGCCGATGTAATCGCCCTCGCCGTTCCACAGCATCTGCTGCTGCTCGGGCGTGAGCAGCCGGTACGGCGTGTCGATGGGAAAGCTGGTGCGCGCGGCCTGCCGGATGAGGGCGCGGAAATGCTCGCTCCACTGCTCTGTCCGAAACGGCGCGAGCGCGCCCTGCCGGACGGTGAGGTCCGGGTTGGGCACGACGAGGTCAGGGTCGATGCCCGGCACGCGCCCGAAGCCCTGGCAGACGGGGCATGCGCCCGCGGGTGAGTTGAACGAGAACAGGAGCGGCGTCGGCTCCTCGAACATCATCCCGTCGTGCTCGAAAAACTCGGAAAAGGGAAGCTGCTCGCCTGCCCGCTCGCCCCCCGCCACGAGCGCCACGCAGCGCCCGCCGCCCTCGCGGAACGCCTGCTCCACCGAGTCCGCGATGCGCGAAAGGGTCGCCTCGTCGCCTTTTTTGATGGCGAGGCGGTCGACGAGCACGAGCAGCCGGTCGCGCGCGGCCTTCACCTGGGCCGGCTCGGTCTCGTTGAGATCGACCAGCATTTCTGTTTTGCCCTTGCCGCGCTGCGCGTCGGTGGGCAGCACGAGCACGCGGAAAAAGCCGCGCGCCCGGAGCGTGTCGAGTTCGTCGGCCACCTTCGCCTTTTTGTGCTCGGGAAGGGCGAACGTGAGGTAGAAACGCGTCCCGTCGGGCAGCGTGTCCGTCAGCGCGTCCGCCGCCGAGCGGGGCGAGTCGCGGGTGACAATCTCGCCCGAAACCGGCGACACCGTCGTGCCGATGCGCGCGTAGAGCAGCCGCAAATAGTCGTACACCTCGGTCTGCGTGGCGACGGTCGAGCGCGGGTTTTTGATGGCCGTCGTCTGCTGAATCGCCATCGCTGGAGCGAGTCCGGAGATAAAGTCCACGTCGGGCTTGTCCATCCTTTCGAGAAACTGGCGCGCGTACGCGCTCAGGCTCTCGACGTAGCGCCGCTGCCCCTCGGCATAGATGGTGTCAAAGGCCAGGCTCGACTTGCCGCTGCCCGAGGGGCCGGTGATGACGATCAGCCGCCCGTGGGGCAGGTCAAGGTCGATGTTTTTGAGGTTGTGCTGGCGGGCACCTCGGATGGTGAGCACGCGGTCCTTCAGGCGGCGGACGGGAGGCGGTGCAGCAGCAGGGGCTTCGAGCATGAAAAATCGAGACTTGGGTCGGGGTCGATCAGAGCCGAAAACCAACGCATCGAACCCGGATCCGTTCGTCTTCGAGCGGTGAAAAGCGTACGGGTTGACACAGGAACAGGCTACCAGAGCAGGCCTATGTCTCGGCCAGCAGCGCCTTGTACGCTGCCGCCTGTGCCGGCTTGCCCCACGTTTCGTACAGGCCGGCGAGGCTGCGGAGGGCCTGCTGGGTGAACCGGCTCTCCAGGCCCTGCGTCTGCCGGAGCGTTTCGTAGCTTTCGAGCAGCAGTCTTTCGGCGTCGCCGTAGCGGGCGAGGTCCCGCAAGCACACGGCGAGGCTTACCCGGCTCATCAGGAGACTCGGGTTGTCTGCCTGGAGTACCGCCGCCATCAGCGCGGCGCTCTCCCGGTAAAGCGGGAGCGCCTGCGCCGCGCCCTCTTTCGCGTGAACAATGCCCGCCAGCTTGCCTGTCGTAATGGCGACGGCAAAGTGCTCGTCCCCGAAAACCTGCCGTGCGATGGCGACCGCCTCTCGCTGCGCCGCCTCGGCCTCATCGTACCGCTGTTGCGCCTTGAGCAGGGCAGCGTACGTGTCGAGGGAGATGGAAACCGCGGGGTGTACGTTGCCGTGAAGTTTGCGCCGGAGTGCGAGGGATTCGCTGAAAACAGGCTCTGCCGCATTGTAATCCCCTTGGTTTCGGAGGATGGAGCCGAGCAGATTCAGGTTGTCGGCGATGTTCGGGTGATCGTTGCCCAGCGCCTTTCTGTTGATAGCGAGCGCCTCCCGGATAAGGGGCTCGGCCTCGTCGTACGCGCCGGTATCGCGCAGGAGCACGGCGAGGTTGTTGAGTCCCACGGCCACGGCGGGGTGGCCTTCGCCGTAATGCGCCCGCCGCACCGCCAGGGAAGCCCGCAGCAGGGAGTCTGCTTCGGCGTACGCGCCCTTTCCTATCAGCGTCGTGGCAAGCGTGCTCAGGCCCGTGGCGATCTCGGGGTGTATAGCGGGGAATATCTTCTCGCGAATGCCCAGCGCCTCTCGGTGCATGGCTTCGGCCTCGTCGAGCGCGCCCCGTGCGTGGCGGGTGAGGGCGAGGTTGCCAAGCGCCGCCGCAACCTCCTCGTGGTTGTCGCCGTGGAGGGCCCGCCGGAGCACAAGCACCTCGTTAAAGAGCGAGTCGGCCTCGTCGTACGCGCCGTCGTCGTAGAGAAGCAGCGCGTAGTCTGAAAGGCTCTGCGCGATCTCTTCCTGCGTTTCCGGGGCGAGCAGGCGGCGAAGCCGGAGCGCCTCTGCCAACAGGGGCCGCGCCTCTTCGCGGAGGCCCAGTTTGGCATGCACGCGTCCGACCACGCTCAGCATCTGCGCCTGCACGAGCGGCTGATCTGCCAGGTCACGCTGTACGCGCCCGGCCCCGAGGCGGGCAAACTCGCCCACGCGCAGCGTGTCCAGCCGCGCCGAGGTGGGGGCAAAAGGGTCGGACGCGGCAAACAGGCTTTCGAGAAACGCGGCCACCTGCGTCGCCTTTGCCGCCTCCAGCCGGGCGCGGTCGCGCTCTGCAGTGATGAGCACCCCGTAGAAGGCTCCTGAACTGATCAACAGGAACAGCGCCGCCGCCGCCACGGCTACCGCGGTCCGGTTGCGCCGGATAAACGTGCGCGCGCGGTAACGCCACGTGTCGGGTCGGGCCGAGATGGGCCGCCCCGCAAGGTGCCGCTCGATGTCGGCGAGAAGAGAGCCGGCAGACGAGTAGCGGCGCGCCGGGTCGTGCCGTAGTGCTGTAAGCGCGATCACGTCGAGGTCGCCGCGCAGGCGGCGGCACAGGCGGTCGGGGCGCGTATCCCGGGCAGCAGCGACGGTTACCGTGGCCCGAGCGGCGGCAAGGCTGGGCCGCTCGGGCTCCTGCTCTACAGGAGCGGCAGAGGCGGGCGCGGGGCGGGTGCCGGTGAGCAGTTCGTAGAGCAGCACGCCAAGGGCGTACACATCGGAGGCCGTAGAGATCGGCTCGCCCCGCACCTGCTCGGGCGCGGCGTACGCAGGCGTGAGCACCCCCCGGCCGGTGCGGGTGAGCACGTCCGCGCTGTCGTCGTCGAGAAGTCTGGCAATCCCGAAGTCAAGCAGCTTCACCTCGCCGTCGTCGGTGACGAGGATATTGGAAGGCTTGAGATCGCGGTGGACGACGAGGTGTTCGTGCGCGTACCGGACAGCGGCGCAGACTGTCTGGAAGAGGGCAAGCCGCGCGTCTACTCCGCACGCGTGCGCGTCGCAGTACCGGGTAAGCGGCTGCCCGGCCACATACTCCATCACGAGGTACGGGAGGCCGTCGTCTGTCGCGCCCCCATCGTAAAGGCGGGCGATATGGGGATGGTGAAGGGCGGCGAGGATGCGGCGTTCGTAGCGGAAGCGGCGCAGCATCTCGTCGGTGTCCATCCCGCGCCGGATAAGCTTGACGGCCACCCGCTGATCGAACCCGCCTTCGGTTCGTTCTGCGAGGTATACGTCCCCCATGCCACCCTGCCCGATGCGCTGTAGTAGCCGGTAGGGTCCGACAGGCCGGAGCGCTTCCGTTTCCTCATCGAGATCGAGGCTGGACAGGAGCGGAGCGGCAAACAGGGTGGCGGATTCGCCGAGCGCCTGCTCTGCCTCCTCGGCGCGGCAGAGAAGGGCGAGCACCTCTTCGTACAGTACGGGATCGTGGCCGCAGGCATGGCGGAGAAAGGCCGTGCGCTCGTCGGGCGCGTATTCGAGCGCCCTCGCGAAGATGGTGTCGAGTTGCTTCCAGCGTTCGGGCGTGAGCACATTCATCGAGGCACAGGGGTATCACAGCAGCAAATTCCCGTAAAGCGGCCATGTGGTGCCGCTAACAGGGCAATATGTCACAGAGGCGAGGCACCAGGCGGAGCGGGATCCGCCGTCATCGCCACGTAGAGCCACGTCCGCGCCCGTTGCCAGTCGCGCTTGACGGTGGGCACGGAGCGGCCGCTCACCTCGGCAATCTCGTCGTAGGTGAGGCCGCCAAAAAACCGGTACTCTACCAGCGTGCTCAGGCGCTCGTCGCGGGCTGCCAGCGTGGAGAGCGCCTCGTCGAGGGCAAGCAGATCCTCGGCCCGCTCGTCGGCCTGCACCTGAAAGGCGCTCAGGGGCAGGTCTCGCCCCGGCCCGCCCCGCTTTCCCGCAGCGTGCGCCCGCGCGTAGTCCACGAGCACGAACCGCATGGCCCGCGAAGCGAGGGCGAAAAAGTGGGCGCGGTCCTGCCACTGCACCCGTTCCCCGTTGATAAGGCGGAGGTAGGCCTCGTGGACGAGCGCGGTGGTGTTGAGCGTTTCCCCCGCGTGCTGCTCCCGCAGCCGTCTGTGCGCGATAACACGCAGGGCTTCGTAGACCTTGGGCAGGAGCGCGTCAAAGGCTTCGCGCCTGCCTGAACGGGCATCGAGCAGCAGTTGCGTGGTGTCAGGAGTAGCGTCCACAGGCAAGCAGAAATCCCTTTGTTCAACAGGAAAGGTAGCAGATTTCTACCTTTGGTCAAGCCACGGGCGGGGTGCGCCGCCGATTTCCCGGCTTCCGGTGATACGCGGCAGAAAGCTTTTGCGATAAAGGAGGGAAAGAGCCTGATCAACTTACTGGATTGATGCTATGAAAGCGTGCCACCTCGCCCTCCTGCTCGCGCTGCTCGTCCCCTGCGCCAGTGCCCAGACCCGCTATACGTGGAACGGCGGGTCGGGCACGTGGGACGATGCTGCCAGATGGACGCCCACCGGCATCCCTGCCGCCGCCGACACCGTCGTAATCGCCAGCGGAACGGCTACGCTCACCGCCAACACCACCGTGGCAGGCTTTCACCTTCCGAACCTCGGTGCCATCGACGGCAACGCCGACCTCACCATCACCGCGTCGATGGTCTGGAGCGGGGGCGGTCCGGGCTTCGACGCGTTGCGCGGGGCCGGGAAGGTGACCGTCGCGCCGGGCGCGACGCTCCTGATGGCCGGCCCCACTACGAACTACGGAGCCGTCAAAGGGCGCGTCTTCGTCAACGCCGGCACCGCTATGTGGACGGGGCCAGGGCGCTGGGACGACACGGGCCACTTCGTCAACGAGGGCGATCTCGACCTCGCCTTCGACACGCCGACGTCGCAACTGGTCTGCTTCTCCTCCGAGGCCGACGCGATCTCCAACGGCCCGGCCGGCGTCATCCGCCGTACCGGAATGGGGGAGGCCAGGCTCACCTGCGGCTTCAGCAACGCCGGCACCGTGCGCGTCGAGAGCGGCAGCCTCGCCCTGCGCGGCTTCAACGCCACCGGCGGCACCGACACGGGGGCCTACGATGTGGAAGCCGCTGGCACGCTCGTCTTCATGGGCGGCAACCGCACGATGACCGCCTCGGCCTCTATCAGCGGGGAGGGTACCATAGAGGTGCACGGTGGAGCGACCGCCCTGGCCGGTGTGTACGACGTTGGAGCCACGCGCTTTGTCACCGGAGCCGGCGTCTTCAACCTCGACGGCGAGTCGGCGACTGACACGCTGGCAATCACCTCGGGCACGCTCGGCGGCAGCGGCACGCTCACCGTCACCGACGGCTTCATCTGGAAAGGCGGGGTCATGCGCGGCAGCGGCACGACGGTGGTGGACGCCGGCATCTCTCTCGACATCGGCACGGCGGCGGTATCGCTGAGCGACTCGCGGACGCTCCGGCTCAGCGGCTCAACTACGTGGTCTGGTGCCGTGGGGATTAACAACGGCAGCAGTGCCGTCACGCTGGTCAACGCGGGCACCTTCACTTCCACCGGCCCCGGCGAGCGGACGTTCTTTGCCGGGACATTCAGCAACGAGGGCACGTTTGTCCACGATGCGGGCACGGTGCGCTTCAGCTCCGGCTTCGACAACGCGGGCACGGTGCGCGTAGACGGCGGCACGCTGCGCCTGCAGGGGTTCAACGCCACCGGCGGCACCGACACCGGGACGTACACCGTGGCGGACAGCGCGCGGCTGGAGTTCACGGGGGGCAACCGCACCCTCGCTGCCTCGGCCCAGGTGGCGGGCACCGGCACCGTCGCGTTCCTCGGCGGCTCCGTCACGAACGGGGCGACGTGGCGGCCGGGTGCCTCGCCGGGCAGGCTCACCGTGGGGAGCAGATACCCCGCTGGAAACGGTGTGCTGGAGGTGGAAATAGGCGGTTACGCGCCTGGAACCGCGTACGACCAGCTTGCCGTGACCGGCACGGCTACGCTCGGCGGCACGCTCCGCGTCGTGCTCACCGACGGCTTCACGCCGCAGGCAGGCGATCGCTTTCTGGTCGTTCCGGCCTCCACAGTCAGCGGCACCTTCGCCGCACTCGATCTGCCTGCAGGGCTGAGCGCGGCTGTCGAGGTGACGCCCTCGGGAGCCGAGTTGGTATTCGGGACGCCCGTGGCCAACGAGGACGAGGGCCTGCCCACTGCGTTTGCGCTGCAGGCGGCCTACCCAAACCCTTTCCGAGACCAGGCGGTGCTGCGCTATGACGTGCCGACAGGCGGGCTTGTACGGATCGCCGTTTATGACCTGCTGGGACGCGAGGTCGCGCTGCTTGTGGATGAGATTCAGGCGGCAGGCGCGCACGAGGCCAGGCTCGACGGTGCGCTCCTGCCAAACGGGGCTTACCTGGTTCGCATGGAAGCCGGACGTTTCATGCAGGCGCGGTGGGTAACGCTGGTGCGATAAACCCCCTGCCGACGCTGCACACCACCTATCTCGCAATCTCACCCGAGAGGTACACACGATGAAAACCCGCTACCGCCCGCTGGCGATTCTGCTGCTGGCAGCCCTGTCCAGCCCCACTCAGGCGCAACCATACGAGGAGTACCGGGAAGTCTGGCAGGACCTGCGCCGCGCCCGCTTTGCCACCTACCGCTACGACCTGCAAAACGTGGAAGCCAGCAAGGCGGCCCACGTCAGCGACCGGCCGCTGGAATGGTCGAACAACCTCGGCGCGAGCGGCGAGAACACGCTCGTAGACCCCTTCGACTACAGTACGAGCGGCGTTTCCACCGCCAAGCACGTGCTCATCATGGTACATGGATACGGCCCCGGCGGCATCTTCGGCGGTGGCTACGAGGACCGCGCCGGGGACTTCGACACCCGGTTCATCCAGCACGAGACCGGCTCTTCAGCCTGGTTCCAGGACGACACAGGGCCGTCGCTGTACCCGTACCTGCGTGGGGAGGCAGGAGCAGCCGGCTTCGACCCGGACGAATGGGTGATCCTCGCCGTGACGATGGATCTCACGCAGGGCTCCGGCCTGTCCATACTCCAGAACCAGCGCCGTCTGCGCGCCTTGATGGACCTGCTCTGGTACCACAAAAAAGAGCAGATTCGGACGCTCTCCTTTGTTTCTCATTCTACCGGTGGGCCTATCGTCAAAGGAGTGTTGAGCGGCTCTGACCCGGCGCAGCACCCCTGGGTTCGCTACGTCGATGACCACATCAGCCTTGCCGGAGCCCTCGGCGGAACGGCGTTCGTCTACCTCGACGTCCCCGCCAGCCTTGGCGCGCCTGCCCTGCGGCACCAACTCATGTATGGCATCCAGCACCCGGACGACTTTACTGCCAATTACACCTACTTTGCCGGGCGCACAGGCGGTAACAGCACGTTCAAGCGGTCGGATCGTTGGCCCGCGCATGTCAATGTGCTCTCGGTAGCAGGCGTGTGGGGCGGGTCTTTCGACGGCAACCCGTGGAGCGGTGGCCGGGTAGGGCTTATTCCCTGGAACCTCTCCGATCCGCTCGACCTCCGGCTCCTCAACGTTTACGAGGGCAAGACCGACGGGGTTGTCCCGAACATGGGCGTCCTGGAAGCCGTGCAGTACAAACAACTCGACCCGCTCCTGGGCGCGCCTTTCGAGTGGCAGTACCAGATTGCCGAGGCCAACCGGTATGGAGTAGACCACAACAGCACCTGGACGCTGCCCGACCTCGGCTCGCCCGGTACGCCGCTCGTCACCGGCGGTGCGGGAGCGCTGCCGCTCGGCGCGTCCTCAAACGCCGACAATATCCCGGGGGCAGACCGCTTCCGGGGCCAGAAGGTCACGTACGTCGAAGTCGAGGCGCAGCACAACGGAATGCTGCACAACGAGCACCTGCTCCGCGCTATCCGCAAGCGGCTCGGCGTCCGTACCGTCGCGCCCAACGTGACGCGCCCGCGCGTGACGGGCCTCAGCCAGAGCAGCGGCCCCCTCGCGGGCGGCAACACCATCCAGATCCACGGCACCGGCTTCCGGTACGTCACCCGGATCCTGTTCGGCGAGGTCGCCGTCAGCGAGCCCAGAGCAGTAGGCACCCCACCGAGCTGGACGGTGGACAGCGATACGCAGATTACGGTAGAAGTCCCCGAGGCCGTGCCGCGCCTCGAAGAAGACACGAGCCCCTACATCGTTGACGTGACCGTGACAAACCCCGCCGGGGTGAGCCCGACGGGTACCACGCTAAACGACTACCGCTACCTGCCCGCAGCCCAGGTGCCCTCTATCACACCGGAGGGGGGCACCTTTAACACGCCTCCGCTCGTCACGCTCGCCACCACCACGCCCGGTGCCACGCTCTACTATACCCTCAACGGCTCTGATCCGCATCCGGGTAACAATGCCGCGCATGTCTATACCGTGCCTATCACCATCCCCGCGCCCCTCACGGGCGACTTCACCCCTTACACGCTCCGCGCCCGCGCCGTCCGCGACGGCTACCTCGACAGTCCCGTCGCGTTGGCTGTCTTCACCGTTGAGGCCCGCGTGGCGACGCCTACCGCCTTTCCCAACGGCGGCGATTTTACCGGCTTCGTGAACGTGACGCTCGGTGCGGCAACACCTGGCGCTGCCATTTACTACACCACCGACGGCTCCGAGCCGACGTACAACAGCACGTTTTACACAGGCCAGTTTCGGCTGGAGGTAGGAGATCACCTGGTGAAAGCGCGGGCGTACCGGATAGGCTATAACGAAAGCGCCAGTAGCTCGACCGCTTTCCGCGTCTACGCCTTATCCACCACGCGCGCTGCCGACCCCATCCTGATTCCGCGCGGGTCGGGCCAGTTTGCCGATGCGCTCACCGTCCGGATGACCAACGACACGGAAGGAGCCCAGATTCGCTACACCATCGGCAAAAACGAAGCACCCCCGACGCCGACAGAGACCTCCCCTGTCTACACGGCTCCGTTCGTGCTCACCTTCGACCAGGCCGACGTGCCGCAGGGGGGGACAGCCTGGTTTATCCGGGCAAAGACCTTTAAGGCCGGTTTGCCGCCGAGCAACGTCGTGCAGCGTAACTACACCATCGCGCCCGGTCTGGCCGTGACCGCCGCGCCTACATTCACCCCGGCAGGGGGAACGTTCAACAACGCCATAACCGTGACGGTAGCCTCGGCGACGCCATTTGCACGCATTTACCTGACAACAGACGGTACGCCCGCCGTGTACGACCCTGACCTGCAGAGCCGCGCCAGCCCGTCGTCCCTCAACCTGAACCGGAACACTACGGTGCGCGCTCTCGCCACCCGTCCGTTCTTCAGCACGAGCGAGGAGGCCAGCACCCAATTCGTCTTCCAGAGCGCTTCTCCCGAAATCACGGCAGCTCCGACGACAGGCCTGCTCGCGGGAGCGGAAAACGGGGCTGACGTCTACGTGGATTCGGTTCAGGTAAGCCTGGGCACTGCGACCAACGGGGCCGTGATCCGGTACACCCTCGACGGTGCAGAGCCGGGTGAGGACGCCGCCCCGTACACAGCTCCTTTTTATCTCCGCGAGGCCACCACTGTTACCGCGCGCGCGTTCAAGACAGGCTACCTCCACAGCGACGTAGTGGCCCGGTCGTTTGTCGTGGCGCGAGCCGAAGCGCCCATCGTCACGCGCCACCCGGAAGAGCAGGAGGCCGAGGTCGGGGCGACGGTCGTGTTTGTGGTTCGGGCAACGGGCATGCCAGCCCCGGCGATACAGTGGCAGCATCAGGGCAACGACATTGACGGAGCCACGTCCGATAGTCTCGTGCTCCAGAATGTGCGAATCTCTGAGGGAGGCCTCTACCGCGCGCTGGCCCGGAACGCGGCCGGGACCGACACCAGCACCGCCGCGCCGCTAATCGTCCTGCCGGCGGTGATCCCGCCCGTCATTCTCACCCAGCCCGACAGCCGCCATGTGCCGGTGGGATCGGTCGTAACCTTCAGCGTGGTTGCCTCGGGCAAGCCGACCCCGAGCTACCGATGGCTGAAAGATGGCCGCCCTATCGTGGCAGGGGATACAAGTGCGTTTACGCTGAGCAGCGCGCGGCTCTCAGACGCGGGACGTTACAGCGTGGAAGTTCGTAACCGCGCCGGGGTTGACACCAGCCGCGTAGCGACCCTGTCGGTCAGCCCGGCTCAGGCTCCCCGCTTTTCTCTCCATCCTGCAAGCATCACCGTGGCGGAAGGCGATACCGTGCGTTTCGCCGTGCGGGCTACAGCCGATCCCGAACCACTTTACCGGTGGCTGCACGAGGGCCAGGTGATACCCGGGGCCGTAGACACCGTGCTCGTCCTGCCGAATGTGCGACCCACCGACGCTGGGGCATACACAGCCATCTCATTCAACCTCGCCGGCATCGACACCAGCCGCGTGGCTGTCCTGAGGGTCGGCACCGGAACGTCGGTAGAAGAGATGGACGGGATTCCGACTCAGTTCGAGTTGAGGCAAAATTACCCGAACCCGTTCCAGTCTACAACGACGATCCGCTACGGGCTTCCAGAGCCGGCCCGGGTGACCATCGAGGTGTTCGACCTCCTGGGCCGCCGCGTTGCCAGCCTTACCGAAGACGCGCCGACAGGGCCGGGATGGCACGCGCTCCACTTTGACGGAAGCGGGTGGGCAAGCGGCGTGTACTTTGTCCGCCTGCGGGCCGATGGCAAAGGTGCCCCGTTTACCGAGGCGCGGACCGCCGTGCTGATGAAATAACAGGGTGCCAACAAGGCGGATGACGCGATGCGGTGCAGCATACCGCGGTGCGGCAAGACACGGCGTGCTGCGCACGGCGATCCTTTCGCTGCGTGTAGCCAGCCCGGCTGAGGACAGAGAGGCCTATTCAGGTTTAGTGTGTTGACAGGTTGTTCGTAGGTTCCGGGAGCCTAAACCCCCGATCCGATGGCCGCTTTCTCGCTCGACCTTCGCCGACGCATTCTCGACGTGGCCCAAGCCGACGCCGCCCCGACCGAGTCCGCGGTGGCCGACCGCTTCGGCGTCAGCCTCGGCTTCGTGCAGAAGCTCAGACGAAGGCGGTCCGGGCTGCCCTCAAGGCTGCGGGGGTCGGCGTGCTCTACCTCCCGCGCTACAGCCCGGAGCTCAAACCCATCGAGCTGTGTTGGGCCGTGATCAAGGTCCGACTGCGGGCGGTGGCGGCGCGGACGCGGGAGGCGCTGCAGGCCGCCGTGGCTGAGGCGCTGGCGCTCGTCGAGGTCGAGGAGGTGAGGCGGTGGGTGGGTCACTGCGGCTACCAACTTACGAACAACCTGTCATGACACTAGCTGAACCCACGCGTCCGCCGGGGGTTTACAGAGAGCACCTCCCTCTCTCCTATCCCCCTTCTCTCATGAGCACGATCAAAGCGGACTACCACATCGAAGGCATGACCTGCCGCCACTGCATTGACGCGGTGGAAGGTGAACTCAAGCAGATTGACGGCCTCGCCGTCGAGGAGGTCGCCATCGGCCGGGCGCGGGTACGCTACGAGGCAAACGACGTCACCCCGTCCGACATCGAAACGGCCATCGACGAGGCGGGATACAGCGTGCAATCGGTCGAGCAGATCGCCTGAGGCCAGGGCCGGTCGCTGTCACTCGCTCTGCAGGAGGGCGCCCTGCGGCTGCCCGTTGCACACCATCACCACGCTGCCCACGGCTTGGGCGAGTGTGTGGAGCCGTTCCCCGTAGGCCTCGGACGCGTCGGCGTCGGGCTGCTGCATGCCGAGGAAGGTCAGGTCGGCCTCGGCGCTGTGCTCGGCGAACAAGTCGGCAATCGGCCGCGATGGCTCATTCCGCACGATGATGCGGACCGACGCCTCCACGCGGACCTCGGCGAGGAGCGCTTCCGTGGCCGCCTGCGTCTGCGTGACGCCCTCTTCGTTGTCCACGATGCGGAGGACCCGGAGTTCAGCGCGGTCCCACGCGCGGTGCTCGCGGATGAGGTGGGCGAGGAGCAACATGAGGTCGGCATTCCTGCCGCGCCCGCCCCACCACACGTGGATGACGCGCCGCTGTCCGAAACCGCGCGCCGGATCGACGTTGAGGAAGAGGACAGACTTCTGGAGGTCGATCATGTTGCGGAGCACCTCCATCAGCAGGGCGCGGCCCTTCGGCGTCCCACTCCACCCCATCATCACCGCGTTCGATTCGAGCTGCCCAATGCCATGGGCCTGCGCTACCGACACGGCGCCGCGCGCGAAGTCGGGCACGATCTGCGCCTCGGCGAAGGCGGCCATCCCGCGGTCTTTGATGTAGGAGCGGATGTGGCGCTGCGCCGTCTCGCGCAGCTTCGGCTTGTTGGGCTGGTCTACGGCTCCCGTGATGAGCTGGGAGAAAGTGACGATGCCGCGCCCGAGGCTGAGCCACTCGGCGAGGGAGACGAGGTGCTCGCGGTTGTGCGGCTGACCGGTGAACACCATAATGTTCGGCCGCCAGTTGCGGGCGTGCTCGGCCGGCTGCCGTTCGAGGTTGAGCAGGGCGTAGCGCGCGAGCGAGGTCCAGATCCCACTGCGGACGTCGCCCCACGTCCGCACCATCCGGCGGCGGCTGAGCGCGAAGAAGAGGCCGTACGAAAAGACGATGGCCGCCGCCGTCGCCGGAACGTTGATGAGGAACATCGCGCCGTAGCAGCCGAGCGCGCCGAGCATCGACACCCACAGCGGGATGTCGAAGCGCGGCCGGAAGCTCGGGTTGCCGACGAGCCGCTCGATCGCGCCCACGAGGTTCACCATCCCGTAGGTGTTGAGGAAGAACATGGTGATGATGGGCGCGACGAAGTCGAGGTCGCCCATCCAGATCACGCCGACGGCGATAGCCCCGGTGATGAGCACGGCCATACGCGGCTCCGTCGGGCTGCCGAGAGTCGCCGCCATCCACTTCGGCGTCACGCGGTCGTTGGCGACGGCTTGCAGCGTGCGCGGCGCGGCGAGCACGCTCCCGAGCGCCGACGACAGCGTGCTCGCGGCCACGCCCGCGAGGATCAGCGCGGGCACGCTCGCGATCTGCTCCATCGAGAGGTTGTCGGCAATGAGCACGTCGGCCGGGAGCTGGAAGGCGAACCACACGGCGGCGGCGATGTAGACGAGCGCCGTCACCACGATGGACGCCATCGTGCCGCGCGGGATGCTGCGGCTCGGGTCTTTCAAGTCGCCCGAGAGCGAGATGCCGACCTCGATCCCCGTCACCGCCGGGAAGAACACGGCGAAGACGATCCAGAAGTTGATCCCCTCGGTGTACTGTGGCGTCAGGTTCGGCTCGACGAAATCGCCCCACCCACCCGTGAAGAACGACACGAGCGCGGCGACGAGAATCGCGAGGATCACGTACTGAATCTTCAGCGCGAAGTCCGCCCCGACCCACGCGATCACCACGAACACGAGCGCGACGACGGTAGCGATGATCGCTGGACTGTACGCCGCAAAGAACGGCATCAGCGAGACCGCCTCGGTGAAGCCGATGATGTAGAACGCGACGGAGATCGCCTGCGAGAGGTAGAGCGGGATCCCGATCGCCCCGCCGATTTCGAGCCCGAGCGAGCGCGAGATGAGGTAGTAGTTCCCCCCCGCCTTCACGTCCATGCTCGTCGCAATGGCCGAGAGCGAGAGGCCCGTCAGGAACGAGATCGCGTTGGCGAGCACGATGATGGCGAGCGCGCCCCACAGCCCGGCCTGCCCGACGACCCACCCCGTCCGCAAGAACAGGATGATGCCGAGGATTGTGAGGACGTTCGGGGTGAAGACCCCTTTGAAGGTGCCGAACCGGCCAGCGGCGGGAGCGGACGAGGGGGCGGGACGATCAACCATAAACGCGGAAGAAGCGGGACGGGCGGGAGAGCGGAGCGAAAGCTACGGCAGCCGCCCCTCCCCACGGTGCCCCTTCCGATACTCTCCACGGCGGGGTCAGCGCAGCCTCGGGTCGCGGGAGCCGTCGGGCACGGGCGAGGTCGGTGCGGTCGCGAGCACGGCGCGGCGGTCGGGCTCGACCTCCCCGCCGGAGCGGGGCAGGCTGTCGCTCTCGGGGAACGTGGTCAGGATGAGGCGCGGCCCCCGGTCGTAGGTGAAGTAGTTGTAGACCCAGTTGAGCAGCACGCCGACCTGATTGCGGAAGCCGACGAGCTTGACGACGTGGAGCCCGGCCCACGCCAGCCACGCCGGGAAACCCTTCATCGTGGCCCCGCCAGGGAACTCGACGATGGCGGCGTTCCGACCGATGGTCGCCATCATGCCGAGGTCGCGGTAGCGGAACGGCTCGGGCGCGAGCCCGCGCAGCCCGCGCTCGATGGTCCGCGCGGCGTGGATGCCCTGCTGGATCGCCACCTGCGCCACCTGCGGATAGAGCTCGCCCTCGGGACTCGTCGCCCCCGCCATGTCGCCGACGACGAACACCTCGGGCCGGCCGGGGAGGCGGAGATGCGCGTCGACGACGACGCGCGCGCCCTGCGTCTGCTCGACGCCGAGTTCGTCTGCGAGCGGGTTGGCGCGGATGCCGGCACCCCACACGACGGTCTGCGCCGCCAGCGTCTCGCCACTCTTCAGCCGCAGCCCGCGCGCCGTCACGCGCTCGACGGCCGTCTCCGTCCGCACTTCGACGCCGCGCCGTTCCAGCACGCGCCGCGTGTACGCCCGCAGCTTCGGCTGGTACGCCGTCATCAGCTCCGGCCCCATCTCGATGAGCACGACGCGGGCGCGCTCCACATCGAGGCCGGGGAAGTCCTTCGCGAGAACGCGGTCGAAGAGCTCCACGAGGGCACCTGCCGTCTCCACGCCCGTCGCCCCGCCGCCGACGACGGCGAACGTGAGCGCGCCCTCTTCGATGAGGCCGGGGTTCCGGTTCGCCGCCTCGAACTGCCCGATGACGTGGCTCCGCAGGTTGATCGCGTCGGCGATGTTTTTGAGCGGGAACGAGAATGCCTGCGCCCCTTCGACGCCGAAATACGCAGTCGATGCTCCGGCGGCGAGCAGCAGAAAATCGTACGAGACGGGCGGGCCGATGTCCACGAGCACCTGGCTGGCCTCGAAGTCGACGCCGAGCACCTTCGCCATCAGAAAATCGAAGTTCTCCTGCCCCTGGAAGATGTGGCGAGCGGGCTGCGTGATCTGCCCCGGCTGGAGCCCCGCCGTGCCGACCTGATAGAGCAGCGGCTGGAACTTGTGATAGTTGTTGCGATCCACGAGGAGCACGTCCACGGGCGCTTTCCGCAGCGCGCGGACGGCTTCGAGCCCCGCGTGCCCCGTCCCGACGACGACGACGCGGGGGCGCGGCTGCATCCCGTCGGCGGCGGGGGCGGCATCGACGGAACGGATGGGAGCGACGACACTGGACATGGCGATACCTCGGCGGGTACGGACAGGGCGGGAGCGTCTGTACGATAGACCCTCAGCGGGGTTGTCCTCCCCACCGAGGCTTCACAGATCCCTCCGCTTCGCGCCTACGGCACCAGCACGTCGACGTACCGGCTGCTCTCGGGCGCGACGAACGCGAGCGGCTCCGGCCCGCCGACGGGCTCCCACGACGTGGACTCGCACGAGGCGCGGGCGTAGCGCTCGACCGTGAAGGTCGGTCCGGGAAGAGCGAGCACGCGGGCCGCCGTGGAGCCGTCGTGCCCGGCGGCGAGCCCCTGCGCGACGCCCTCGAAGGCAACGTTGCGGACGAGCCGGTCGCCTTCGACGATGGCGAGGCCGGTCTTGGGACAGCAGCGCGGCCACACGCTCATGACGAAAAGGATCACCTGCTGTTGGGTGCCGGGCTCGGTGAACGCCCCCTCGGCGCGGGCGAAGATGCGCAGGTCTTCGACGCCACGGCTCTGGTAGCGCCGCCACCATTTGCGCAGCGTCGGACGCGAGATGCCACAGCGCAGGCCGCGTCTGCCTGCGCTGTGGCGGTCTTGTTCGTAAAGGCGCACCCATGCCAGGCGCGCGGTGAGTACGTGGGAAGAGTCCATACGGCATCAGAGATCGGGACACCGCAAGCTACCCGTTGAAATGATGTCTCCGATCCCGACATAGCGCTGCTACTTGGATGGAAAGAGATGACCTGAAGCGCCATTTTGCTGGCATTGCGGGTGGAAACACAGCTATGCGAAGAACACCGGGGCAGACGTTCGTACGTTGCCCTCTGCGCCTCCTGCTGCTTTATGACGTTTCTCAACCCTTTGCTGTTGCTCGGGCTGGCTGCCGCCGCCATCCCGATCCTCGTGCACCTGTTCAACTTCCGGCGGCCCCGGAAGGTGGTGTTCTCGTCGCTGGCTTTTCTGAAAGAGCTGCAGAAAAGCACCATGCAGCGCGTGCGTGTGCAGCAGTGGCTGCTGCTGGCGCTGCGCATCGGCGCGCTGGCGGCGCTGGCGCTGGCCTTTGCGCGGCCCGTAGTGGAAGGCTTTGCCGGTGACGCCCTCGGGCGAGCCAACACCTCTGTCGTGCTTGTGGTGGACAACTCGCGCTCGATGCTGTTTCGCGATGCGCAGGGCGCGTATTTCGACCAGGCGCGTGCGCTGGCCGCCAACCTGGCAGGCCGGTTGGAAAAGGGAGATGAGGTGTTTCTGTTGCCGACGGCCGCTGACCCGGCGCGACGGCCCGCTCCTTTCCGCACCCAGGCAGCCTTGCTGGATGCCCTCGCTGCGCTGGAAGTGAGCAACACCACCCGGCCGCTGACGGCCTCTATCGACCGGGCAGCAGCTCTGCTGGAAGCATCGGCCTATCCCGCGCGCGAAATCTACGTGGTGTCCGATTTTCAGGCATCAACGCTGGCCGATTCAGGCCGCACCCCCATCCCATTTGAGGGACGGGTGGTGCTGCTCCCGGTGGGCGGCAGTGCGCAGCGCAACGTCGCGGTTACCGATGTGCGCGTGACGAGCCGCATTATCGAGAGCGGCCAGCCTGTCACGCTTGTTGCTACCCTTGTCAACTACGGCCCGGAAACGCTCGATTCCTACGGGGCCACGGTAATGCTGGAAGACAGAGCGGTGGCGCAGAACACGACGACGCTGCCGCCCGGCGTGCCCACCCCGCTTCAGTTTACCTTCACCCCGGATGCGCGCGGCTGGCTGGGCGGCGTGGTGAGCATAGAAGCAGACGCGTTCGAGGAAGACAATGCCCGCGCATTTGCACTCTACGTACCCGAGCAGCGCCGCGTGCTTATCGTGCGCGGCGAGAACGTAAATACCCGGTATGTAGAACTGGCACTCTCGCCTGCACTGGCGCAGGGCCGCGGCGCCTTCGAGGTGTCCACCATCCCCGAAGAGCGTTTCTCTGGTACCGACCTTTCCGCCTACGATGCGCTGGTGCTGGCGGGGCCATCAACGCTGGCATCGGGTGAGGTGCAGGCGCTGGTGCAGTTTATCGCAGGCGGCGGTGGGGTGCTGGCGTTTCCTTCAGAGCGTGTTGAGGCGCTCAACGCGTTACTGGCAGCCCTGCAAGGAGGGACGCTGGCAACTCCCACAGGCGAGTCAGGTGGCAGCACGGCCACGTTCGGAGCCATAGACCGCGAGCACCCTGTCTTCGATGGGGTCTTCGACGATGCGAGAGGGCAGGTCGAGCAGCCTGACATTTACCGGTATGCGCCCTACCGCGCAGGCAGCGGCGCGCAGACCACGCTGATCAGTCTGGCTGATAAAGGGGCGTTTTTGCAGGAGATCAGGCAGGAGAGGGGCGGACTCTTCCTCTTCACCAGCGCCCTCGACGGACGGTGGAGCGACCTGCCTACCCGGGGCCTGTTTGTGCCGCTGCTCTACCGGAGCCTGTTTTATCTCGCCGCGCCGGAAGGCGTAGAAGAAGGCGCGCAGGTGGCCGGCAACCCGCTCAGGCTGCAGCTTGGCGGACGGCGTGAGGGGACAACACTGCGTCTTACAAGCCCGAGTGGACAGACGTATGTGCCCGAGCAGCGCGCCCTTTTTGGCAGTACGCTGGTTGAAACGGGCGAGCCGCTGACAGAAACGGGTCTGTACACCCTTACTGCGGACGGCGCAGTAGTACGCCGCCTGCCGGTAAACCCAGACGCGCGCGAGTCTGAACCCGCGGTGCTGACCGGGCGCGCTGCACGCGAGAAGATCACAACTGTTACCGGCCTGGAACCCACGCTTGTAGCACCCGAAGATGCCCTTGAAGAACGTGTGCAGGCTGCTCTCCGCGCGCCTTCTGGCGGACGTGAGATCTGGAACATCCTTTTATGGGTCGCATTGTTTTTTCTGGTCGCTGAAATGATAGTTGCCTGGCGCTGGCGACCTACTTCTGTTCCTGCCTGACCGGCATCTGCTATGTCCACTCTTGCCTTCCGCGATCTGTTGTTTACGCTGGCCTTTGTGGGCTTTGCAGGAGTGACAACGCTGTTGCTGGTGCTGACGATACGCAACCGGTTACGCGCGCCACAGGCGCTGCTGACGTGGACAGACAGAAAGGTCTGGCGCAGCGCTGTCTGGCCTGCAGGCTTTGTGATGTTAATGGGCATCTGCGCCGTTCTCGCGGCCGACGGCCTGCATCCTTTTGCCCTGTGGCAGGTGGTCGGCTTGATGGTGTGCGGCATGAACTGGCTGGCTGCTGTCGTGCTGGCAAACACGGTACTGGTAACCGAAACAGGCATTGTCACCAACATCAACCATCCTGAGCGCACCATTGTGTGGGAAGAGGTGGCCGACTATTTCGATGGAGGCCCCGCGCCGTGGCATTATGCGTTTTTCTACCAGGATGCCGCCAACCGCCGTATCCGGCAAGATGTGTGGGTGCCGCGGCCGCTGCGCCGCGCTTTTGGGGAGATTGTAGGAGAAGCCCTCGAACACCGGTTCGAGGTCGCCACGCCCGAGTCGCCGCGCCGCCGCACGCTGGGTTGAAAAGGGCCATGGCTTCGCGCCAGGCGATGGCTATGGGGTAGCAGAAGGGTGTCACCTGTGCGTAAAACCCGGAGACACAGGGGGTTGAAAAGGGCAACACCCGTGCAGCTTGCGCGTACAGCACAGCCCTTCTATTAATCCCCGCGAAAGCTTTTGCATTCCCGCATCCCTGTGCGCGAGCGCGCCATTCTGGTAGGTGTAACCACCACCACGTCTGCGCGCGCCGACGTGAACGATTCGCTCGACGAGCTTGAACAACTGGCCGATACGGCCGGCGCAGAGGTGACCGATAGGCTGACACAGCATCTTTCGCGGGTGCAACCTTCTACCTATCTGGGTGCCGGCAAGGTGCAGGAACTCAAAGAACTGGCCGAAGAGCGCAACGCCGACCTCATCATCTTCGACGACGACCTCTCGCCCATCCAGCTCCGCAATCTGGAGCGCACCATCGAAGTCAAGCTCGTTGATCGCAGCGGGCTCATCCTCGACATTTTTGCGTCGCGCGCGCGCACCGCCACGGCCAAAACACAGGTGGAACTGGCCCAACTCGACTATCTCCGCACCCGCCTGACGCGCCAGTGGACGCACCTTTCGCGTCAGAAAGGCGGCATCGGCACCAAGGGGCCGGGCGAGACGCAGATCGAAACCGACCGGCGGCTTATCGGCACTCGGATGGCTACGCTGCGCGAGCGGCTCGAACGCATCGACCGGCAGCGCACGACGCAGCGCAAAGGCCGTGCAGAGTACGTGCGGTTTTCGCTCGTCGGCTACACCAACGCCGGCAAAAGCACGCTGATGAACGCCCTGTCCGGTACCAACGTGCTGGCCGAAAACCGGCTTTTCGCCACGCTCGACGCCACCACGCGCCTTATTGAGATCGACGGCAACAAGCAGGTGATGCTCTCCGATACGGTCGGCTTTATCCGCAAGCTGCCGCACCGCCTGATCGAGTCGTTTAAAAGCACCCTCGACGAAGTGCGGGAAAGTGACATCCTCTTGCACGTGGTAGACGCAGCCCATCCCCGCTTTGAAGACCACATCGCCGTAGTCCGCGAGACGCTCAAAGAGCTTGATGCGCTCGACAAAAAGACGCTGCTCGTTTTCAACAAGATGGACGAGCTGGAGGCGCGGGGTCTGCTCCCGGCGCTGAGTGCCGCATATCCCGAGGCCGTGTTCGTTTCCGCGCTGCGCGGTGCAGGGCTCGACGATCTGCGGACGCGCATGATTATTCTGGCCGAAGAAGACTACCTCACCGTAGACGCGCTCATCCCCGTCGTTGACGCCGCCTTGATGACGCACATCCGCCGCACGGCTGACGTGCTGGAAGAAGATTATGGCTTTGCACAGCGGAAAGGGCATCCCGAAGCGCCCCCGGAGGCCGTGACGATGTTGCGCTTTCGCCTTGCACCCCATCACCATCGGGATATGCTCTCCGCGCTGCGGCGGTACCGGGATCTCGAACGAATCGAGACGCCCGCGTGAAAAAGCCTGTTTATGTCCTGCATGCTATACACCCGGGAGTGCGCCATGCGCGATAAGCGCGCTACAAAAGCGCCGATAGTGCAGGCAGGGCACGTAAACTGGCACTTGCGCCAGGGGCATCCCGCGCCGTAAATCACAACCGCCACCTGTAGAGGTCAGGCATGAAGCTTGCCTTCTCAGTGAGCAGTAGAACAGGTCTTTGAGACCAACGCCCATGATGCCCGAAACAGTCATAACCTGGACGCCAGACATACTCCGGCTGTCCGATTCTATAGAAGACGCGCTCGGCGCGTTGCTCGAAGAAACCTGCGGCGTGCTTCCTGTGGTAGACGAGGCCGGCGTGCTTGCCGGTGTTGTTACCGAAGCAATGCTGCTCAACGCGTCAAGCGCCGATGCCACCGTGCTGTCGGTACTTGCCGGCCGCCCTGTTAGCATCGCCCCGGACGCGCACGTGTTCGAGGCTACCAAAATCATGGTGCAGCATGACCTTGCCGCGCTGCCCGTGGTAGATGAAGGGGGGCACTACATGGGCTTTGCCCGTCGCCACGATATCTTCGAGCGCTTTGCACGCATGCTGGCCACGCAGGAATCGGGCGCTGTCGTGTCGGTCGAGATTCCACCACGCGATTACTCGCTCGCCAAGATTGTCCACACCATCGAGCAGAACGACGTGCAGATCCGCTCCATCGTGACCGAGGTGCCCAGCGAGGCCGAGGGAACGGTACGGCTGACGCTCAAGCTCAACGTTGTCGATGCAGCCCGCGTCCGCCACATGCTGGAACACTACGGCTACCATGTGGCGGCTTCGTACGGTGAGGTAGAGGATGCGGAAGACTTGCAGCAGCGCATAGAAGCGTTTGTGCGTTACCTGGAGGTCTGAGCCCTCTGGCCAGCAGTGATAATGGATGACTCTTCCCGCGACACACGCGAAGCCATCGAGACCACAGCGCTGCTCTCCACCCTGTCGGTAGCGGCTGAGTGGATGGCCGCCTACCAGGCGCGCCGCGATGGACGTGATCCATCGGATCAGCAGCCGCACGACGTAGCCCAGCGCGAGGGATATGTAGCAGGTGCCGAACTGGCTGACCTGTCTATGCGGCTGGTAGCCTCGCTCGTGATGGCCGAGGAAACAGGCACGGCAGCGCTGCTGCGCCGCCTGGATCAGATGCTGGTGCTGCGCCGAATGGGACGTTTGCTCACCACGCTGCAGGGCCACCTGTTGAGCCTTTACCCCGCTGTGAGCGAGGTGCTGGTAGAGGAAGTGCGCGCGCTGCTGCAGGCCCGCGCCGCGCTGGCCGCCCGGGAGGGTGAGGCGTTTAATGACGCCGCCGCCAACTTTTCCGCCCAGGTGCTGCGCTTTGTAAGCCGCCTGCGCGACGAGACGGCCTGAATCCTCGCCCGGCCTATACCCAGCGTGGCACTACCAGCGCGTTTATCAGGCCACAACTGCTGCCGTTGAGGAGCCCGGAGCCCGGTTCACTGCCGTATCTTGAGCAGTTCTGGTTGCCCCCGAAGGGTGAACGAAACCCCCTCTCCGGCGTTGGCAGAAGTCCTTGTTCTGAGACCACTCTTCCCTACGGGAGCACGCAAAAATAGACGATATGCAGGTAGATGACACCCCCGGACTCACCCCAGTCCCCGCCACTTACGGCGCGTCCAACATTCAGGTACTGGAAGGGCTGGAAGCCGTACGCAAGCGCCCCGCCATGTATATCGGCGACATCGGTGCGCGCGGTCTTCACCATCTCGTTTACGAGGTCGTGGACAACTCTATCGACGAGGCGCTCGCGGGCCACTGCGACCATATCGAGGTCACCATCCACGAGGACAACTCAGTCACCGTTGTAGACGATGGGCGTGGCATCCCGGTAGAAATGCACCCGACGGAAAAACGGCCCGCCGTGGAGGTCGCGATGACCGTGCTCCATGCAGGTGGAAAGTTCGACAAAGGCTCGTACAAAGTCTCGGGCGGGTTGCACGGCGTGGGCGTAAGCTGCGTCAACGCGCTATCGAAAGATCTCGAAGTGCGCGTGCGGCGCGACGGCTTTGAGTGGCGGCAGTGCTACCAGATTGGCGTGCCCGTCACGGAAGTAGAGCAGCTGCGGCCCCTCGAACCTGGCGAAGAAACAGGTACCACTATTCGGTTCTGGCCCGACGGCAGCATCTTCAAAGACCTTGAGTACCGCTTCGACACCCTTGCCGACCGGCTCCGGGAGCTGGCCTACCTCAACCGGGCCGTCACCATCACCATCACGGACTTACGCGAGGAAGACCTGAGCGAGACATATCACTTCGAGGGGGGCATCAGCGAGTTTGTTGACTATCTCGACGAAGGCCGCACGCCCCTGCTCGAAGATGTGATCTACATCGGAGACGAGGACGCCGAGGTACCCGTCGAGCTGGCGATGCGCTACAATGACGGCTACAACGAGAACGTCCACTCGTTTGTCAACAACATCAACACCCACGAGGGCGGTACGCACGTCAGCGGTTTCCGCCGCGCCCTCACGCGCACGCTCAAAGGCTACGCCGACGCCAACAACCTGCTCAAAAACCAGAAGGTCGAGCTCTCAGGCGACGATTTCCGTGAGGGGCTGACGGCGGTGCTGAGCATAAAGGTGGCCGAGCCGCAGTTCGAGGGGCAGACCAAGACCAAGCTGGGCAACTCTGAGGTGCAGGGCCTGGTGGAAAGCCTCGTCGGGCAGAAGCTTGCCGAATGGCTCGAAGACCACCCCAAAGAGTCGAAGCGGATTGTCGAGAAGGTGGCGCTTGCCGCACAGGCCCGTGCCGCCGCCCGTCGCGCCCGCGAACTGGTGCAGCGCAAAAATGCGTTCTCGGGCAGCGGCCTGCCCGGTAAACTGGCCGACTGCGCCAGCCGCAAGCCAGAGGAAAGCGAGATCTTTATCGTCGAGGGCGACTCGGCCGGTGGCTCGGCCAAGCAGGCGCGAGACCGGCACTTCCAGGCCATCCTGCCCCTGCGCGGCAAAATCCTCAACGTCGAGAAGGCACGCCTCGACAAGATTCTCGAAAACGAGGAAATCCGCAACATTGTCACCGCCTTCGGGACCGGGCTTGCCACTACCGGGCAGGAGTTCGACCTCGCCAAGCTGCGCTACCACCGCATCGTCGTCATGACTGACGCCGACGTGGACGGCGCGCACATCCGGACGCTGTTGCTCACGTTTCTCTACCGGCACCTGCGGCCCATTGTCGAGGGCGGCTTCGTGTACGTAGGCTTGCCACCGCTCTACCGGGTCAAAAAAGGGAAAGAAGAGCGCTATGCGTGGACAGAAGAGGAGATGCAGCGCTACGTAGACGAGATGTCGAACGAGGGCAAGCACAAGGTGGGCATCCAGCGCTACAAAGGTCTCGGCGAGATGAACCCCGAGCAGCT
>PPFU01005595.1_pt1 | contig 29651 bp, 26 predicted proteins | sample 1535991 | NCBI WGS metagenome assembly PPFU01 (sample SAMN04901290, study PRJNA319586) | Hypolithon metagenome, whole genome shotgun sequencing project. | isolation source: Antarctic Hypolithon | place: Antarctica: Miers Valley | collected 2014
CCCGTAGCTCAGCTGGATAGAGCACCAGACTACGAATCTGGGGGCCGGAGGTTCGAATCCTTCCGGGCGCACCATTTATCTGCGCTACCACGCTTCGCGCTACTTTAGCGCGTGGGTGCTCATCAGACGGCAATCGCTGTGGAGCACCACTCCCAACACAGAAGGCCAGTCTTTTGTGCAGCCTGGTTGCTAACGCCACCTCGGAGCGGGGTGAACGGAGTTGTCGGGTAAGCCGCTCAGGTCGTCGGCGGCAGGTTGCGCCGATCTAGGCGGCGCCGGAGCTTTCCCAGGCGTGGTGAGTCCATGACCAGGTTGCGGAGACACCTGCCCGAGCTCTTCAGCGGATATTTGGTATTCGGACATCCACCAGCTTGGGACATATAAAAAAGGTGGCCGGTCCCTGGAGAAAGACCGGCCACCACCGCCGTCGGAAGGGGATTGGCAATTCGGCGGCGGAATAAAGGGTTGGCGTCAGCCCGGGAGGGAGACCGCGTTGGTCACATGAATCACGCCGTTCGAGGCAGCGAGGTCTGCGGTAACTACGGTGGCAGTGCCGCCCGTAGCATCGGTCAGCACCACACTGCCTCCGCTGAGCCTGGCCACCAGTTCGCCGCCCGAGACCGTCGCGAGCCGCGCTTCCCCACCATTCGCCTCGATCATTCCGATCAGATCGGCTGCAGACACCTTGCCCGGAACGACATGGTAAGTCAGCACGGCCTGAAGGGTCGACTTGTTTTCTGGCCTGAGCAACGTCTCTACCGTGCCGGCTGGAAGGCTGGCGAAAGCGGCATCGGTGGGCGCGAAGATTGTGAACGGACCCGCGCCACTGAGGGTTGCCGCGAGATCGGCCGCGGTAACCGCCGCAACCAGCGTCTCATGCTGCGGAGAGGCAATGGCAGTCTCCACCACATTCTTCATTTTTCCGCCGTGATGATTGGCGAGGGCGGGCGTGCCGGCGGCTAGGAGCAGGGCTCCCGCGGCGATCGTCAAAAATTTCATCTTTCGAAGCCTTTTTTGTGACTGGGACCATCCGGAGCCCTTGGTCACCAAAGTGGCGAGTTGGCCCTGGCCGAACCAGATGGCCTTAGGGACAGGTCGGCCGTTCGCGGTGTCAGTGGCCCGCCTCCACGGCGATGCGGATGGCATCGGCGGTCGTCTGCACGCCGAGCGCCCGAAACAGCGCGGCACGGTGCATCTTGATTGTGCGCTCGGCCAATTCGAGATCGTAGGCAATCTGCTTGTTGAGCTTGCCCCGTGCCATCTCGATCAACACCTCGCGCTGGCGAGGAGACAGCCGCGCCACCGCCCGGTGTGCGTCATGGCGCCGAATATCGTTGTAGCGCGGGGCGTCGCCGGCGATCTCGATCTGCGAACCGATGAAATAATCCGCTGCCCCCCGGGCGTCGAACACCGGAGCGACCATCACGGCGTTGCGGAACGGCTCGCCGTTCTTCCGGTAATTGAGGATCTCCACCATCACGGGCTGGCGCAGCCGGATGCCGGTGCGCAGCGTTTCGGTCAGCCACGGCTCGGTTGCCGGGCCGGCGAGGAACCGGCAGTTGTGCCCGATGATCTCCTCGCGCGCAAAGCCGGTCAGCGCGATGAAGGCATCGTTGCAGGCGACGATCGGGTTGTCTGGCAGACGCGGATCACTGACGACCGCCGCTACCGCGCTCGAGGCGATGAGTTCGGATGGCTCCATGCCGGCAAACCTAGCGCCCTGCGCAGCGAACTCCAAGCTGCACCGCGCCCATTGCAGCCGGTGAGAACGGACCGTACCGGTAATCCGTGGTCACTGTGCGCATAGACCTGCAAAGTGGGCGAGACCCCTGCTTCCGCGGGCTGTTTGCCGGGCCGGACGCTCCTTCGCGCTCGGTATCGCTGAAGCCCGCAAGGCAGCAGCCTTTGCTGCACCGCACACAAAGCCATTCCCCCTCGATACGACCTGGCCTAGGGGCGTTGCATGTTTCGTCTCTTTCAGGCGCTGTTCTGGGCCGCCATTCTCTTCGCGTTCGTCATGGCGATGCTGCCCCAGCCCCCCGCCATGCCGGGCACGCCTTCGGACAAGCTGCAGCATCTGGCCGCCTTCTTCACGCTCGCGGTGCTTGCCCGGCTGGGCTTTCCGGACCGCATTCACTTGCAGGTTCTGGGAGGATTGGCGTTGTTCGGTGCCTTGATCGAGTTCAGCCAGATGCTCCCGATTGTTGGTCGCGATGGCGATGTGGGCGATTGGCTGGCCGATGTTGCCGGCGCCACATTGGGGCTGCTTGCATTGGGCGCCGGGCGCCGGCTGCTCGCCCGCAGCTGAGGAACCGGGCTGACGCTCGCCGGTTCACCCGCTTGACACACCACCGAGGAAATTTCCTTATGGCCACGGCCGAAGACATCTTCGAGCGACTCAAGCAGGACCACGACCGCCAGCGCGAGCTGTTGGCCCAGCTCGAACAGACCGATGGGCCCGGTGAAGAGCGCCTGCAGCTGCTCGAACAGTTCACGCTGGATGCCAAGAGCCACGCCGCCGCCGAGGAGCAGGCGCTTTACTCCACGATGTTGCGCAAGCCCGAAACGACCGATGAGACCCGCCATTCGGTCGCCGAGCACCACGAGATCGAGGTCGCGTTGAACGACCTCGCCGCCACCGACATGGCCTCAGGCGAGTGGATGGACAAGTTCAAGGAACTCAAGCACGACTATCTCCACCACATCGAGGAGGAGGAGGAGGATCATTTCCCCGATTTCGAGCGCTACTTGACGCAGGCCGATGAGGTGCACATGCGGGAGGTGTTCGATCAGCGGAAGGCTGCGGAGCGCGAGGAGGCCGAGGTCACTCCCGAAAAGAGGGAAGACGCCAAGGACTAGCCTCGATGCCTTCGCGTTAAATTTGGGGGGGCGATTGCAGAAGCAGCGGGAGGCCGCATCGTTCATCGATGCCTCTGCAGAGCCGGGCGTATGGCGTTACGCGCGGGCGTCGCGTGTGCGCGTGATCGTCGATGCGGCGGATTATTTCGACCTGATGCAGCAGGCGATGCTCAAGGCGCGCAGCCGCGTGCTGATGATCGGGTGGGATGTCGACACACGGATTCACCTGACCCGCGGGCGGCGCTGGTGGCAGAAAGGCCGGCGCAGCAAGTATCCTTCCCGGCTGGGGGGATTCATCCCGTGGCTCGTGCGCCATCGCAAGGGCCTGGAGATCCGCATTCTCAAATGGGGGATCGGCACGATCCGCTTCGGCCTGCGCGGGACGATGCTGTTCGATTTGCTCCGCTGGTTTCCGCACAAGCGCATCGATTTCAAGTTCGATACCAATCATCCGGTCGGCTGCAGCCACCACCAGAAGCTCGTCATCCTCGATCGCAGCCTCGCTGTGTGCGGCGGCATCGACATGACCGACCGGCGGTGGGATACGCCCGAGCACAAGGAACATGATCCCCGCCGCAAGCGGCCCGGTGGCGGGCTGCACGGCCCCTGGCACGACGTGACGATGATGATGGAAGGCGAAATCGCCGGCGCACTTGAGGAACTCGGCCGTGAACGATGGGTGCGTGCCGGAGGCAAGCCGCTCGCACCGGCCAGGGACGGCACCCCCAGCGCCTGGCCCGACAAGCTCGCGCCGACCTTCACCGATGTCGAGATCGGCATCGCCCGCACGCGCGCGCCGCACAACGACGTTCCCGGCATCAACGAGGTCGAGCAGCTGTTCGTCGCCCAGATCGCACGGGCCAAGCGGTTCATCTACGCGGAGAATCAGTACTTCGCCTCGCGTGTGGTCGCAGAGGCGATCAGCGCCCGGATGGTCGAGGACGATCCTCCCGAGATCGTCATCGTGCATCCCGCCAGCGCCGACGGGTGGATCGAGGGGAAGGCCATGGACCCGGCGCGCGCGCGCTTGGTTCGTGCGATCAAGGAGCTCGACAAGCACGACCGGTTTCACCTCTATACGCCATTTGCCGGTGAGACGCCGATCTATGTCCACGCCAAGCTGCTGATCGTGGATGACGAGGTGCTGCGGATTGGCTCGGCCAATTTCAACAATCGCTCGCTTGGGCTCGACAGCGAATGCGATGTGTTCATCGATTGCGCGCGGCCGGCCAACAGCCATTGCTCGCCGGCGATCAGGGGTCTTCGCCTCGCCTTGCTGGCCGAACATTGCGACCTCGGGCCGGAAGAGGTCGGGCAGATGGTGGAGCAGGCGGGCTCGATGGCGGCAATGATTGCCGCTCTGGAGCTCGATCGAGTGCACACCCTGCGTCCTTATCATCCGCCCAAGCTGACCGAGCTGGAAGCCGGGCTCGCCGATCGTGAGGTGCTCGACCCCGAGGAGCCGGCGGACATGTTCGTCCTCAGCCCGCCGCAGCGTGGCCTGTTCCGTCGCGGCAGCCTGCTGACGCGGGCCGTGAAGCGCATGGAGAGCCGCCGCCGCCGTGCCGGACGCCGCCGCGAACGGATGAACGCCGCTCGTGACGCACCCCGGATGAGTGGCCCACAATGAGCAGTCTTATCGGACCGGACGAGGACGTTACCGCCGGCAAGCCGCCTGTTCCGGATGACGTCCAGGAGGCGGTCCGCACGCTGATCCGCTGGGCCGGTGACGATCCCGAGCGCGAGGGCCTGCTTGATACACCCACCCGCGTGGCACGCGCCTGGAAGGAATATTGCCTCGGCTATGAAGAAGAGCCGGCAACCCACCTTTCCCGCGTATTCGAGGAGGTCGGCGGTTATGATGAGATCGTGCTGCTCAAGGACATCCCCTTCCAGAGCCATTGCGAGCACCACATGGCGCCCATCATCGGCAAGGCGGCGATCGCCTATCTGCCCACCGAACGCGTGGTCGGCATCTCCAAGCTCGCGCGGGTCCTGCACGGCTATGCGCGGCGCCTGCAAATTCAGGAGCGCCTCACCGCGCAGGTGGCGCAATGCATTTGGGATCACCTCAAGCCCCGCGGCGTGGCCGTGGTGATCGAGGCGAGCCATGCCTGCATGACCGCACGCGGAGTGCGCACGCCGGGTGTGAGTATGGTCACCAGCCACGTGATGGGCACCTTCCGCAGCGACCAACGCAGCCGGCAGGAAGTGCTCCAGCTTATGGGCTATTAAGACCCTTTCTTTTCAAGCGAATCGACAAGGAACAAAGATGACGGCGCTTCTCGTGCGCGGCGGACGGCCTCTCGCCGGCCGCATCGAGCCCTCGGCCAACAAGAACGCGGTGCTGCCCGTGTTGTGCGCCACGCTGCTGACCGATGCGCCGATCACCCTGCGTAACGTACCCGAGATCACCGATGTCACGCGGATTGTCGGCTTCTTCCAGGAACTCGGCAGCAAGGTAGAGTGGGACAAGGCGACCAAGCGGCTGGAGATCGACCACTCGGCCATTCCCGCCAATGCCGGGGCCACGCTGCCGCAGGCGATGCGCGCCTCGATCATGATGATCCCCGGCCTGCTCGCGCGGCTTGGCGAGGCGCGGCTCGAGCACGAGGTGAAGGGCTGCACCCTGGGTGCGCGTGAGATCGATCCGCACGTCGCGGTGTTCCGCGCTTTCGGGGCCGATGTCGGCCAGGCGGGCCATCAAATCGTTTTTCGTGCCACCGGTCGCGGCCAGGCGACGCGGATGTGGCTCGAATATGCCTCGGTGACCACTACGGAGAATTTCATTCTCTCCGCGCTGACGGTGAGCGGCACCTCGCAGATCGTCAATGCCGCCTGCGAGCCGCATGTGCAGGAGATGTGCACGTTCCTCGAGCTGTGTGGCGCGCGGATCGATGGCAAGGGCACCTCGATGGTCACGGTCGAACGGGTGGGCGAACTCGGCGGTGCCGACTACAGCTTTACCGAGGATTTCCACGAGATCGCCACCTTCCTCGCGCTCGCCGCGGTCACTGGCGGCGATATCGCCGTGCGCAACGCCCACCCCGAACATTTCATGCTGATCGATCGCACCTTCTCCAAGTTCGGTGCCGAGGTGCGCCACGAGGATGGCTGGTCGCGGCTCAAGGCTCCGGCCGAACTGACCGTGGAGGAGAACTTCACCAGCCATCTCATCACCAAGGTGGAGGCCGCCCCCTGGCCCTACATTCCCGCCGATCTGCTGCCGATCTTCATCGCGCTCGGCGTGAAGGCGAAAGGGCAGATGATGTTCTGGAACAAGGTCTATGAAGGCGGCCTCACCTGGCACACCGAACTCTCGCTGTTCGGCGCGCACACGCTGCTGTGCGATCCCCACCGCCTGATCACCTTCGGCGGCGACAGACTTGCGCCCGCCACGGTGACCAGCCCCTACATCATCCGCGTGGCGATCGCTCTGCTGATGACCGCTTCTTCGATCGACGGCGAATCGACCATTCTCGACGCCGACCCCATCCGCCGCGCGCACCCGGGCTTCATCGACAATTTCGTCTCGCTCGGCGCAGAGGTCCGCTGGGGCGACTGAGCGGCCCGCCCCGCAAGCGCCTCGGTGCTACTGCCGATGCCCAGCGCCTAGGGCTATCGGCCTGCGTCCACTATTCCCGCGCTCTTCTGGAGCGTCCACCCCAGCGGTCGCGTGGCTGCCGATTGGGGGTTCAGGCAAACGGTCCTGAAGTGGGAAACGAGAAAGGACGCTGTTGTGCAGTGCGGCGAGGTCGATATGGATCTTTAAAGAGCCAATCTGGCATTTTCAGCTCTCGGCCAGCGTTCCGGCTGAGGAATTGGGACGGGGGATCGAGTGCTGGCAGCGATGCTCGAATCCAACAGGCTGGAACAGGTGGAGCTCGTTCTGCTCGGCCTGGCGGTGCTCACCGCAGCGCTGTGGCCTAAGAATCGCCCTGCGCCACTAGCCGGCATTGAGGCCGCCTTGCCCGCTTCCTGGACCGGCCCTGGCGCCAGGTGCTGCTCGTGCTGGCGCTGGCGGTTGGTCTGAGGGCACTGCTGCTGCCGGTGTTCGGCCCGCCGGCTCCGTATTATCCCGACGAATTCAGCATGCTGCTGCAGGCCGACACGTTCGCGCTGGGTCGCCTCGCCAATCCGACCCATCCGCTGTTTGTCTTCTTCGAGACGGTCTACGTCGCCCACCTGCCGAGCTATTCCTCGATGTATTTTCCCGGGCGCGGGGCTCCGCTGGCGCTCGGTCAGGTGCTGTTCGGCCACCCATGGGCGGGCGCATGGCTGTCCATGGTCCTGCTTGCCCTGGGCACGCTGTGGATGCTGCGCGCCTGGGTCTCGAGCGGGATGGCGCTGCTCGGCAGCATCATCTTCGTCGTTCGCCACGGCGTACTCGGCGGCTGGCTCAATTCTTATTATGGCGGCGGGCTGATCGCGCTGGGCGGTGTCCTGGTTATGGGTGCCTTTCCACGATTGATGAACGCGCCGCGCTGGCGAGACGGCGTGGCGCTGGGTGCGGGCCTGGCGATCCTGATGATCTCGCGGCCGTTCGAGGGGCTGCTGTTCTCGCTTCCGTTTCTCGCCATTGTCGGGTGGAGGCTGCTGGGCACGCTGCGCCGGCGCGCCTTCGCTTCGGCGCTCCGCCTGGCGGGGCCAACCGTGGCGCTGACCGGCGCGGGCGCCATTCTCATGCTGGCCTACAACACCGCAGCGTCTGGCGATCCACTCGTCGATCCTTACACGCACAACCGCCTCAGCTATGCCTATACACCGGCCTTCTTGTTCGCCGACCCGATCGAGCCGACCAAGGTCGTGCCGGCCCAGCTCGACACATATTACCGTTCGGAAGGCTTCAACAACGGCCTCGGCCGCGACTTTTCCGGCTTTGTCTGGCTGACGGTGGAAAAGGTGCAGGGCGTTTTGCGCTTCTATATGGGGCCAGCGCTGCTGCTCCCCTTCCTGATCGGGCTGGTGCTGGCCTGGCGAAGACCCATCCTGTTGCTGAGCCTGGCGACAATCGGCACCGGGTTCCTCACGGTCACCTTTAATTACACGCAATATCTTGCGCCTGCCACGGGCGTGTTCATGCTGCTGATCATGATGGGCCTGTCCTGGATGCGGGACTGGCGCTGGCGCGAACGGCCGAGCGGCCTGGCGCTGGCCCGCCTCCTGCCGGTGATCGTCATGGTTCTGCTGTCGGTGCCGTATCTGGCGCTTCTGGCGGGCGCCCCCCGGCCCCTACCGGAGCCTTTCATGAGGCCCTGCTGCTCTGTGCTGGACCAAACCGCGCGCACGCAGATCATCGACCAGCTTGAGGCCAGTCCGGGCCGCCATCTGGTGCTCTACCGGGCTGATCTGGACGACCCGCGGTTCTACAGGACGATGGTTGCCAATGCGGCCGATATCGATGGCGCCGACATTGTATGGGCGCATGACCTGGGCGCGGCAAACCGCCGGCTGTTCGCCTATTACCCAGATCGCAAGATCTGGGTGGTCGAAGGGTTCGACGCTCCGCGGGCCGTGCCGCTCGACGTCGCCGCAGCAGCCAGGCCGGAGCGCCGCTGACACCGGCCGCCCCGGTTGGTCCGGCCCGGATTCCGCTCAGCGAGGTGAATGCAGACAAGCGAACGGGGGCGCCCCGCCAGCCACCCCCGCGAGCCTTGGTACTTCGGCCGTCAGCGGCGGATCAGCGACAGCAGGGTCTCGGCTGTCGAAACCTTGAAGTCGCCCGCCTCCTCCACGTTCAGTTCGGTCACCACGCCATCGTCGACGATCATCGAATAGCGCTGGCTGCGCTTGCCCATGCCGTAGCCGCTCATGTCGGCCAAAAGCCCCAGCGCATCGGCGAATGCGCCGTTGCCGTCGGCCAGCATGGTGATGTGCTGCGATCCTGCATCCTTGTTCCAGTTCGCCATCACAAAGGCATCGTTCACCGATGTGCAGGCGATCTCGTCCACCCCTTGCGCCTTCAGTTCCTCGGCCTTCTCCACATAGCCCGGCAGGTGCTTGGCCGAGCAGGTGGGGGTGTAGGCGCCCGGCACCGCGAAAAGCGCCACCTTGCGGCCGGCGAAGAATTCACGGCTGCCGATCTTCTCCGGCCCGTCGGCGGTGGCCTTGACCAGCGGCACGTCAGGAATGGTGTGGCCCTTGGTGATCGTCATCTCTGATGTCCTCTTCGCCCCGTCCGCGTGCGTACATAAGGCAGGGGGTACGGGGCGCAAGTGCGGTAACGCCAGTGCGGCGGTGCACGTGCAGCGGCTCTTGAGAGGCCGAGTGATTGCGGACGCCCGCAGGGTTTACGCAAAGGCTGCTTGCTCCTATGTGCAGGCGCGAAATCAGCGTTGCGTGGAGCCCCGGCGACGCCCTCATCGACCACATCAGGAGACTTGTGTCGTGGCCACCGCCCTCGCCGAGAAGGATTACATCGTCAAGGACCTCACGCTCGCCGATTACGGCCGCGCCGAGATCGCTATCGCCGAAACTGAGATGCCGGGCCTGATGGCGCTGCGCGAGGAATATGGCGCTGCCCAGCCCTTGAAGGGCGCGCGCATCACCGGCTCGCTGCACATGACCATCCAGACCGCGGTGCTGATCGAAACGCTGGTTGCGCTTGGTGCCGAGATCCGTTGGGCGACATGCAACATCTATTCCACGCAGGACCATGCCGCCGCCGCCATCGCCGCGCTGGGTATCCCGGTGTTCGCCATCAAGGGCGAGACCCTGGCCGAATATTGGGACTATGTCGGCCGCATCTTCGATTGGTCGTCCGAGGCCGATCCTGACCAGACCTGCAACCTCATCCTCGATGATGGCGGCGATGCCACCATGTTTGCCTTGTGGGGCGCGCGGGTCGAGGCGGGTGAGCCCCTGTTCGAGCCTTCGAATGCCGAAGAGGTGGAATTCGTCCGCGCGCTGAACGCCTTCCTCAAGGCGCGGCCGGGCTATCTCACCGCCACCGTCAAGGCGATCAAGGGCGTCTCGGAAGAGACCACCACCGGCGTACATCGCCTCTACAACCTCGCCAAGCAGGGCAAGCTCCCGTTCCCGGCGATCAACGTCAACGACAGCGTTACCAAGTCGAAGTTCGACAATCTCTATGGCTGCAAGGAATCGCTGGTCGACGCGATCCGCCGCGCCACCGATGTGATGCTGGCCGGCAAGGTCGCCTGTGTTGCGGGCTTCGGCGATGTCGGCAAGGGCTCGGCCGATTCGCTTCGCAACGGCGGCGCGCGTGTGATGGTCACCGAGATCGACCCGATCTGCGCGCTGCAGGCGGCGATGGAGGGCTATGAGGTGGTCACGATGGAGGAGGCGGTGAAGCGCTGCGACATCTTCGTCACCGCGACCGGCAACGAAGACGTGATCACCGCCGAGCATATGAAGGCGATGAAGCCGATGAGCATCGTGTGCAACATCGGCCATTTCGACAGCGAAATCCAAATCGGCGCACTCGACAATTACGACTGGAAGGAGATCAAGCCCGGCACCGATCTCGTCACCTTCCCGGACGGCAAGTCGATCCTGATCCTTGCCAAGGGCCGGCTGGTCAACCTGGGTTGCGCCACCGGCCATCCCAGCTTCGTGATGAGCTGCTCGTTCACCAACCAGGTGCTCGCGCAGATCGAGCTGTTCACCAAGGCCGACGACTACGGCAAGGACGTTTACGTGCTGCCCAAGCACCTGGACGAGAAGGTCGCCGCGCTCCACCTCGACAAGCTCGGCGCCACCCTGACGGTGCTGAGCAACAAGCAGGCCGACTACATTAACGTGCCGGTCGCGGGCCCCTACAAGCCCGACCACTACCGCTACTGAACCAGCCGGCGCCTGCCTCTCCCTCTTGCAGGGCAAGGGCAGGCGACCGTCGCAGCCAGGTCTAACGGCCTTTGTTGCCCTGCTTGTCGATCAGAACTGCCTGCTGCCACCGGCCGGGCGCCTTATCGGTGCGGTGAATGCAGCCGGTCCAGCAGCAGGGCCGCTTCTTTCCCTCCAACAACTCGTCACACGTCCGCCCGATGCGCCGCTGGCGCGTGGTGGCCTGCCTCGCGTCATCGACCCAGCAAATGAACTCGTTGCGACCGAGCGGCGTCAGCCCTTGCCACAGGCGCAAGAGTTCGGGTTTTGACTTCAGCGCTGCCTGCAGATCTTCACAGGCTTCGTGAACCGTACCATGGAGAAATGCTTCCGCCATGAAGCCTCCAATCGGCCAATCCTGACCACCCGTCAGGTCTGAACCTATCCACGGGATGACGGAACGTCCACCTCTGGAGGGTAAGCGCTAAGGCAGCTTCTGGGCAGCAGGTGGCCAATAGCGGCCGTTCATCTGAGCATTGCTGTCGAGAAACTGGCGCTCTCCCATGGCTCCGCGAGGGTTTGGTTCTGGGTCGGCATTTGCGCCCAAGGCAAACCAATGTGGCCGGGTCAGCTAGAGCAGAACCGGTCACACAAAGGGCAGAAGGGCCAAGGCCGCGGCAAGCAGCAGGATCACTCTGGCACCCTAACACACCTCGTAGCCGCTCTCTGCAATCAGTGCCCGTCCGCAGCACATTTCCTGGGCTACGCCTCGCTTGCAAGACCGACGCTGCCCGCGAGCGCGGCCTGCGCTAGGGCCTTTAGCATCTCCCAGGTTGATGGCGAGCGCGGCCGACTCAAAGCGGGATACCTCCCCTTCGATCACTGCCCTGCGGGTTGAGCCTACGCGGAAACGCCCGATTCCGGCGGTCGCGATGATGATGATGCTGGACCTGCCGCCTGCGGCAGCGTGCTTCCGGCCGGCGGCAGAGGTGCCGGGGTAAGCGCAACGGCCAGCTTGGGTGGGCGCTCCTGCCTCCTTGAGAACCGCAAACAGGGTGGCTCGGGGTTTGCGTGAGATGGGGCAGACTGCGCGAGCGTGGGCCATTTCAGTTCCGGACTGCACAAGCTGGGCGCCGCGCAATCGGTTTGAGCGGCGCAGCCGATGGATCAATTGCGCCAACCCCTAAAGCCAGTGCGGAGGCCGTTCTTGACGACACTCGCGTCCGCCTGTCCCGTGATGATCGCCCCGATCAACCCACCTCGCAGGCAGTCTCTGGCTCTGCCAATTCCCAGCGGCCCTCCCCGCGGGTCAGTTCAGCCGTGTTGCGGCGAAACTCATCGTCGCCCAGCGCGAAATCACATGTGAAGTTCGGGTCCGCAATGCCATTGGCCTTGCACAACGCTCTAGCGGCCGGCTCCGCATCCGGGCAGGCTTCTGACCAAGCGGCAACGAAATCCTCGCCTCTCGGCGGAGGCAGGGTCCCCTGCTCCTGGGCCGCGCTGAAGGCGGCTGCTTGGCTTGCTTGTGGCTGCGTAACCTCTTCTGAATTACAGGCGGCAAGAAAAGCGATCGCCGCCATCAGGGCGGGCCGTTTCATCACATTGCTCAGCAGGGCGAAGGGCTGCTTCATGGGCGCATCTCCAATCATAATGGTCAGTTGTGGTTGTGCCCCGCGAAACCCGCGGCAAGGTCCGTTGGGGCGGGCTGCTCGAAGATCTACTCAGCCGGGCTCCACCCGGGGGAGCGAAGGCAGCGTCATTGCGGAAGCGATCATTGCAACGGTCAGTGCCAGTTCGGCGAAAGTCCAGCGACCCGCCAAGGTCGAGGACCGCTGCAACCGTGCCATAGCTGCTGCCCAGCCGTCCATTCCGCTGCTCCTCATCTCTGATCTGGCGGTGCTCTGATGGAGAACGGCACGTGCAGCGCACCGTTCCCGCCAATGCCCGCCGAGTAAGGAGAATGTCCCTCGGGCTCGCTGTCGGTTCAAGCGGCAGAGAAATGTACCACCTGCCCTTTCCTGCCGATGTTCGCCGCCGGATTGAGCCGTAGCCAGACAACCCGCCGAGCAGATCTCCAGCCGGACCGTTCCTGGGGAAGGCTGATCTCCTTTCCGGGCAGCGTTGCATCCGCTGGGACAAGCCCGTGCAAGACGCCGACCGGATCGGTTGCCTCCAGGCGCGGGTGCGCGACCCAGACTGCCATGGAACGCTGGCTATGCCGATCCGTTCATCCCGCAGTAATAAAAATCTAAAGTGAGATATGCGCATGATCCTAAAATCGTTGATCTGCGCCGTTTATCTTTAGCACAATGCTTGGTGTAGCAAGGGAGGAATAAAATATGGCAGAAATACCAGTCGAAAAGAAATCTAGTCTTGCATGGCTTTGGGTTCTACTCGGCCTTCTACTTGCAGCCTTGATCCTCTGGTGGATCTTTAGCGGCGACAATGACGAGGTCGGAAACGAGGCGATCACCACCGAAGAGGGCGTCGTTGTCCCCGGGCCGGCCGCCGGCGAAGAGATTGTCTACGCCCAGCAGACGCCGCTCACTGCCGAGACAGTGGAGGAGGCGAACCAGCGCGCGCTCGAGCGGCTTAGGAACGATCCCGAAGCAACGCCGCGGGTGTTCTTCGCCTTTGATTCAGCCGAGTTGACCAGCGGCGCGCAAGCGGTCCTCGACGCGATGATCGAAACCCGCGCCGATGCAGCCAGTGAGGGGATTACCTTGGTCGGGTTTGCTGACCGGGTGGGTCCACGGCCCTACAATCTCGAACTGTCCGAACAGCGGGCCGAGCAGGTCAGGCAATATCTTGCCGGCCAAGGCATCGGCGCCGACCAGATCGATGTCGAGGCGGAAGGCGAGACGCCGCCGCTGGTAGAAACCGGCGACGGTGTGCGCGAGCCGCTTAACCGCCGCGTGCGGGTCGAACTCGCCGACAGCGAGTAGGCAGCGGCGCGATAGCTGAAAAGCGGGGGGGGGCAGTGCCCCTCCGCTGTTTTTCCTGCGCGAGGGCCTAGCCCTCTCATTGCGGCCGTTCGGCCTTGTGCCGCTCGGCCAGCGGGCAAGAGCGGTCCGTCGCGACGGACCTCTTCTCCAGTAATGCTTCGCGGTGCTGCTTCGACCGCCCGATCGGACGGTCGGCCCAGATCTGGTGCACTGGGATCGCCTTCTCAGGGCGAGTAGCGCACCCGTGCCGTCCATCGCTCCCCCGCCGCTGCGGCAGGCCTGCGCCGGTCAGTTTTCCTGCAGCGGGATTTCGGCGTAGCGGTTGAGACCGGCGCCGCCTTGAGAACCAGCATCATAGACGAACCCATAAGCCCGGCTTCCGTCTGGCTTTTGAATGATGTTGCCGCGCACCCAGGAGCCGACGATGTCATCGATCCGGAGCACCGGTGCCTGCCAGCCGGCGCTGCCCCTGCCCCTGCGCGTGCTGAAGAGGCTGCGGGAGGCTTCGTCCACGAAGAGCACATGCGCCGTTTCGCCATCGAACACGACATCGGCCGCCGGCTGCTGCGCATCGACCGCATCAGTAATGACGCGGCGATCGGTGACCAGGATCGGTGCGCCCGGTGCCTGATCGCCCGCAACCCTGCGCTCCCACAAGGTTCCGTCGGCCAACCGGTAGACGATGATGACGGTATCGGTCCTCTCATCGTAGGCCAGCGGCAGCACTGCGCCATATTCGGCGCGCGTGGTGCCGGCGCCGGTTGCCAACCGCTGGCGCTCGGTCAACGTGCCGTCGGGGAGCAGGCGGCGATACCACAGCACTCCATCGTCTGCGAAATAGGCCAGGTGCACCACGTCCCCGCGGCCAAGGATCGCCTGCGGCCCGGCGTTGCGCTCCGCCGCGCCGGGGTCGATCTCCACCGCCGGGCTCCAGCGTCCGTCCGCCGAACGGAGCGCATAGTGGAGGCGGTCCGCCAGGAAGATTGTCGCCATGCTGCCGTCCGATCGGACGACGAGGGTCGTCATCTGGGCGACCGCCTCGGCCTCCGCGGCCACCTCGTCGCGAATTGCCCAGCGGTCGGGCCGGGTCGGATGGTCGGAGGTGTGGAAGGCGTGGTGCCGCACCGATTGGGTGACCTGATGGATGATGTGGATGGTGCCGCCAGCCTGGCGCCCGTCCACCGATTCCAGATCGCCAGTTTCGGGCCGATTGCCGCCGTCCACCTCGTTCCAGCCGAGCCCTCCGTCCGTGGACTTCATCATCATGAACCGATTGTCGGTCTCGGTCGGCTCCATGATGAAATAGAGATCGCCATTCTCGGCCTGCCAGGGCCCGATACGCCCCGGCGTTTCGACAAAGGTGCCGCCCAGATGACCCGGGGGGATCATGAGGCTGGCTCGTGCAACCGCGCCGGGCACCGGCTGGGCAGCACTGTCCACCATCCGGAACTCGAACCGGTCCCCTGCTTTGTTCACCGCCGGGCCGTCGGCATGGCGACGGATCACCAGCGGCCACTCAAACTCGCCGTGCCGTCCTGCGCCCGTCCAGCGTGGGGTGCGTTCAGTGAGCGAGAGGCCAAAGCCGGAGGCAAAGGGTGCGGCCGACCCCGGCAGCAGATCCTGCGTCGCTGCGCCGTTGGCATAGGCCAAGGTGGCAACGATGCTGACACCCGGAGTGCTCGGCTCGCCTTCGACGACGATTTCCCTGAATTCCACCCGCCCTCGCGGAGGAATAAGAAGGCCGGGATTGCTTGCGGGCCAATCGGCCCCCACGCGAACCTGGAACTCCAGCGTGTCGTCGTCGAACTTGACCTCCAGCGTACCGTCCTTGAGCTGGATCTCCGCTTCGTGCCAAGCGCCGGGGGTGATCGGTGCGCGCTGCTGTTCCAGCAGGGTCTCGTGACCATCGGCGACCCGGATGATCCTGATCAGGCCATCCGCTCCGAAAAGCGCTCGGTGATGATTGTCCGGGTTTGCATAAGCGAAGATCATCCCCAAGGCGTCGCGAGCACCGTGCGGCAGCCGGAATTCTGCGCCCATTGTGAACGCGGCGAGGGGCCAAGGCGCCTCGTACAACGCCATCAGTCCGCTTTCGCCACCGCTCGCCCGCAGCAATTGACTCGGCCCCTCCGTAACGACCGTAAGATCGGAGGCTGCTCCCCGCACGACGCTCCAGTCCGGGGGCGTTGAACCGGGTGCCATTCCGTCGAAGGAGATCTTCACTTCGCGCTGGGGGTAGGGGAAATCGTGCGCCTCCACCGGCTGCCACCGCCCGCCGTTCCGGCGCACCTGCAGGCCGAATTGGCGTGCGCCCTCACTCGGCTCCACCTCCATCCGCAAGCGGAAGGGCCGATCGGCAGCGACCGCGGTCTGCTCGTTCGTTTTGCCCGCCCAGCCGGTATCGGCATTGAGCGGCGCCTGCGGGTCGGCGCGGATGCGGAAGGCGGGCTCCGACACAGTGGCGCAGCCCGCCAGTGCCACGGCGACCGACGCCACCAGGAGCCGAGGACAGCGGCGGTGTCGCGCAACTGGCTTGCCGTAAGAACCCAATGGATCGCTCCTTATCGATACCCGCCCCGCCCCTGACGATCTCTGCTCCGGCGCGCTCAGAGCGCGATGCCCCCGCCTGAGCAGAGTCATCCTGCCCTTACCGAACTGCCGGCGCTAAAACCGGGCGCGGACCCCAAAGTCGATGGTTCTGCCGAACTCGTCGATTGGGCACTGAAGTCCTTGTCCCCCAGATAGGCGTAGAACGGCTCATTGGTGATGTTGTTGACGTTCGGCAGCAGCACAAAATTGGGGGTGAGGCTGTATTCCGCCTGGAAGTCCACGCGCAGTTCGGCATCGTGGAAGCAATCCTGCGGGGGATCGTCCGGATCCTCGGCACCGTCGAAAAAGGTGCCGCGGTAATTGGCTGCCAGCCGGGTCGAGAGGCCGCCCTTCTCATAGCCAATCGACAGATTGCCGATGTGGTCGGACCGGTCGGGCAGGCGAACGGGTCCGTCGCGGAAGGGCACGCCCGCCTCGCTCTCGACATAGGTGTAATTGACAGCTCCGCAGGTGCGGATGATGGAATCTCATCGCGCTAGTGGCGGCCTTATGCTTCATTCAAGTTACAGGCGCCGAAAGTGTTTAAATTTCTGTCAGTCGCCGACTTGCGCAAGCCTTCGCCTGTGGCAGCAGGTCGATCACGCCAAGGGTGCTATTGGCGTACGAGGGTCGATCTGGTGGGAGGATGGCGGGTTCCGACGTTCTACACCGGTCCAGCCGTTCCCAACTTGCAAGACAAGTGGAACCGGTGACGTTCGCGCAGGAACATCGTTCGTTCGATCTGGTTGAGTCTGAAGTCGCTGGCGGCTCGCCGCCCTATCGATCACGGCAACAATTTGAGGATCTGTAACCATGTCCGCACCCGAAGATTTTGATGAACTCTACACCGACGAGCTTAAAGACCTGTGGTCGGCAAACGACCAGATGAACCGGGTGGTGAAGAAGCTTACCTCCAAGGCAAGTGACGCCAAGCTCGAGGAAATGCTCGAAAAGTCGCATGGTGGCATCGAGAAGCACACCGCCATTCTGAAGGAGCTGATTTCCGCGGCCGGCGAGAAGACCACCAAGGAGCATTGCAAGGGCATGGAGGGTCTGGTCGCCGAAGCGACGAAGCACTGCATCGAGGAAGCACCCAAGGAAGGGCCGCTTCTCGACGCCGTCATTATCGCGCAATTCCAGCGGATGACTCATTACGGTATTGCCGGCTTCGGCACCGCTGCGGCTTATGCCGAAGCGCTGGGAAAAAAGGATGATGCCAAGAAGCTCAATCAGGCGACCAAGGAGATTTACGGGGGCGACGAGTACATGACCCAGCTCTCGAAAACCGTAAACGCCGATGCGGAAGACGCCTGAACCCACAGGGCCTGCTGGCCGTCGTCAGCAGGCCTATCTCCTCAGGCCGAATCAAGACCGCCGCTCGTTGCAAGGTGCCGTCATCTATCCGGGTCCGGGTGCAACCTGCTCGCCTTCTCTAAGTTGGTTGATTTCACGACGCCCTTAGGTGGGTTGAGCATGGTGAAAACCGGCAGCACCCGCGGATTGCGAAATCCCAAAAGCGCTTGGGTAGTGCTTGATCCCCGTCCGGTACGCAGTCGACCGGCGAAGAGATTTGGCCGCCGGTACAGCGCGGGCTGCCGGCTTGGTACGCGGATCAACTGCTCGCCATCGGAACCTGCGGTCTTTCCGGACGGGTCGTGTAACAGTAGGGTTCCAGACGCACAGCCGTGGCAAATCTGCAGGCCTCGGAAAGGGAGCACATGGCTCGGTCCGGCGTGTCCCGCTCCGAGTTGGCTGTTCGTGGAATGTCAGCCAACAGAAAGTCTCATCGATTGGCGTTCTATAGGCATCGCCCCGCGGAGCTTCGGCTGCGATCGGCGACAACTCGTTGAAGCTGCTCCGATTTACCACAGTCGTGAGCCCTCACTCGTAGCGAGGTATAAGAATGTGCTGGCGCATGCCTGATCGGTCATACCCAAAAGCGCGGCCAGCCTCGCCGCGTTGCCGCCCACTTCGAGGGCGCGCAGAGCAAGTCTCGCAGGAGGAAGCGCTGGCCACCGAAGGTCAGCGCTTCTTCCAGGTGAATACGGCCGACATCGCGTAATTCCAAACCACGCTGACTGCGATTCCAGCGAGCGCCGAGAGAGCCCAGTAGGATCGTTGCGCGAACAGCCAGTCGGCCACGCCGATGTTCGCGGCCGCGCCAAAGGCGCACACGAGGTTGAAGCTGATCCAGCCCCGCACAAGAGCCATGCCCTCGAGGCGCTGGTCGCGATAGGTAAAGATATTGTTCAGGAGAAAGTTGCTGGTGATCGCCACCAATGTCGCGACCGCTTGCGCAACCGAAAAGCTCTGCTCGAGGCCCTTGAACAGCAAGGTCAGCACCAGAAAGTGCACACCGACACCGAACCCGCCAACCAGCGCGAAGCTCAGGAAACGGACAGGCACCAGCTGCCCGAACGTCTTGTCCATCAGCAGCTGCAGATATTCCCAGAGAACCAGGCTATCGATCTTGCTTTCGCCATTCTGGCGGGCGCGAAAATGATAGGGAATTTCGGCGACCCGCAGGGGCACTGGCGCGCTAGCCAGAATGTCGAGCAGGATCTTGAAGCCCACGGTGGAGAGGTGGGGCAACGAGCGCATGAAGGCATCCCGCCGCATCATCAGGAACCCGCTCATGGGATCGGCCAAGGGGGTTTTGGTCAGCCTGAAGGCGAGCCGGGTGGCGAACCGGCTCATCTTTTGCCGCCGATGGCTCCACTCGCCCATCCCCCCACCCGCGACATAGCGGCTGCCGACCACCAGATCGACATTCCCGGTCTCGAGCCGCTCCAACATGGCTCTGAGCAACGCCTCGTCGTGCTGCAGATCGCCATCCATGATCGCGACGAACGGCGCGGAAGTGGCCAGGATGCCCTCGACACAGGCACTCGACAGGCCGCGGCGGCCGAAGCGGTGCACGACGCGAACGCGCGGATCGGCCTGCGCCAGGTTGCGCGCATGATCCGCCGTTCCATCAGGCGAATTGTCGTCGACGAACACCAGCTCCCAGGCGATGTCCGGCAGCGCCTCCCGGACGAGGGCAACCAGCCGGCCGACGTTCTGCGCCTCGTTGAACGTCGGCACGATGATCGCAAGACGGGCGGGGTGCAGCTGCTCGGTCAATCTGGCTCTCTCTGATCGAACGCAATGACCAAGGACGGCTGCCGCGACGGGAGGCGCACCGATGCTGAGGCGCCCGGCGATCTAGCCGTTCCACCGACAGCCAGCAACGCCTCGTCCCGGCTGACCGTGACCGGACTGACGAGAACTGGTCAGGATCAATTCTGAATTCAGTATCCCTATATGAGCGGGTGGAAACCCGACAGCCACCCGATACTCTGGGGCGGGACCCGAACACGTTCCGGATCGCTAGCGATCCGGGCATTTCGCGCTTGCCAGCAGGGCGCCCGCGCCGCCACTGGGGCGCGTGCCGAATGTCGATCAAGGGGCCGGCCTTGCGCGCCGTGGCCTGTTCACCCTCACCGTGCTGGCTGGCAGCTTCCTGTTGTTCCTCGTGCAGCCGATGGTCGCGCGAATGGCGCTGCCGCTGCTGGGGGGGGCGCCGGGGGTTTGGGGCAGTGCCATGCTGGTGTTCCAGCTGCTGCTGCTGGGCGGCTATGCCTATGCCCATGCGCTGAGCCGGCTGCCCTTCCGCAAGCAGGCGCTGGTGCATGGCATGCTGCTGGCGGTGGCTGCGCTGACCCTGCCGCCCACGCTCGCCGACATCCCGCCGCCGGCGGCCGGGTGGGAGGCGCTGTGGGCCCCCGCGCTGATCGCCGCCACCATCGGCCCGGTGTTCCTGCTGCTGAGTGCGCAGGCCTCGCTGATGCAGCGCTGGTATGCCGGCGCACCGGGTGCGGGCGACCCCTACTGGCTCTATGCCGCCTCCAATATCGGCAGCTTCGCGGGCCTGCTGGCCTATCCTTTCTGGTTCGAGCGCGACATGGCGCTGGCCGAGCAGAGCCGCGCCTGGGCGGTGGGCTACCTGCTGCTGCTGGGCCTCGTGGCACTGGCCGCATGGTCGCGCTGGCGCGCGCCGGAACAGCCCCCGGTCGAGACCGCCGCCGCGGGGGCGGCGGAGCGCATCGGGCCGCGCCGGCTGCTGCTGTGGCTCGCGCTCGCCGCGGTGCCCTCGGGGCTGATGCTTTCGACCACCACGCTGCTGACCACCGACCTGATGGCGATGCCGCTGCTGTGGATCATCCCGCTAGGCGCCTATCTGCTCAGCTTCTCGGTCTCCTTTTCGGCCCATGGGCTGTGGGTGGGGATCCTCAACCGCTACGCGCCGGTGCTGCTGCTGCTGGTGGGCGGACTGGCGATGATTTCGGGCGGGCAGGCGAACCCGGCGATCGCGCTGGCCATGGTGGCGCTGCTGTTCGTGCTAGCGGTGGCGCTGCACGGGCGGCTCTATGAACTACGCCCAAGCCCCGAGCGGCTGACCTTCTTCTACCTGATCGTGGCCGCCGGTGGGGCGCTGGGCGGCACCTTCACCGCGCTGCTCGCGCCGCTGCTGTTCGATTGGGTGTACGAACATGCGCTACTGCTGCTGGCGGCGGCGCTGCTGATCCCGCAGCTTTCGTTCGTGCCGTGGCTCACCCGCTTCTGGCAGGGAGAAGGGCCTTTCGGCAGTGCACCGCAGCGACGGCACGCTCTTGCGGCGGCGGCGGTGCTGGTTGCCGCGGTTTTCGCCTGGCTGCTGGCGCGGGCGGTGGCGGCGGGCGAAGGCGAGCGGATCCTGCTGTTCGCAGGGCTGATCGTGGCCATCGGGATGCTGCTGATCGGCCGGCGCTGGGCCTTTGCCGCCTGCTTCGTGGCGCTGATGCTGGGGCATGGCGGCTTCTCGACCCTGCAGCTGAGCATGGAGGGGGCGCGTTCGCGCAGCTATTTCGGGGTTTACACGGTCGAGCAGACCGAAGAGGGCCGGCTGCGGCAGTTGAACCACGGCACCACCATGCATGGGCAGCAATGGCTGGAACCCGGGCGGCGGTTGGAGCCGACCAGCTATTTCGGGCGGGACTCCGGCATCGGCCTGGCGCTCGCAGGCGAGGCTTCCGACGCGCAGGTGGGGGTTGTGGGCCTCGGGGTGGGCACGCTCGCCTGCTACCGCAAGCCGGGCCAGGCTTGGACCTTCTACGAGATCGACCCCGAGGTGGTGCGCTACTCGGACGAGCGGCAGTTCACCTTCATTGCCGAATGCACGCCCGATGCGCCCATCGTGATCGGCGATGCGCGGCTGCGTCTTGCCGACGGGCCGCAAGGGCAGTTCGACCTGCTGGCGATCGACGCCTTCACCTCCGATGCTATCCCGCTCCATCTGATGACGACAGAAGCCTTTTCGGTCTACGCAGGAGCGATGCAGGCCGACGGGTTGCTGCTGCTCCACATTTCCAACCGCTTCATCGACCTTGCACCGATGGTTGCCGCGCTGGCCCGCGATGGCGGGTGGCACGGTGTGATCCGCCACGACGGGCAGGAGCTTTCCACGGGCCTCAGCGCCTCGGTGTGGATCGCGCTCTCGCGCGACGAGGCGCGGCTGGCGGCGATGCGGGCGCAGAGCCCGCTGCCCTGGGAGGAGCTCCCCGCGCCGATCCGCCGCGCCTGGACCGATGACGAGGCCTCGATCCTGCCGCTGCTGCGGTTCTAAGCGAGACTTTTGTGCCGGGCGGGGCTGGCCGCGTGGGCGATGAGATCGGCTTCGAGTTGCTCGGCCCGCCGCGCGGCGCTGTGATGGGCGAGCACCGTGGTCCGCGCCGCTGCGCCCATCCCGGCGGCATCATCGCCCAGCGCGGCGATCACCTGTTCGGTGCTGTCTGCCAGAACGATCTGCTCCCCTGGTTCGAACAAATCCTCAATCCCCTGCCACCGGTCGGAGATGATCGGCGTACCGCAGGCCCCGGCCTCGAACAGCCGGACCGAGGGCGACCACCCGGCCGCAATCATGTCCGCCCGCGTGACGTTGAGGGTAAAGCGGCTGGCGGAGTAAAACTCCGGGTGCTCGGCCGGCGGCAAATGCTCGATCCGCTCGACATTGGCGGGCCAGTCGATCTCGACCGGATATTGCGGCCCGGCCACCACGAAGCGCCGCTCGGGGCAGCGGCGCGCGGGTTCGAGCATCAGGCGCTCGAGCGTGGGCTGGCGATCGGGGCTGTAAGTGCCGAGGTACGAGAGATCCCAGCGCGTGGGCACGTCCAGTGGGCGGTAGCGCTCCGTATCCACCGCGCAGTACAGCGCGCGGGCCGCGGGGCTGCCGAACTCGCGCTCCAGTCGCGCGAGCGTCGGTCCGCCGGTAAAGGAGAAGTAGATGTCGTAGACCGGGATCAGCTCGGGCGAGAGATATTCACACTCGCCGCGCGCCAGCCGCGCCAGCGTGACGGGGGTGTCGATATCGTAGAAGCAGGTGGTGCCGCGCGCCTGCTCCTGCACCAGCCGGCCCACCTCGACTCCATCGGGCACGTAGGAGCCCACCATCACCGCATCCGCGCCGGCGATCTCCCCGCCCCAGCGTTCTAGCGCAGGCAGATCCGGGTAGAGTTCCAGCCGGCAGAAATCGGGGTCGGGCAGGTCGCGGTGGCCAGCATACCAGGGTACATCGCGCTCCAGAAACAGCACGTCGTGCCCGCGTGCGGCAAAGGCAGAGAGCAGCGCGCGGAAGGTGGTCGCATGGCCGTTGCCCCAGGAGGAGGAGAGGCTCAGCCCCAGCACCACCAGTCTCATGCGGGCGCGCCCTGCAAAGCCTGCTGGTGCAGCGGGCGCAGCACGGCGTCGACCGTCTCGGCGCGCAATTCGTAAGTGTGCTCGGCCAGCACACGCTCCAGCGCCGCCCGGCCGATGGCGCGGGCGCGCTCGGGAGTGAGGCCGGCGAGCAGGTCGGCCACGTCCTGCCCGTCGCGGGCGACCAGCACTTCGGCATCGGGCTGCAGGAACTGCTCGATTCCTTCCCATGCGTCGGTGATCAGGCAGGCCGCCGCGCCCGCCGCCTCGAACACGCGGGTGGCGGGCGAGAAGCCGACATGCGCCATGCTGTCCCGCGCCACGTTCAGCACCGCCAGCGGCGTGCAGTTAAAGGCGTTGTGGCTGCCGGTGCCGACATGGCCAATCGCTTCCACATTCGCCGGCATCGCTTTATCGTGCCAGCCATTGCCCCCCAGCAGGAAGCGGCGCTCGGGCAGCAGCGCGGCGGGGCGCAGGAAGAACTCCTCAGCCCGCGCCTCGCGATCCGGCAGGCGGTTGGCGAGGAATCCGAGATCGGCGCTTAAGGCGGGCTCGGCCGGCACCGGGTGGTGGGTGGCCGGGTCGAGCGCGTTGTAGATCGGCACGCAATCACGCGCGCCGAACGCCCGGTAGGCCTCCACCACCGGCGGGCCGCCGCCATAGGTGAACACGAGATTGAGGTGGGGCAGCGCATGGCGCACCGGGTGATCGGCATCGGCGCGCATCTCGTCGAGCGTAGCGGCGGCATCGACATCCCAGTAGATCCGCAGCGCATCCGCACGGGCTTCGCGCACGATGCCCTCCAACAACTCGCGATCGAACACGCCTACGCCGTTAGCCTTGACCAGCACATCCGCCGCGCCCGCCTCAGCCAGCACCGAGCGCAACCCCTCCTGCGTGGCGGAATAGACCACCGAACGGCACCATTCGGGCGGCGCGATGTCGCGGTGCTGCTGCCGGTCGAAGGCGTCGGGCTCGTAGAAGGTGATCGCATGGCCACGCTTTGCCAGCGCGTGGAGGATGCCGCGGTAGTAAGTCGCCGCGCCGTTCCAGTAGGAGGAGAGCAGGCTCGATCCGTAGAAGGCGATGTTCATGGCGTGAGCGTCTCCATGTTCGCAACACCCAGCCGGGCCGCAATCGCCAGCAACTCGTCCACCCGGTGCGCGCAGGTGTGCTTGGCAAGGATGGTGGCGAGCCCGCTGGCGGCGAGTTCCGCGCGCAGCGCCGGCTCGCGGGCGAGGACGGTGAGGTGGTGCTCCATCTGCTCGCCATCCTCCGCCACGAGGTAATCGCGGCCAGGGCGGAACAGCCCTTCCGCATCCTCCCATGGCGCGCTGACCAGCGGAATGCCGCAGGCGAGCGCCTCGAACACGCGGATGGTGGGGATACCCGGCAGGATGGTGGCGTAGAAGCGGCGGGGCACGTGGACGGTGGCGAGGTGTCGGGCGAAAATCTCCGGCGCGCGGGCGTTGGGCGCCCAGCCGTGATAATTTGCCGAATAGCGCGCAAGGGTGGCGAGCGCCTCCTCGGGGTAGCGGACGCCGTAAACGTCGAGCGGCAGGCCCGCGCACTGCGCGGGGGCGAACAGGAATTGCTCCAGCTCCTGCGTGCGTTCGCCGTCACCCCAATTGCCGATCCACACGAGGCCCCGGCGCTCCTGTTCCTCGGATGGCGGGTGGAACCGGCGGGTATCGGCCGCCTCGTGCCAGGTCCACACGCGGCTGCCCCAGCCCCACTTGCGGTAGACCTCGGAGAGCGCCTCCCCGAAGGCCAGCACCCCATCGTAGCCAGCGAGATCGAAAGCGCGCATCTCCTCGGGCGCGCTGACGGCGCGGTGGTGGGTATCGTGGAACAGCAGCGTGAAGCGCGCGCCGGCCCGGCGAGCGGCGCCAAGGCGGGCCACCAGCGAGGGCTCGTTCCACTCGTGCACGATCACCAGATCGGCATCGGCGGCCATTTGCACCGGGTCTGCATCGGGGGCGTAAGCGCTGGCCAACAGGCGGGGATAGAGGGTGCGGAAGGGGTGCAAACCAGCCTCGCCATGGTCCTTCAGCAGGTTGGCGAGGCTCCAGCTATTCTCCGGCTCGAAGGCCTGCACCCGGTGGCCGCGCTGCACCAGTTCGTCGAGCACGCCGCGTAGGAAATGGGCGTTGCCGTGGTTCCAGCACGAGGCCAACGAATGGGTGAAATAGGCGATCTTCACGCGGCCACCTCCTGCGGGGCGAGCAGGCCCTCGTAGATCTGTACCATAGCTTCGGCGGTGGTCTGCGGGGTGTAGCGCACGGCGCGGCCGGCGGCGCGCTCGCCCAATTCGGCGCGCTTGAACGGGTGGGCGATAAGGTGCTCGATGGCGGCGGCGAAACCGTTCCCGTCATCTGACGGGACGAACAGGGCGGCGCCGTCCCACAGCTCGCGGAAGGTGGCGATGTCGGCGAGGACCAGGGCGCAGCCGGCCTGCGCCGCCTCCAGCACCGCTAGGCCGAAGGGTTCGAACGAGGCGGCGGAGACGAACACCGGCCGGCGGGCGAGCAGCGCCCCCACCGCCGCGCTATCGATCTGGCCCAGCGCCTGCAGGTGGCGGGGGGCGAAGTGCTCGCCATGGGGGCCGGTGGCCGCACCCACCGCGAGGAAGGGGTGCGGCAGGCGCGCGGCGGTGCGATCGAGCAAAGCGGCGTTTTTCACCGGGTCCCACAAACGGCCAACGGTAAGTGCGGCATCTAGCAGCGGGCTGGCAGGGGCGAGAGACGGGCTGCGGCCATTGTGCACCACCAGCGGCGGGGCGGGCAGGGCGTAGGTGTGGCGGATGGTCTCCGCAAAAGCGGCGCTCGGCGCGACCAGCGCTTCGGCAGCTGTGAGGCCGCGCACCATCAGCCGCCGGTGCCATTCGAACGACTCGGGCAGCGGCTGTTCGCGCGCCGCCGGCCACCAACTGGCGACGCAGCCATGCGTCGCTGCTACCAGCGGCACGGGGAACGCCGCCGCACCCCCCAGCGTGGGCATGTTGCAATGGACCAGATCGACCCGTTCGCGCCGGGCGAGGTCTGACAATGCATGCGCGGAGGCCACCACCGGCTCGGGCCCGTCGCACAGCCAATCGAGCGGGAGGCCGGTCTCGACCATCGCCAGCCCGGGCACCTGTGCGGCTTGGCGCTGATCCGCGCTCGGCGCCGGGCCGAACACAGCGAGAGTGACGCGGTACCTCGTGGCGCAGAGCGCCGCGGATAGGTCGGTGGCATATTGCCACACGCCGCCCACCGCATCGGCGGTCATCAGGATATGCCGCGCACGCTCCATCATGTCCGCACCACCAAGGCGATCGTCACAGCAAGGCGGCCTGCTTCGGGCGCTCCTGCGGCAGGCTCAGCGGCAGGCCGCGCTCTTCGCTAAGCCAGTGGGCGAGATCGCGCAGACCTTCGTGCCAGTGCTTGCGCGGCGAGAGCCCGAGTGCCGCATCGATGCGGCGCGTATCGGCAACGAACCAACGTTGGTCGCCCGGGCGCCACCTCGCGAACTCGACCGTCGGTTCGCGCCCGACGATGGTGCCGATCTCCTCGATCAGACCGAGCAAGCTCACTGCATTGGCCGGCCCGCCGCCCCAGTTGAAGGCGCGCCCGGCAATACTGTCGATCCCGCGGAGGGCGGCCAAATAGGCCGTGCAGGTATCGCCCACGTCACAGATGTCGCGCACCTGCCTTCCATCGCCGAACAGGGTGATCGGGTGACCTTCCAGCGCGCGGATCAGGAAATGTGCGACCCAGCCCTGGTCTTCGGTGCCCATCTGCCGCTGGCCGTAGATGCAGCTCATCCGCAGCACCGCCGCGCGCAGCCCAAAGCTGCGGGCGTAATCCAGCACATATTGATCGGCCGCCCCCTTGGAGCAGCCATACGGCGTGTGGAAATCCAGCGGTTGTGCCTCGGAGACGCCGTATATCGCCAGCGCATGCTCTTCCGGGACATGGCCCTCGCCGGACGGACGCATGGCGTATTCGGCGAGATCGCCATAGACCTTGTTGGTCGAGGCGAAGATCACCGGAGCCTGCGGGACGTGGCGCCGGATCGCCTCCAGCAGGTGGAACGTGCCCAGGATGTTGATCTCCAGATCGCTCCGGGGGTCGTCCATGCTGGTGGTCACCGCGACCTGCGCCGCGAGGTGGAAGGCGCCGGCAATGCCCCGTGTCGCTGCATCCAGCGCCGACGCATCGCGAATATCGGCCAGCAACGGCTCGATCAGCGCGCCGTGGCGGGCGCGCAGCCATTCGAGATTGCCGGCGACACCGGCGCGGGCAAGCGAATCGAAAATGCGCACGCGGCGCCCTTCGCCGGCCAGCCGATGGGCCAGGTTGGAGCCGATGAAGCCGGCCCCGCCGGTGATCAGGATCGGCCCCTCGTCTGGGACCGCGTGCAGAGGCTCGCCAAGGCTCATGCTACCAACCCGCGCGCTTCGAGTTCGCCGCGCGCCTCCGCCACGCGATCATCGGCGGTCTGCGTCGCGACCCATCCGGCCAGCACCGCCAGCCCTTCGGCAAAGTCCTCCTGCGCAGCGAAGCCCAGCGTATTGCGCGAAAGCGTGGTGTCGCAGAAGCAGTGGCGGATATCGCCAGTGCGAGCCTTGCCCACAATCTCGGGCTCGATGGCATTGCGGCCCATCGCCCGAGCGAGTTCGTTGGCGACCTCGCGCACCGAGCGATCATGGCCCGAGCCGATGTTGAACGTGCCGCCCGCCGCCTTCGGCAGGAACAGCGCCTCCGCAAAGGCGCGGGCGACATCGTTCACATGCACGAAATCGCGCCGCTGTTCGCCATCCTCGAAGATCATCGGCGGCTGGCCGTTGAGCAGGCGCGAGGCGAAGATCGCCAGCACGCCGGTGTAGGGGTTCGAGAGCGCCTGGCCCGGCCCGTAAACGTTGAACAACCGCAGGCACACGCTCTCCATGCCATAGGGCTGGGCCATGATGTGGGTGGTGCGCTCCTGCACGAACTTGTTGAGCGCGTAGATCGAGGAGAGGCTCGGCTGCTTCCATTCGGGCGTGGCGACGGGGGCGAGCGGGCGCCCCTGCGCATCGAGCGGATCCCAGGTGGCCTGCCCGTCGCGCAGGCGGCCGCGCTCCGCATCCTGCACCAGCGCGCCATCCTCATCGCGGTAAAGGCCTTCGCCGTAGATGCTCATCGAGGAGGCGGTGACCACCCGGCGGACGGGCGAATCGATCAGCCGCTCGAACAGCACCGCGGTGCCGACATCGTTGGTGGAGGTATAGCGCTCCACCTCGTACATCGACTGGCCCACCCCCACCTCGGCGGCGAGGTGAACCACGCTGTCCACACCGCGCAATGCTTTTGCCACCCGGTCGCCATCGCGCACATCGGCGTGGATCAGCTCCACTTCGGGCGAGAGGCCTTCGGGGAGGGCGGCCTCGCGGGCGGCGGGGCCGTGGACTTGTTCGATGAGGCTGTCGAGCACCCGCACCCGGTGGCCGCGGCGCAGCAATTCGGCGCAGACGGCCTTGCCGATAAAGCCGGCGCCGCCGGTAACCAATACGTGTTCGCTCATCAAACCCCCAAATCAAGCGCGTGTGAGGCGCGCCGGTCGTGCCGTTTGCCCCGCCGGCATCTGGAATGAACCACCGGTCGGTCGACCGGCGCAATGTTGGGAATGCTTCTTGTTGTTCTATGTTCCAGCTCAAGCGGCCTGAGCGATCGCCGGGGCGATGGCCGGAGCCGCGCAGGTGGCAACACCCCGCGCGCCGGTTTCCGCCGCGACAAGCGGCGGCTCGGCAGCCGACCAATAGCTCTTCTCCTCCACCAGTTCCGAGCCGAGGATGGCATTGATCTCGCGCTTGATCGCCGCGCGGGCATCGTTCTCATGGTAGACCGCGCGCGCCAGGCGGATAAAATGGCGGCCGAAGCGCGCTTGCGCATCCTCCTGCCGGATCGCATCCTCGATGTCCCACAATCGCTGGTTCACCGCTCTCAGCGCGACGAGCAGCGGTTGTACCCCGGAGTGCGCCAGCACCTCGGTGGCAGCGGCGTGGAGCAGCGCCTGTTCGCGCGCGATGTTGGCACGGGCAGCGGGGCTGGCGATGCGCTGTGCCTTGATCTCGAGAATGGTAAGCTTGTCGAGCAGCTCACCCCACGAGACAGGAACGGACGGGCTCTGCAAGGCGGTCAATGGCGGGGGCTCCTTGGGTTTGGGGAAAGGCGACAAGATCGTGCTCGACCATGGCGATGACCGCCTCCCAGTCGCCCGGGCAGGGCTGGTGATAGAGGCGCATGGACGGATACCAGGGGGTGGCGCGCGCGCCCGGCACCCACCGCCAGTCCGGCGCGTGCTGCAGCAGCAGCCAGGTGGGGCGGCCGAGCGCGCCGGCGAGATGCGCGATCATCGTATCGACCGTGATGACCAGATCGAGCGCGGCCACCAGCGCGGCGGTGGCGATGATGTCGAGCGGGCACCCTTGCGGGTTGCCAACCGGCAGCGTGCTGGGTGCGGCCACCAACGTGAGGCAGGCGTGGCGTTGGCAGATCGGGCGCAGCAATTCGGCCGCCAGGTCGCGGCCCGCGTCCCAGGCGCCCGAGGCGTGGCACAGGCCGACCGTGGAGGTGGACAGCGGCGCCGCCGGCTGGGCGTGCAGATAGGGCGGCGGCGCGGCGCCGGGCGGGGCGCGCAGCACGAAGCCCAGCTCGGTGATCTCGATGTCGCAATCGCTGGCGGGCGCCGGATGGGCCGGGTCGAACGGCAGCAGCCGGGCGATGCCGGCGAAGCTGG
>PPFU01001540.1_pt1 | contig 29544 bp, 27 predicted proteins | sample 1535991 | NCBI WGS metagenome assembly PPFU01 (sample SAMN04901290, study PRJNA319586) | Hypolithon metagenome, whole genome shotgun sequencing project. | isolation source: Antarctic Hypolithon | place: Antarctica: Miers Valley | collected 2014
CGCAAATGCCGTAGTTAGTCGTGGTTGCCCCTGTCTCTGATAGGTAGCCCGCTAAAAATAAGCTGTCGGTTAGCGCAGCGGCTAGGGCAGGTTGATTAATATTATCCACAGGGTCGTCTGGTAAAACGAAGTCTTCAGGCAGTTTTTCCCAGACGATTTCTGGTTTAGAAGCGAGCTGAGCTTTAGGACGGGTCGGGGTTGCGACCATGGGTTTGGCCAAACGGTAGAACAGATATTCTTGTCATTGTAAAGCTATCTTCCAAACGACGCATCTACGATCCTCTGGTCGCTTGTGCCTCTAGATAGATCAGACTCCCTCAACATTTAGCTCATGAGCTAAAAATGCCCATTTATCGGTAGCTTCTTCGATCTGCTTGGTCGTAGGCTTACCAGCGCCGTGACCGGCCTTGGTCTCAATGCGAATGAGCACAGGATTATCGCCTTGGTGGGCAGCTTGCAAAGCGGCGGCAAATTTGAAGCTATGAGCCGGGACAACGCGGTCATCGTGGTCGGCAGTGGTGATCATCGTCGAGGGATACTGGGTACTGGGTTTGAGGTTATGCAGGGGTGAGTAGGCATAAAGTGCTTTGAATTCGTCTTCATTTTGCGGCGAGCCGTAGTCGGATTCCCAGGCCCAGCCGATGGTGAACTGGTTGAAGCGCAGCATGTCCATGACGCCGACTGCGGGGAGGGCAGCGCCAAAGAGGTCGGGGCGCTGGGTGATGCAGGCTCCGACGAGCAGGCCACCGTTGCTGCCCCCTGCTGCCGCCAGCTTCTCAGACTTCGTATACTGCTCATCAATTAGCCACTGCGCCGCACTGATAAAGTCATCAAACACATTTTGCTTCTTAGTTTTGATCCCTTGCTGGTGCCAGCTTTCGCCATATTCACCACCGCCGCGCAGATTAGCTACCGCGTACACACCGCCCATCTCTAACCACACCAGATTACTCACCGAAAAGCTTGGCGTTAGAGAGATACTGAAACCACCGTAGCCATAGAGCAGAACGGGATTATCGCCGTTGAGCGCTAGCCCCTTTTTAGCGGTGATGAACATCGGGATTTGAGTGCCGTCTTTGCTGGGATAAAAGACTTGGCGAGTCTCGTAAGCGTCAGGATCAAATGGAATGGTGGGCTCGCGAAAGAGCATGCTTTCGTCGGTGGTGAGGTTGTAGCGATAAATTTGGCTGGGAACCGTGAAGCTAGTGAAGCTATAAAAGGTTTCGGTATCGGTGCGTTTGCCATTGAAGCCGCCTGCTGAGCCGATGCCAGGGAGGGCAACCTCGCGAACGAAATGGCCTGTCAGGTCGAAGATTTTGATTTGCGTGTAGGCATCTTTGATGTAATCGGTGACGAACTGATTGTTGAGGAGGCCGACTGATTCGAGCGTTTCTTCGGCTTCGGGAATCAGGGTTTGCCAATTGGCGCGATCGGGGCTGGCAATATCAACGGCGATAACTTTGCCTTTAGGCGCGTCCAGATCGGTGCGGAACCAGAAGGTGGTGCCTTCGTTATCAATCAGACTGTACTGGGCTTCAAACTCGGAAATGAGTTCGATGACTTCGCCATCAGGAGCCTGAAGGTCTTTGTAGAACAGCAGATTTTTAGGAGATGTGCCGAGCCACACGGAGATAATCAAATAGCGGCCATCTTCAGTGACGCCGCCGCTGAAGCCCCAGTCTGGCTCATCGGGCCGCTCGTAAATGAGGTTGTCTTCAGATTGATCGGTGCCGAGGGCGTGGTAGTAAAGCTTTTGGTAGCGGTTGACATCTTCTAACTTGCTGTCTTCTTTGGGTTCGTCGTAACGGCTGTAGAAGAAGCCTTTATGATCGTGTGTCCAAGATGCGCCAGAGAATTTCACCCACTGCACACGGTCGTCGGTGTCTTCGCCGGTTTCGATATCACGGACTTTCCATTCCATCCAGTCTGACCCGGCGGTGGAGAGGCCGTAGGCGAGATACCGGGCGTTTTCGCTGATGGAAATGCCGGAAAGGGCGACGGTGCCGTCTTCTGAGAGGGTGTTGGGGTCTAATAAAACGGTGGGTTCGGCGTCCAGGCTTGGCAGCGTGTAGAGGACGGACTGGTTTTGGAGACCGTCGTTTTTGGAGTAGAAGTAGCGATTATCTTGCTTAAAGGGGATGCTGTAGCGTTCGTAGTTCCAGAGTTCGGTGAGGCGGGCTTTGAGGCGATCGCGCCCAGCTAACTCATTCAGGTAGCCAAAGGTCACCTCGTTCTGAGCCTTTACCCAATCTTCGGTTTCAGTCGCGTTAGGATCTTCGAGCCAGCGATAGGGATCGGGAACGGAAATGCCGTGGTAGGTGTCGGCTTGGTTAGATTGGCGGGTGGTGGGGTAGGGAAGAGGCATGAGGATGGGGAATAGGGTTTAGGTTGCAATCCTTAGTATTTAGGATAATTGATTCGGATAATTGACGTTTTTTAAGATAAGGTCAGCCATTTTATCAGCCGCCCCCGATGGGCCACGCAAATCTCGCAAGGCTTGGCGCATGTGGTCAAGTTTTTCGGGGTGGGTGAGGTAGTCGCGAGCTAGGGCAGTGACTTCTAAGGCGGTAATTGGGCCCAAGAGTTCGGGGACAACTTCGCGCTTAGCCCAGATGTTTGGCCAAGCGAAGAGTTTGCCTGATTTTTGGACAGTGCTGATGATCACAGGGGTGATGAATTTTCGGGCGATCGCACCCAACCCTGGCGTTCGAGCAATCAGGCCCGGTAGGCCATCGAGCACTTTAGCGCCGTCCATTTGTTGAGTGGGCAGTAAAACAATCATCGGCGTGGCAAGTGCGCCTAGCTGAGCAGTGTTAGCACCGATGGTCGTAAAGCATAGGGCGCATTGAGAGAACAAATCCAGAGCGGGAAATCGCTGCCAGAGAAAGACTTTGGGGCCATCTTGGATCTGTAGATACGGTAGGCCCGTGTCTGGCTCTATGAGGCTGATGGGGGGAGATTTGGTAAGGGCGACGGCTGGATTCTCGTCAGGGTCGGTGTAGCTAATTAGCTCGGGTAAGGTGAGGTTGGGGGCGACGCCGATGACGTACTGGCACGGCTTTTCTTTGGGGGAATGTTGGGTGTAGAGGGTTTGGGCGATCGCCAGCAGCAAAGGCACCCCAATACTCAGCTTCACGGGCTTTGATCCTGGCAGAAAACCGATAATTTCATTGTTTGGGGCACACCCTAACGCCTCAGTGATGTCTTTACGGTTAGCACTAGCCTGCACGTCGGCCATCAAATCGCCCACCAGCGTGAACTTGTGTCGATGGCGAGCCGTTACTTGTTCAATCAGGTCAGGCTGCATCACCCCAAAGCTGTCAACTAGGCTGGGCCAGCGAGCATCCCATTCGGCATAGGTAACGCTGCGGTAGCCCAAACGCTTAGCGACCAGGACAGGATAAATTTGGTCGCCCCCAAGGAACACGACAACGCCCTCGGGATGCCAGTCCCAACGATCAGCAGTTTTACCCGTGAGAAGGAACTTAAAAAAGTGAAGCGCGCTTTGAACCCGGTCAACTTCGGGATATTGAGCGAGTGTGATGTGCTCTTGACCTGAGGCGTGAGGGCAAGGAGAAAGCATAACAGAGACCCTTGCGTTGGGGGCTTTCGTTTGCAGCGCTTGAACGACAGGCTTTACCCAGGTTGCAACTTCGCCGGGGCCGTTCGTCAAAATCACAATATCGACAGGCATAACACCAAACTAAACCATAAGACTCACTAGATCACGTTAGCCTATTACAGTGAAACTTTCCTTACCCCATTCCTTACCCCATTGATGATCGCCGTGATTGAGCCTGACGCCATTCGTGAACTCCTCCAAGCCGTAGCCGCAGGTCACTTAAGCCCAGAAACAGCCTTCGATAAACTGCAACAGACTGGCAGTCAAGTAAGCGGTCATGCAGAATCTCAAGGTTATGAAACCGTCGGCGACTTTGCCAAAATTGATCATCAGCGCACAGAGCGAACGGGTTTTCCTGAAGTCATTTGGGGTCAGGATAAAACCGCCGGACAAATGATTGAGATTATGCGTGTGATGGAGCCGCTGCATCCGGTCGTAATGGCAACGCGAGTAGATGCGCAAAAGAGTGCAGCTATTCAGGCAGCTTTGCCTCAAGCAACCTATTTTGAAATGGCGCGGATTTGCGCGATCCTACCCAAAGAACCTTTAGCCATCAAACCCGGTAGGCTGAGCATTCTGACGGCAGGCACCGCAGATTTGCCAGTGGCGGAAGAAGCGGCGGTGACGGCTGAACTCTGTGGCTTTCAGGTGACCCGGCTTTGGGATGTGGGCGTGGCGGGCATTCACCGGCTGCTGAGCAATCGCCATGTAATTGATGACTCTGACGTGCTGATCGTAGCGGCGGGAATGGAAGGCGCTTTGCCCAGCGTAGTGGCAGGGTTGGCTAACTGTCCGGTGATTGCCGTGCCGACCAGCGTGGGGTACGGCGCAAGCTTTAGCGGCTTGGCTCCGCTGCTAACCATGCTGAACTCTTGCGCGACAGGAATCGGGGTGGTGAATATTGATAATGGATTTGGGGCGGCAATTTTGGCAGGGCAGATTTTGCGCACGGCAGTACGAGTTTCAGACGCTACCAGGTTTGTTGACTCGAATTAACTGGCTATCCATACTGTCTAAGCTGGCAACAGCGGTATCGATACGCTCAGCTTGTCGCCGCCAATCATCATCTCTAGAGCAAACGATGATTCCTTTGTGCTTGCTACCTGTAAATTCAACCACTCGACGGGGAAACTGTTCGTCAGCGTAGAACGACGCCATCGCTAATCTGCCACTGCTGCATCGTTTTCTCGAATAGCATTTTCGATTTCGTCTGGATTGGCAGCTACGTAGGTCAAAGCGTTTGCCAAGTCTGATGCTGTGAGCGTAGGGTAGTTATATAGCTGCTCAGAGTCTTTTACGCCTAGCTGGTGGTAACTCGCTAAAACCCAAACAGGGATGCGAGTACATTCAATGCAAGCTTCGCCCCCACAAACGCCGGGTGTCTTGCTGATACCGCGCCAGTTTTGACTCAGACTACGGGACAGCAATTGTATAGCTTCTAGCTTATCAACGGGAGAAAGGGATAAGAGCTGCTCTTCAATATTTTGAATACTCATAATTTCTCCTAAGGAATAAGACTCTATAATCTTATCCTGAGGAACCTATTTATGGATAGAAAAGGGGGAGCTTACTGAGCGCAGCGGCGGTACCATACTTGAAGAGCGCTGATTGTCAGCGATGATAGTTTTAGACAGTCCTTGGTTATTGCAACCCATCACAGCTCGGAAACTTTCTGGGAGTGAAATAGTATGGCAAGTGGAAAACTAAAGTTTCGCTATGACCGGGTAGGCGATATTTTATACATTGACAAATGGGGTACCAACACAAGGCGAAAAAAGTTTGGCACGCGTTCCTATTCCCAAAATCCTGGAAATGCCTGCCAGTTCAGGATTTGGTCAGATGGCTCTGGAGCCCTTGCATAGCAGGATTTTTCGGCTTAAGTTGATACCCTTCATGGGTAAAAGTAGTCTCTAGTTTTCGACAATTAGACTTTCCCCTTTTCTCTGACATAAACTCCTTTTTGCTGCCGACGAACTTCAAACAAATCAATTGCTTCAAACAGACAGCTCAGCTTGGCGTATCCGTAACTGTGAGAATCGAAAGCCGTCTGATTCTTGAGATAAACACTTACAGCGGATAAGTTAGACCATTTCTTCTCACAAGTGCTTGAGACAGCGCTTCTCAAAAGATTCATCAACTTTGTATTTTGCTTTAGCGCTTGCCCTGATTTTCGTGCGATCGCTGTAGCTTTAGGTTTTAATTCAGCAGATGGCATGATGCTTTCTAGATACGAGAAAGTTGAGCAAGCCCGAACGAAGGGTGCAGGCGTTTTGGCTTCACCAAAGCCGTAAGCTTTCAGGCCGTTAGTCAAAATCCGCATGACCAACGGCGTAAAGTCACAGTCGCTTGATACGATCGCAAAAGCGTCCAGGTTTTTTGTGTAGAGCAAATCCATTGCGTCAATAATCAGCGCTGCATCCGTAGCATTTTTGCCTTTGGTATAGTCGAACTGCTGCATCGGACTAATGGCATGCTCATGCAGACGGGCTTGCCAGGGGGCTAAGCTCGGCTTTGTCCAGTTTCCATAGGCTCTACGGATATTTGCCACGCCATAGTTAGAAATCTCAGACAAAATGAACTCGATCTTCTCAGCAGGGGCATTGTCTGCATCAATGAGCAGTGCAATTCTAGATTCTGACTTTTGCATACGCCTGTGCCATCGCTTTGACAGCTCAGTATTCCCTAGCGACAGGACGATCTTATTCTCGCAGCTTCCTCAGCAGATCTAATGCATCTTGCCGAGATAGACCCAGGCGATTTTCGCTGTGCTGCCAGAACTGTTCCCACCAGTCTTCGGGCTGCTGGTGTTCGCCGTTGTATTCAGTAGGGCGACGGGTGCGGCCATCGGTGACTAAGCTGCCTACGTAGTCGGCATCGTCGTAAATGCGCTTGATTTGCGTATCAATTTCGGCAAGGTCTGCTTCGGATACAACGCCGTTGCTGGTGGCTTTGTAAAACTGCACGGTGACGCGAATCGGAAAGTTGGGGTCGCGTTCAATGGCAAGATTGTCAATTTCAGTGAAGGGGCCTTCTACTGGGCCATGGCCGATCACGGCAGCTTCTACATTACTTTGGGCGCGCTGCATCAGAGGGGCTGCGGCCATCGGCGCGGACTCAAACATCGTGTCGTTACTCGTGCTGAAGTTGCTAAAGGGTTCTTTTTGCTTGAGCGGCACTTGAATCAGCATCACCATGTTGAGGCCGTCTTCTGCTAAGACTTCAACCGGAGGAAGTTCTATGCCCTCTCCATTGGTTTCGCTTTGCTCGGTGCGGAAGTCGCTGATGCGTTTGCCGGTGAGGGAGGCGCGATCGCCATCCTGATTAAAGAAAAGTCGCTGTCCCCAAGTGCGCCCTGCCTCAAACCCATCCCGCTGGTTATCAATGACAGTCGCGCTAGTGCCTTCACGAGTGGCCAAGATAGTCAAAACAGCCGGATCGCCAGGATAGGATTGATAGTTGAACAGAACCGGGTTAAAGGTTGCCTCACCGTTTTCAGGGATAGGTAAAAAGGCAGCTTGGGCACTCACCAAAACGTGAGAGTCGCGTTCGGCAAGCAGCGACTTTTCACGACCTGTCCAAGAGTCTGGTTTGGTAAGATAGCCGCGCAGGTCTTCTAACACTTCAGCAAGTAAAACAGATTTTGTAGTTTCTCCTTTTTCGTTGCCTGTTAGCACAGATAGGTTCTGCATGGGAACGTCGGCGGTGAGATCAGAGAAGTTGGGATAGCGAATGACGGGCATGAGATGGAGCTGGGCTTCACCCGTACGAGGGTCGCGGTGCTCTACTTGAATGGTCATATCGCTGATGTTGGGGCCGACGCTGGAGTTGTCGTAGCGGCCAGTGTCTTCCCAGGTAATGTCGAGGATTTGTAGGTCATGGTCGCTGGCAAGTCGCTGTGCTTCTGGGTCGCGAATCATAGATTTTGTGCGTTCGATGACTTCGCCGTACTGCTTAAATTCTGAGATATTGGAGATCAAAGGAGCCGCCTCTCTGTGTGATGGTGTTACCTGCGATGGCGTTACATTCGGCCCGTTAGGCATCTCAGCATCGGCGGGTTTGGGCGATCCGCTGCCGATGCCCCAAGACTGTGCAGATGCTGTCCGGTTCAGGCCGATAGCGCTACTGATTAGAATAGGGCCGACTATCAATATAGGTAACAGTGCCAGTGGGCTCCACACGCTCTGATTAATTTTCATATAGGATCTCGCTGTTAAGTGGCAACGACCCTAATTTACGCAGCTTTTGAGCTGAAATCCGGCTGGTTTCAGTTTTAGCAACGAGCCAACAAGTAGTGTAATAATATTCCTGCGTTCAAGAATATCGGGTTGTACCATGCAGGATGTATCAGAAAAGTCGGCTGCGAGTAGCCGCGTCAAAATTGTCTCTACAGTGCTTATTTTTAGCGCGGTTATCCTTTGGGTAGGTCACGCTGTAGTCGCCTTCCCGACTTTTTTAGAGTCTATGTTTTCGGTGACTCAGGTAGTGCTGTTGATTCACGCTGTAGAAGGCGCGATCGCCGCCATCCTCATCTTCCTCTATCGCCAACGACTAAAGGCTAATCCTGAGAGCAACCTATCCGAACAGCCAAAGTCTCTATTGACCGAGCATCTACCGAATAATACGCCGCTGGCAATTGTCAAAGGTAGCTTATATACCTTCTTTGTTGGCACAGTAGGGCTTTTAGAAATCATCAAAGCTTACCGCAGCCTTTAAATCTCAAGCGTTGCCGAGTACCATGCCTGCGCGGGCTGGAATTTCTAGCATGGCGGTGCGATCGCCCAACCACTCCACTTTTCCTTCTCCATACAACACATTGCCGCTTTCCTCAGTCATATCTGCTAGGCGCACCTTTACCGCGCGATCGCCTGAATTTACCGCAACGACAACTATCTCTTGCTCTAAAATTCTTGCAAATACGTAGCAATCACCTTCTGCGGCGAGTGTTTTATACTCACCAATGCGTAGCGCAGGGTGGGCGTGACGTAAGGCAATTAAGGACTTATGAACCGCTAGCAACGGCTGATTCCAATCTTCCTCTTTAGGAAACGTTCGGCGGCAGTCGGGATCTAATCCGCCAGCTAAGCCGACTTCATCACCGTAGTAAATGCTAGGAGCGCCCGGAAAGGTAAGAAGCAACAAAGTTGCAATCTCCATGCTGGAGGTATCTTCTCTAACAACGCTGAGCGCGCGGGCAATATCGTGGCTAGAAATCAAGTTTAGCTGAGTTTGATGAATTTCCCAGTCATAGAGGGCCAGCAGATACTCAATTTTTTCAGCATAATCTTTAGCATTCAAAGCTGGGTAGGGAAAGTAGTCTACGCTTTCTACTAAAGACATATCCACTTTGTCTTTAGCTGCAAAAGCCAGCACAGGCCCAGTGAAAAGATAGTTCATTACCCCATCAAACTGGTCGCCCGCTAGCCATATGCGAGAATCTACCCACACTTCTCCAACAATGTAAGCCGCTGGATTGATCGCTTTTATTCGTGAGCGAAACTCTGTCCAAAAGCCCTCTGCTGTGATTTCAAAAGGAACATCTAGCCGCCAGCCATCAATGCCTTGCTCAATCCAATATTCGCCTACCTGCATGATGTACTCTCTGGCCTGCGGATTTTCAAAGTTAAACTCGGGCAGGGCGCGATTGTTTATCCATCCTTGGTAGTTTGCAGGTTGGCTGCCATCATAGGCAGAAAGGGGCCAGTTGTGGATGGTGAACCAGTCTACCCAGGGCGAGTTGGGGCCGTTTTCTAAAACGTCGTTGAAGTAAAAGAAGCCCCGGCTTGAATGGTTGAAGACGCCATCTAAAACGACTTTTACATCGCGCGCGTGGGCGGCTTCGAGCAGGTCAAAAAAGGCTTCGTTGCCGCCCAGCAGTGGATCGACATTGTAGTAGTCGTGCGTGTGGTAGCGGTGATTGCTGGCTGACTGAAAAATTGGCGTGAAGTAAATAGCGGTAATGCCTAAATCTTGAAGATAGTCGAGCCGTTCGGCAACGCCCCACAGGTCGCCGCCTTTGTAGCCTTGCAGCGTTGGTAGGCTCTCCCAAGATTCTAAAGGAACCTGCATTTCGGGTGGGCGGCGATCACCACTCGTGCGAGCAAAGCGATCAGGGAAAATTTGGTAGAAAACGGCGTGCTTTACCCAGTCGGGGGTTTGGATTTGCATGGGATTTTACGAAAGGGGCGATTATGTCTGCTGCCAAATGTTGGCATGAGCGGTGAGCCATTGGCAAATGTCAGCGTTCACTTGGTCGGGAATTTCCCAGGGAAAAAGGTGGGCGGTGTTGGGGTAGCAGTGGGCTTCGCAGTTGGGCAGGGCGCGGGCGGTTTCTAAGCTGGACTCGGCGGTAATGTGGCGATCACACTCCCCACACAGCATCAGCGCTGGTATGTTTAGCCCTTTAACATCAGGAATACGGTTGTAGCCCGTCCGAATAGCGCTAAACAAAGCAGTTTCGGCATGGCGGCTAGTGCGTAAATAAGCCGGGGCACCCTGCTTTGCTAAATACTGATAGGCCAGCGGCGTATGCTGACATATCAGGTAGCGAAAGAGCGACTTTTGCCCGAGCACTCTCACCGGCTTCCAGCTAGGAAACGCCAGGTTTAACGCGCCAGCGATGCCCGTCAGCAAACTATCTTGCCAGGTAATCGGCGGGTGAGATCCCGCTGGCCTCGCAGCCGTACCGACTAGCATCAAACCCCGGACTACATCGGGTCTTCGTAGCGCCAGCTCCATCGCTAATATGCCACCTAAAGACCAGCCCAGCACCAGACATGCTTTAATCTGATGCTGGGCGATCAGCTCTTCCAAATCGTTGAGATGGCGCGTCATCTCAAATGGATAGGACGTGCGACTCAATCCATAGCCCCGTAAGTCAGGAGCGTAGGTTTTAAACTGCGCAGGCTGGGCGTCCACAGAGGTCAGGGATCCTGTAAAAACGCTCATAGCCTTGCCGCTGCCGGGATGGCCATGAAGGCACAGAATCGGAAATCCGTTTCCATGAATTTGAGTATGCAGCCGCATCTAGTTAGCTGGCCGCTTGCTCAGCAGTGGCTCTGTCGCTGATGCTGTCACTATTGCTGATTTTGCCATCGCCATCAATATCGGCAGCGTCAAAAGTAAGGGCTGCTCCATTCATGCAGTAGCGCTTGCCGGTAGGCTTTGGCCCGTCGTTAAAGACATGGCCTAAGTGAGCATCGCAAACGGCACACACGGTTTCAGTGCGGATCATGAAGTGGCTAAAGTCTTTCTTATCCTGAACATTTTCAGGTTCGCTGGGAGCATAAAAGCTAGGCCAGCCCGTGCCTGAATCAAATTTAGTGCTGGAGTCAAACAACTCAGAATTGCAGCATACGCAGCGGTAAATGCCTTCCGATTTGTTGTTGTTTAGCGGGCTGGCAAATGCCCTTTCGGTTCCGGCCTTACGGGTAACCTGATAGGCCTCGGGTGAAAGCTGGGCCTTCCATTCTTCGTCAGTTTTTGTGACCTTGTCTACCATGGTGATTGAATCCTCTAACATACATTTAGGTTTTCAAGATCCTAGCGTACTCACGGCCCCAAAGGCATCTTACTAAGGTTCTACTTAGGTTTCATCTGGTGGTTTCATCTGGTGGTTTCATCTGGTGGTTTCATCTGGTGGTTTCATTTGGTGGTTTCATCTGGTTTGGAGTGATTTTACTTTGCCGGTGTTGTTCAGCTTGATTTTTTGTCTCTTGCACGGATGAGACTTCTCCCAAAGCCTTTCTTTAGCATGACGAAAATGGACAGATGTTTCTTTAGCTTAGATCTATTCACTATCCGTTCCATTCGCTAGGAGAAGCTTGGCTTATGCCCTCTGTCGTTTCGCCATCCTATAATTCGCCATACTACAAGGTAAGCCCCGACCTTCAGCAGTGTATTCAAGCCTGCCTTGATTGCCACAGCCTCTGCTCAAACACCGTTACTTACTGCCTGCAACAGGGTGGCGCACATGCTGAGGTCGATCATATTACGCTGATGTTAGACTGCGCCGAAATTTCTCAAACCTGCGCTAACTTTATGCTGCGTAAGTCTGCTCTACATATGCGTACCTGCAAAATCTGCGCTGAGGTGTGCAACATGTGCGCCATGGACTGCCAGCGATTTGCAGACGACGAGCGAATGCAGGCCTGCGCGGATGCGTGCCGTCAGTGCAGTGCCCACTGCCGTGAGATGGCGATGGAGGCCGCTAAAGTGTAGGGCGGCGTCAGCGCTTAGCTTTAGGTTTGACGTTACCCTATTCTGTTACGGGGCTATGATTTTCGCTGACTATCAGTGCAACTGGAAACTGACTAAACAGGTCTCCGACCAGCGGCTGATCAGTGATGCTAATAGATTCATCGGTAATCCAGTTTTTCCAGCTAGCCTGAGCGCCGCTGGGAAGTTCGATAGCGGTTTTACCCCACACCGCTTTTCCTAGCGGAGCAGTATCTGGCTGAATTAGGCCCGTTAAAAATCGAGGCACGACTGTTACTACTGTATGCTCGCCCTTATGGCGGATAAAGGCAATGATGCGATCGCTCTGTTCACCCGTTACGGTCAGCGGATGATAGGTACCGCTTCTAAACACGTTGCGAAAATAGTTTCTGGCGGCGAGCCCTCGCAGCATTAAAAATAGCTTAATCCGTCCGTCAGATCTACTTTTCAGCAGGTCTTTAACTAGGGCCAAAGGCTGCTTTGAGAAGCGAGTTTGAATGTCTTGCAAGGCGCTGAGCCGCTTTTTATAATCAACCGGGCGGCGGTTGTCAGGATCTACCAGGCTAAAGTCCCACATTTCGGTGCCTTGATAAAAGTCGGGGATGCCGGGGGCGGTCAGCTTAATGAGCATCTGAGAAAGCGCATTGTACATGCCGTAGTCGGCAGTTCGCTTGTGAAAATGCTGAAGCTTTTCTAAGAAGAGGTTCTCTTTTCCGGGCGTGAGCAGCGCTTCGACAAACTGCACGTAGCCGTTCTCATATACTTCGTCAGGGCGCAACCAGGCCGTGTGTACTTTGGCTTCGCGCACGGCTTTGACGACGTATTCTTTTATCCGCTCTTTAAATTCTGGCAATTCTTTAGGGTCAAAGGGGTAAGCACCTACCAGGGTCTGATACAAAAAGTACTCGTCATTAGGCTCGGGGATGGCCTGCTCGTTCACGATTTGCTTTTTGCTGGCGTTCAGCTCGCTCCAGCTTTTTACCTCGCTCTCCCATTCCTCTGGTAGTTCAGAAATGACGCTCAGCCGCGATCGCACATCTTCACTCCGTTTCGTATCGTGAGTAGAAGTGGCGTTGAGCGTGTGCGGCCAGTTCTCCTGCTGGTAGCGGTTGTAGTCGTGAAATTCTTTAAGCGACACGCCAAAGTGATTGGGGGCTCCACCCACGTCATTGAGCCCGATAAATCTGTTGTATACATAAAAGAGAGTATCTTCTATGCCTTTGGCCATTAGCGGGCCGGTGAACTGCTGCAATCTCATAACAAAATGCAGCCATTGCGATCGCTCATCCGGTGGCAGTGACGCCTCATACTCCAACAGCAAAAACTTTTCAATCAGCTCTAGCTCGTTTAGCAACTGAGGAATGCGTTTTCTGGCCTGGGCGATCGCCATCTGAATATATTCAAGATCGCTGGGCGAGCTGCCCCGCTGATTGATATACGTACAGTAAACCGGAAACGTCACCAGGACTTCCTGAATAGCCGTTTTTAAGCCATTGGCCGTCAGGTCTCGGCCATAGCGATACTGACTCGCGACTGTCTTCAAAAAGCGAGCAAGGTTGTCAATATCACCTACTAAGTTAGTATCCGCAATAAGCTGTTTCTTTTCTAAGAAGAGCTTATCGTAGCCATCACGCAGCCCGCTAAAATTCTTGTAAAACCGGGTAAAGTGCTTTTGGTTTTGCTGCTGATAAAAAATACCGTTGGCATAGTTCAAAAACTCATAGCCAGACGTCCCCTGAATGGGCCAGTGCTTCGGCAGGCGCTCATCTCGCTCTAAAATTTTTTCAACAACGGTGTATGCGCCCTTTGTTTTGTCATAAAGGCGCTGCAAATAAACCAGCGGATCGTAGAGTCCATCGATGTGATCAATACGCAGGCCGTTTATTTGCTTTGTTCTTACCAGCTCTTCTATAAGCGCATGGGTTTGATCGAACACCTTGCGGTTATCTACCTTGATGCAAATCAGCTCATTGACCGTAAAAAATCGGCGGTAGTTCAGCTCTTCGGCTCCGACCTTCCAAAAAGAAAGCCGGTAAAATTGCTCTAGCAGCAGCCGGTCGAGCAAGTCAAAGCTTGTAGGCTTACCTGGCTGACCGTTGAACGCTTCAATATTTTGATCAATGAAAACTTTGATTTCACTGTTGGACTCGTACAGCTCCCACATTAGCTGCTTTACAAACGTGGCCTGAATTCTTCTGTCCTTTCCGGTTAAGGCCGGAAAGGTATTTTTTACTGTGTTCAAAAGGCCTGCTAGCTTAATGTAGTCAGGATGTTGCCTGCCCATCTGTCGCCGCAGCCAGGATATTTCATGGACTAAAAAGTCAGCATAAGACTCTACCCTTACCGGAAACTGAAGCGCGTAATAGTTTACCTTCAGGCCGTCTGCACCATAGCTGAGCTGAATTTCTCCTCGCTCTAAGCAGCGATCATAAAAGTCTCCCAGCATAGGTGCGAGTACTTTTCCTTGAATATCGTTGTAGGAGTGCTCCCACTCAATATCAAAGTAGTCAATATATTGCGACTCAGGCCCGTGCTCTAGCACATCCATCAAATACTGATTTTCGCCATCGTAGGCCATGTGATTGGGCACGATATCTTGCAGCCAAGCCATTCCTCGCTCTTGCAGTTCTTCAATGAGCATATCGAAGTCAGCCCTGCCACCCAGCTCAGGGTTAATCTGATTTTGATCGACGACATCGTAGCCATGTTGAGAGCCACTGCGAGATTTGAATATGGGCGAAGCGTAGACATCAGAGATACCAAGCTGATCGAGGTAATCGACAATTTCCTTGGCCTTATTGAAGTCAAAGTTAGCGTGAAATTGGAGGCGGTAGGTAGCGACAGGAATGCGCATAGCAAGCAGGGAAACGTAGGGTGGGCAGATCAAACACAAAACCTATCGGACAACGAAAACTTCACTCTGCCCACCATCCTACCCACCATCCAAAACGCGTTAAAGCAACCAAAAACGAACCCAAAACACATTTAGAAGCCATAGCCAAACACCAAAATTTACACATCAGCCTGATACAGCGCGATGCTAAGGGACGCGATTGCCACACCATTCATCACACCATCTGCCATCCCACCCGTCAGCTTTTCAGGCATAGAAGCCGAACCGTCAGCATCACCCCCATCCGTAGACCACTCATTGGCCGCAGAATAGATTTTGAGCTGCCAGGTTTGTTTGCCTAAGGGTAGCTCAACTTCCCGAGTGCGCTCGCCAAAGTTCATCACGCATAGCAAATCGCCACTGTCCACTCCACTGGCTACTCTACTGGCCACTCCAGTGGCCATAGTGCGGTGAAAGTAAAGAATATCGTTAGTATGATGCGTCAAAATATCAGGCTGTTGAGAAGCCGTCATAATTTGGCACTCCCGACGCACCTGGATCAAGCGTTTGTAAAATCGATTAAGAAGCGCTTGCTGGGCCGGGCTATTGCCGCTCTCAGCAGCCGAGACCTTAGCGCCTTTTAAGTCGGACTTTGATGCTGACGTTGAATCAGCATCAAAGTCCGACGGCCAGTTGAGCGTAGACATTTTGAAGGTGTCTACGCTAGCCGGATCGGGCGGGGTTCCTTCGTTGTGAAAAGCTCTAAACTCTTCTTTTCTCCCGGTGCGAACCGATTCAATTAAGTCGGGATCACCGTGATCGACAAAGTATAGAAAAGGTGCGTTTTCACCGTATTCCTCGCCCATAAATAAAAGTGGAATGTAGGGCGAAAGCAGCGTAACGCCAGCGGCGAGCTTTTGGCCTGCAAAAGAAATCAGAGTAGAGAAGCGATCGCCCGTCATCCGATTGCCAACTTGGTCATGGTTTTGGCTACAAACGACAAAGCTATCCGAGGGCAAATCCAGCGCCGAGCTACCGTGATCGCGACGACGAAAAGGAGAATATTGGCCGGCGTAGGCAAACCGATTTTTAATCGCGGCAGCCAGGGTTTCCAAGCTGGTAAAGTCGCTGTAGTAGCCAATGATTTCACCCGTGAGCCGGGTGTGAAGCGCATGGTGAAAGTCGTCGCTCCACTGAGCGTCTAGCTGGTAGCCGCCCTGCTCAATAGAGCGAATCAGCCGGGGATCGTTAAGGTCACTTTCGGCAATCAGGTAGGCAGGGTAGGGCCGATCTTTCGCAAAGTGAGCGGTGGCTTCGGCAAGTGCCTGCAAAAAATGTCGGGCGCTGAAGTCATAAATAGCGTGAACCGCGTCCAGCCGCAGCGCGTCGATGTGGTAGTCGCGTAGCCAGCTCAGCGCGTTCTGAGTAAAGTAGTAGCGCACGCCGTCGGAGTAGGCGTCATCAAAGTTGATGGCATTGCCCCAGGGCGTCCGGTAGTGGTCGGTGGTGTAGGGGCCGTACTTACCTGTGTAGTTACCTTCGGGGCCAAAGTGGTTGTATACCACATCAAGGACAACGGACAGGCCATGCTGATGGCAGGCATTCACGAGCTGCTTGAGGCCAGTGGGGCCACCGTATGAGTTTTGCACAGCGAAGGGAAAAACGCCGTCGTAGCCCCAGTTGCGATCGCCTGGAAACTGAGCGACCGGCATAATTTCGATCGCGGTGATGCCCAAGCTGACCAGCTCAGGGAGGCGGGCGATCGCGGCGGCAAAAGTGCCCTCAGGCGTAAACGTCCCAATGTGCAGCTCATAGATAATATAGTCAGCCAGCTCAATGCCTTGCCAGTCACTGTCCTGCCAGATAAATGCGCTGTGATCGACTACTTCAGAAGGGCCATGGACGCCTTCTGGCTGAAAGCCTGATGCTGGATCAGGCCACGATTCTGGTTTTCCTTCTGAGCCTTCTAATTGATACAGGTATTGAGTTCCTGCGGGTAGGTCGGGGGCGATCGCGTGCCAGTAGCCCCGAGCATCTTGCGTCATCGGCAGCAGCTCATGCGGCTTCGAAGTGTCCTCAGAAGGCTGACCAGCAGCTCCAGAAGGCACCTTCACAATCTCAACAGAGACCTTGTCTAATAGCGGAGCCCACACTGTAAATCCACAGCCGGTGGCACCTCCCTCCTCTGTACTGCTCTCCGTACGGCCTTCTATAACGTGCGCCCCAATTTTCATCCTCTTTCCCGTTGTGTATCCACCTAGCAAAAGCCAGTGCCATATTTCTACAGCTCAGGGAAGGATATCAACGAATTTGACAATCAGAGACTACCTACAGACAGAAAACCCCGTAAGTCATATAGGTTAGCCTATGTATATACAAGGTTTTTATGTAAAAAATGTTACCAGACAGTAGCGATGAATTGACACAGCAAGCTGGGCGATCGTCTATAGGAAGTGTTCAAATAATGACACCCTCATCTACTTAAAATAGCAGTGCATCCAAAGAGTACGCACCTGGGCCAAAAACAATGATCATTGTTAGCATCAGGCTAAAAACCAGTGCCTTCTCCAAGCTGGGCGGTTCTCCCTTCCGACCGTCTGGCCCTTCGTAATAATCTCCTAACTCGTAGGGGTCAGGGGCGATCAGCGGATCTCCTTTAATCAGCTCTAGCAATAAGGCATAAAGCATTGAGACTAAAATAGAGGCGCTGGCAAAAGGCGTCAGCAGGCCCAACATGAGACCTACGCCGCCGACTTCCATAAATCCGGCTGACAAAAAGCAAAGCGGTAGCGGCGCACCGAGCGCTTCTGACCAGGTTTTGAGGTTTTTGAGTTTTGGCAATCCGTGTAGAATGAATAAAAGTCCTATAACCGTGCGGAAGGTCAGCAGCATATATCCCTGCGCTCCTTCTACGAATTCAGGATATAGCGCGGATAGCAAAGTTCTCACCGTTTCCAACAGATTTCTCCTCGTTTTATTTTATTGTTTCGATTAGTTTTGAACCATCAGTACGTTATGGCCATCCGGCCCGCGCCATAGTATCGCCCGCTTGAAAGGTAGTACGTCGGGCAGGTCAATGACTTTAGGTGAAACGAACTGCACGGCTGTTTCGCTAGGAGCTTCTTCCAGTGCTTCTACAGCGGCGTCAATATCTTCTACAACCATTTCATAGTGCATATGCACAAGATCGCTAGTTTGTTGATCTAGTGGGAAAGGTCGTGCGCCGGGTGGGGTCAAATAGTCTAAAAACTCGACGCCCAGTCTGCCAGTATCTGGCGCTAGAGAGGTAACAATGACTTTGGCGCTAAAAAGATTGTCCATGGTCTCTTGCTTTATGCCGATGTTGGTAGTGCTGCCCTTATGGCTCAGGCCCAGGATATCGCGATAGAGTGCCAAACTGCGCTCGGTGCTAGCAATAGAAATTGCTGAATGATCAATGCCTAAGAAAAGAGCGTCTTTAGACTGCCCATAGTCGGGCCCAAGCCCTGAGGGGAACTGCAACAGTTCTAAAGCGTGACCGTCGGCGTCTCTAAACTTAAAGGCGCGAATGCCGTTAGGCAGGGTTTGGGGCTCGGGTGAAATGGGGCTAAATGTGAACTTTTGTAGCTGGGCATAGGCTTTGTCCATATCGCTGACGATGATGGCAAAGTGCTGAAACCACAGGTCGTTGCTTTTGCTGTCGGCGGGGACAGCTTTGCTTTGGGTGCCCAGAAACTGCATGAGTCGGATGGTTTCTTGGCCGACCTGAAGCGATACAATGCGAACCTGCGCATCTTGCACGCCGTAGAGGTAGCTGGCTTCGTCGCCGCTGAGAACAGCGTCTGACGCTACTTCAAAGTCGAAGGCACCGGTAAAAAAGTCGGTGGCGCGGCTGGCATCGGAGACGGTGAGGCCGATGGCCTGTACTGCTTGAATGCTGATGCCGGAGGGGGATGCCATAGCGAACAGTTCCTTGCCTTTGATTTTTACCCCCCGTATTGTTGCATATTCCTGGGGGACGACCGCAATATAACCGCAATATGACCGCAATATGACCGCAATATGATACAGGAAAAATATCTGAAGCAGCTTTTAAGGAAGCAATTTAGGCGGCGATCGCTCTACATCCTCTCTTTTGCGGCGCTGTTACTGGGTATCAGTTATCTAGCCACTCAGCCACGCTGGGCCTTTAAGGTGGCGGCTCGCCTTGCACCGGGCGCACTATACGCGGTTACGCTTCCGGCTAATGACTCAGTGGTCGCCCTCACGATTGACGATGGCCCTAGCCCAGCAACGGCTGATATTTTAGCCGTGCTCAACGACTACGATGCTAAGGCGACCTTTTTTAATATTAGCGGTCATCTACCTGGGCACGAGGCGGTGGTTGCCGAAGCGATCGCGGCTGGGCACGAGTTAGGCAACCATTTGACGGCTGATGAGCCTAGCATTCGCCTGACGCCTGATGATTTTGAAGCAGACGTACTGGCGGCAGATCAAGTTTGGTCGGCTTATCTGAAGAATACCGACACTTCTATGCGCTGGCTGCGTCCCGGCATGGGATGGTACAGCGCTGACATGCTTGCCACCGCACAGCGCCACGGCTATCAGCTCGTATTAGGCTCTGTTTTCCCCTACGATACTCATCTGCCGTCTGTGCGTTTTGCCAGCGCGTTTATTTTGAGCACAGTGCAGCCTGGTGACATCATTGTGCTACACGATGGAGGAGAGAGAGGCGATTCTCTGAGGGAGACGCGGGGCGATCGCACCGCAGCTACGCTTAAAAAAGTTCTTCCCGTCCTGCAAGCCCGAGGCTACAAAATCACCACCGTCACAGAACTGACTAAATCAGACGGCGTGACTGAATAGAAAGGTGTTTAGACAACCGGAAGTCTGCTCACGATTTCAATGTGGTCTTGAGGGATGGGTTTTCCGCGCTCAGCAAGCACCTCAAGATGCAAAGAAATTGCCTCTTTTATGTTTTCTAGAGCTTCATCGCGAGTTTTTCCCTGGCTGAAGCCGCTAGATAAACTAGGTACTTCAACGATGAAGATGCCGTCTTCGTCCTGATACAGCAGAACTTTGCGACTTAGAGATGTCTGGGATGCAGTTACCATAGTGATCTATTCTCCTTCCTTTTGACAGCCCTCAGACATGAACCTCAGCTCAGTGCTCAATTTTTCAGTGCTCAATTTTGAGTAGGGCCACCACCCTCACTCATCGAAGTAAAGGATGCTATTAATTAGATGTCTCGTCGTCGGTGGGGCCAAGCTTTATGACACAAGTTTCGTTGACCCAAATGGTTGAAAGGCTGGCTCTCGCACCTACATTAGTGAGCTTCCCAACGGATACAGTTCCCGCTTTGGCAACTCGCCCAGAGCACGCCGAGCTAATCTACGTAGCGAAGCAGCGTCCGCCCGAGAAACCTTTGATTCTCATGGGAGCCTCTTTGTCGGATTTACTGCCCTACGTCTGGGGCGATGACAGGGCCGTTAGCGCTTGGCAAAGCCTGACTCAACGGTACTGGCCGGGTCAGCTCACGTTAGTTCTCCCAGCCAGCCAGCGCGTACCGTCAGCCTTGAACCCACAAAATACGGGCACCTTGGGCATTCGCGTTCCTAATCATCCCGCTGCTATAGACCTGCTCGCGCGCAGCGGCCCCCTGGCGACTACTAGCGCAAACCTGTCTGGACAGCCGCCGCTGATTTCGCCCGCTGAAATTGCGCGGACTTTTCCTGATGCCTTAGTTCTATCAGCGGAGACCTTTGGGATGGGGACTGAAGCCCCGATCAGCGGTACGCCCTCCACCGTGGTTAAATGGACTGGCTGTAACTGGCAAATACTGCGTCAGGGTGAAGTTAATCTCTAAACCATAAATCTCATGACTCTCGAACCCTCCCATACAAATTCTGGCGAAAACATACGGCTAGCCTATCAGCGCCTGCTTGCTCTCGAACGGTTTAAAAGCGGCTTTTTGGCTCGGACTTCTCATGAGCTGCGATCGCCCATTAACACCATCGTTAGCCTCCACCAGCTAATTCTCGAAGATTTGTGTGAAAGCCCAGAAGAAGAGAAAGAATTTATCGAGCAGTCCAAAGGGGCAGCGTTTAAAATGCTGGCGCTGTTTGACCAAGTTGCGGCAGTCTCTAAGCTGGATGTAGGCCGTGAGCCGCCTAAGCTAGAAGCGGTAGATTTGAGTTTTTTGCTGCCGGAAGTTGAAATGCTGACAGCGCTGCAAGCTAAGAATCAAAACGTTCGCTATACGGTGGACTCACCGGCTGATGAGCTAGCGGTGCATACCGATGCTAAGTGGCTAAAGAACATTCTCGCCAGCCTGATTCAAGATGCTATTCCTTATACTAAAACTTTGCGGCTGACAGTAGAGCAAGGCGAGCAGATTGTTGCTGTGGTGATTGAGTGCGATCGCCCCACCGCCTCCTTACAAACCGAGCTAAACAGCATCTCTAACGCGGCTGATTCTTCCCTAAAGGAGAATCTTGACATAGATCTTCGCCAATCTGTTGAAAACTTCTCTGTTGAAGATATCAAGCTTTCTAGCGGGCTGATACTAGCGACTGCTTACACGGCCCTGCCGCTAATTAAGGGCGAGTTTGCAGTGATGCCTCACCCCGATTCAGCAGAGCGTAGCTGCTTGCGATGCACCTTTCCGTTCAGTCAGTCATCCTAGCCAATCTTCCTAGCCAATCCTCCTAGCTCAGGCGAGCATATGACTTCTTCTAAGCCGATTGACCTTCCAACAGAAGCTGAACATTTCAAAGCCCGCTATCAGCTATGGATAGGGGCTACTTTTTTAACAATTGGCAGCGTTACAGCCGCTATGAGCTTATGGGCGATGCTGCTAGAAGGTGGATTTATGGGCGCTGCTGTACTTGGCGTGCTGTTGATGGCAGTTGGCTTTTTGTATTTGACTCGGCCCTATTTTGCGATTGCGCCCAACCGCCTCACCGTCTATAACCTGCTAGGCAACGCTGTCAAACGCTATCCCTTCGGGTCTTTTAGCCGCCTCAGCATAGAAAACGCTACCCTATATATAGAGAGCAGTTATGCAGACGGAACCAGAGAAAAAGCGAACATCAGTCGATGGATGGTGAGATCAGCTGACTGGAAACGGTTACAGGCTTTATCGAACCCGTAACTTCTAGCGGTACGCTTTAAGCGACTTTTCGCACCGCAATTTTAATCCCGACAAAAAAAGTCGGGTATGTTTGCGGTGCGATATTACCCGTGTTACTATCATTCCAATTCAATCAAAGCAGGTTCATATGCCTGGACATTGCCTCGCCTCACACCTTTGTCAGGCAGCTTTCCGCATTAGTTTCTACGAAGTTTTAAGAGGGTTAACTGAAAAATGACTCAAGCTATTGACAGACTCGTTACCTCACCCGGATCACTACAGCAGAGCACGCTACAGCGGACGTTTACCGCGCTTCAGTGTAAAGAGTGTGGTGAGCAGTACGGGCTTGGTGCCAAGCATGTTTGCGAAGACGTGTGCTTTGGCCCGTTAGAAGTGGCCTACGACTATGAGGCCATTAAGCGCCAGGTTTCGCGCGAAACGATTGCCGCTGGCCCTCATTCTATTTGGCGCTACAAGGCGTTTTTACCCGTCGAAACCGACACGCCTATTGACGTGGGTACGGGAATGACGCCGCTGGTCAAAGCTAATCGTTTGGCTCGCCAGCTCGGTCTTAAAAATCTCTACATTAAGAACGATGCTGTCAACATGCCGACCTTAAGCTTTAAAGATCGGGTGGTTTCAGTGGCGCTGACTCGGGCCAAAGAGCTAGGCTTTACGACCGTTTCCTGTGCCAGTACGGGGAACTTGGCGAATTCTACGGCAGCGATCGCCGCCCATGCGGGCCTAGAGTGCTGCGTGTTCATCCCCGCCGACTTAGAAGCCGGTAAAATTCTCGGCACCCTCATTTATGACCCCACGCTGATGGCCGTGAAAGGCAACTACGACCAGGTCAACCGGCTGTGCTCCGAAGTCGCCAACACCCACGGCTGGGGCTTTGTAAATATCAACCTGCGTCCCTACTATTCTGAGGGTTCTAAAACGCTCGGCTTTGAGGTGGCTGAGCAGCTAGGCTGGCAGCTTCCTGATCATGTGGTTGCCCCGCTCGCGTCGGGCTCCTTGTTCACCAAAATTCATAAGGGCTTCAATGAGTTTGTAAAAACTGGCCTGGTAGAAGATAAAGCCGTTAGATTCAGCGGCGCGCAGGCAGAAGGCTGTTCTCCTATTTCTCAGGCGTTCAAAGAAGGTCGTGACTTTATTACGCCTGTGAAGCCCAACACAATTGCCAAATCTATCGCTATCGGCAACCCCGCAGACGGCATGTATGCGCTTGAAGTCGCGCGTAAAACTAACGGCAATATTGAAGATGTTACGGACGCCGAGATTATCGCGGGCATGAAGCTATTGGCTGAAACCGAAGGCATTTTCACGGAGACTGCGGGCGGTACAACGATTGCCGTGCTGAAAAAGCTGGTAGAAGCGGGCAAGATTGATCCTGAAGAAACCACGGTTGCCTTTATTACTGGTAACGGTCTAAAGACGACTGAAGCCGTACAGGGTTACATTGGTGAGCCGCTGACGATTGAGCCTAAGCTAGACAGCTTTGAGCGGGCTTGGGAGCGGGCTAACACGCTCAACCGCCTAGAGTGGCAGCAAACTCAGGTGTAGCTCATTCCACCCTTCCAATTTTCATCTGACCCGTTCGTTACCCCCTTACAAAAAAAATGGCCGTTAAGGTTTTAATTCCGACCCCTCTGCAAAAGTTCACCAATGACGAAGCGACTGTTGAATGTGACGGTAGCAACATTGTTGAATTGATGAATACGCTGGAGAGTAAATTCCCTGGCATCAAGAAGCGTCTTTGCGACGATAACGGTGAGCTGCGCCGCTTTGTTAACTTCTACGTCAATAGTGAAGATATTCGCTTTTTAGATAACAAAGAGACCGCGCTTAACGATGGTGATGAAGTGAGCATTGTTCCGGCGGTGGCGGGCGGCTAGCGCTTAGGCGATCGCACATCTCTGCATATCTCTTTAGAGATCATATCGAAAAAGAGGTTATCGCGAATTCATACGGTGGCCTTTTTTGATGACTATTTTTTACGCTTCAGCGCTTACCGGGCAAACCGTCCCTGCTGACTGAGCACGTCTAAAAACATTTTGACGGCGGGGGCGGGTGGCGTGCTGGCGAGGATGGCTGCGCCGATGACGCGATTGAGGCGCACAGGGAGCGATCGCACATAGACCCCATCGGGAATTGGCAGCGCCGCCAGCCGGGGCAAAATAGCCGCCCCTAACCCTTGAGCCACCATACTTACAATCGTAGAATCTTCCTTGATTACATAGCCCACTTCAAAAGGCTGACCGCACTGCGCCCAATGGTCTTTCACCGCGTTTGTACATTCGGCATAGTTAAAGAGAATAAAAGAATACCCCGACAGATCTTCCCAGGTGAGATTTTTGGGCGGTGGAGTCTCTGTCTTTGGAAGCAGGACAACGTACTCATCTTGAGCGATTTCTATTGTCTTAAACTCCTCTGAGCGGGGCAGCGGGATCAGGCCAATATCGGTTTGCCCTTCTCGTAAGGAGAGTTCAACCCCAGCCGGATCGAGTTCGGCCAGGGTGATTTCAACGTGGGGAAACTGCTGGCGGAATTGGGCAATATTAGCGGGTAGTAAATGCGTCGCTGCGCTGCGGAAAGAAGAAATTCGCAGGCGGCTACGGTAAAGCCCCTTTTCTAAATTAGCCTCGTAATCTATATGCTCTTTAAGGTCTAGCATTTTTTGGGCGTGGCCAATCACCCGCTCGCCTACGGGCGTTAGCTTGGCCCCAAAGCGTCCTCTGGCCAGTAGTGGAATGCCTAGCTCGGTTTCTAGAGATGCGATCGCCCGACTCACCGCCGACTGCGACACCTCCAAGTTGATCGCCGCGTCCGAGAAAGTACCGTGCGCCACAACGGCAGAGAGCACCTCAAGCTGAAAAATGTTCATGGCTAACTTCTATTCGCTTTCTGCATAGATGTCCCTCAGTAGGCGGTTTGATCCTTGCTAAGGTCAAAGCTAAGGTAGCAACAATTCAATCATTTTTTCGTTTTCCGTGAGGGGTTCCTGTGTTCGAGTTACTTCAGTTTCAAAAGTTCAGAGATACGCCTAGCGTTCAGTTTTTTGACATTACAGTGCCAGACTCCAATGCGCGGGATTTGGTTAGTCACATGGGGCCAGCGATTAGCCCAAACAATGCCCAAGATAGCAGTTGGCAGTTTTATCTTCATCCTCGTCAGGAGGATAATTTGCTAGCGCTCTCAGGTGGACGCACATTTCACCTGGTTAATTTTGAGTGGGACTGCCCCTATCACGTCGTTCGGCTAGACGCGAATCGCCACATTTTGCGCATTCCACCCGGTACTTTTCACCGATCAGAGTCAGACCTTAAGGGCTCGCTGGTGATCAATCAGGCCGTTCGGACGCAGAACGCAAAAGTGCATAATGAGTTTCGAGTGTATAACAGCGGCGGAATTCCTAAGCTAAAGCGGCTCCTCTCCTCAGGCATTCAGCCTCAATATCACGGGTTTGAACCGGCCTACTTGCAGGCGGCCTGAATACTCATTTCTGCTAGCCCTCCTTTCGCTATCCAGATCAAAAGCCGCCGTAGGCTTACAGCGGCTTTGCTGTGTATTTACCACGATAGGGACGCTCACCCATAAAATAGAGGAACGAAATAGGTATCTTTTGCTATGACACAGCCTCCCATTAACCCGGCCCACAGCAACACAGCCCTTTGCGATGCAAATAGAGTGCTGATTTTTGACACGACGCTGCGCGATGGTGAGCAGTCGCCGGGTGCAACGATGAATGCCAGTGAAAAGCTAGCGGTTGCCAGACAGCTAGCTCGGCTAAACGTAGACATCATTGAGGCGGGTTTTCCATTTGCGAGTCCGGGCGACTTTGAAGCAGTGCACACTATTGCAGCAGAAGTGGGAACCCCCAATGGCCCCACTATTTGCGGCTTAGCGCGGGCGACTAAGGGCGATATTGAGGCGGCAGCTAAGGCCGTTGCACCAGCGGCAAAAGGGCGGATTCACACCTTTATTGCCACTTCAGACATTCACATGAAGTACAAGCTCAAAAAGTCGCGCTCTGAAGTGCTGGCGATCGCTGAGGAAATGGTGGGTTTTGCCAAAAGCTTTACAGGCGACGTGGAGTTTTCGCCAGAAGATGCGGGCCGCACTGAGCCTGAGTTTCTGTATGAGGTGCTAGAGACGGCGATTAAAGCCGGGGCGACTACGCTGAATATTCCTGACACGGTGGGCTATCTAACGCCGACTGAATTTGGCGATTTGATTCGAGGCATCAAAAGCAACGTATCGGGCATTGAGAACACCATTATTTCGGTGCATGGGCACAACGACTTGGGCCTGGCGGTGGCTAACTTTTTAGAAGCCGTGAAGGCTGGAGCGCGTCAGCTAGAATGCACTATTAACGGCATTGGCGAGCGAGCGGGCAATGCGGCGCTAGAAGAACTGGTGATGGCGCTGCACGTTCGCCGTCAGTATTACAATCCATTTTTCGGTCTGCCGCCTGAGTCAGAAGCCCCGCTGACTAATATTAAAACCCAGGAAATTTACAAGGCTTCGCGGCTGGTTTCTAATATGACGGGGATGCTGGTGCAGCCCAACAAGGCGATTGTGGGAGCTAATGCGTTTGCGCATGAGTCGGGCATTCATCAGGATGGGGTGCTAAAGAACCGACTGACTTACGAGATTATGGATGCGCAGCTAATTGGGCTGAACGACAATTTGATCGTGCTGGGCAAGCATTCGGGGCGCAATGCCTTTCGGACTCGGCTGCGTGAGCTGGGCTTTGAGCTGAACGATCAGGAGCTGAACAAGGCGTTTTTGCGGTTTAAGGACGTTGCTGATAAAAAGAAGGAGATTAGCGATCGCGATCTAGAAGCCATCGTCAATGATGAGATCTTGCAAGTCGCCGACCACTTCAAGCTTGACCTGATCCAGGTTTCCTGCGGTAGCAACGCCCAGCCAACCGCCACTATCACCATACGAATGCCCGACGGTCAGGAGCTAACCGATGCTTCGGTTGGGACTGGCCCAGTCGATGCCATTTATCGAGCGATCAACCGAATTGTCGATATTGAAAACGACCTGATTGAATACTCGGTGCAGTCGGTAACGGCGGGCATTGACGCCATGGGTGAAGTGACGATTCGCGTGCGCAATGGCGAGAGAATTTACTCAGGCCATGCCGCCAATACCGACATTATCGTGGCGTCGGCCTACGCCTACATAAACGCTTTGAATCGGCTGTATACGGCGATGCAGGCGGGTGGTTCTCTTCACCCTCAGCGTGAGCAGGTAGCTGTGGGAACGAGTGCGTAGCGTGCAGGATTACACTAAACACGTACGTACCCACTGTTGAAGCTGACTAATTAATAGCGCTACCAACAGCCCCTTTAATGGCTGCAACACCTTGCTCAAGGCTAGCAAGCAAGCCCATATCAGGCTCTTGCCCAGTCATTTCACGGGTGCCTACAAAGTATAGGATGCCTTTGAGCACTTCCTGATGCGCCCGGTTCTCGAAGTTAACTTCATTCAAAGGCTCCATCGCGTCTTGAAGGTCGTCGCTGAGTGACTGTGCGGCTTTGTGCAGCACAAGGCCGGTCATCGCTTGCTGATGCTTTAGCAACTCAAACTGAAAGAACTTATCATAGGGGGTCAGCTCGGAGCCGTTCATCATCTCTTTTACTTTGTCAGCGTGCATTTGAGTGATGTCACGAGGTTCTACGCGGTTGCCAAACTTGGCGATCGCCTCCTCAATATCACCCATATTCTCCTTATCCTGACTTACAATTTTCTCAAGCCGCTCTTTGATTTTTTGATCGCTGGTTTCAGTCATTAGCTTTTGGCCAGCTTCAACCAAAACGCCTTGAAAGAGCTTCAGGTCAGCGAGCTTAGTTGCGATGGTCGTCATGTCAGACATGTTGTTATCTCCAATGGTTAGTGGTTCGTCATGTTTAATGACTTATGGCTTTACATAATCCCGCGCAAGACTATAACAGTCCTCCATCTTCTGAGAGATTAAGGCTGCTCGCTTGAGTTTCTGAAGGGATAGGCTCATGATGGAAATAAGGCAGATATCTGCACCCTTAAGTACCTCCTTAAACCCATGAAGCTAGCTGCAATTGATATTGGTACCAACTCCATCCATATGGTGGTGGTAAAAGTGGTGAATAACAAAGCCTTTGAGGTAATTGATCGTGAAAAGGAGATGGTGAAGCTTGGGGTGGGGGTGTTTGCCACCAATCGGCTGAGCGATCGCGCTTTCAAAACCGGCCTAGACACCATAGAACGCTACGCCCAGCTCGCCGACCAGCTCGGCGTTGATGACATTATTACGGTGGCAACCAGCGCCATTCGCGAAGCCCAAAATGGCGAACCGTTTTTGGAAGAGCTGGCGCGTCGTACTAAACTTGTGCCTCGAAAGATTTCTGGAAAGGAAGAGGCTAGGCTGATATTTTTGGCGGTAAGGAATGCGATTGCCTTAGAAAACGAAAACGCACTGGTGCTGGATATTGGCGGAGGCAGCACAGAGGCTGTCGTCGGCAACCAAAGTGATGTTCTCTTTGGCAACAGCATGAAGCTGGGCGTGCTGCGGCTGCTGGATATGATTGGCGATCAGGAGCCCTTGGGTAAAAAGGCTAGAGGCATTTTAGAAGCGCATATTCAAGTTTTGGCTAAGCCGACGATGGCGGATGCCAGGCAGGCCGGGTTCACGCGAGTAATTGGAACTTCAGGTACCATTCGCACGATGGGAGAGGCAGCGTATTTAGAGAATAACCAGGGTTCCCTACGCTCTGTTAATGCTGAGATAGTTTCGCTGAAAGATTTGCAGGCGCTGAGCGATCGCCTGGTTGACTTAAAGCCCGACAAGCGAGGAAAAATCGACGGCATTAGCGAAAAGCGCACGGACGCTATTCATTTGGGTGGGGTGTTGCTGACGCAGCTCATGCAAATGGCGGATGTCAAAGAAATCACGCTCTGCGATGCGTCGCTGCGAGAGGGCATGATTTTAGACTATCTAGAGCGGCATCCCCAAAAGGAGACCGTTACCTTTAAGCTTGAAAGCGAGCAGGAGCAAGATTTGCGCCACCGTAAAGCAGCTCAGCTAGTCTCCAAATACGATGCAGATTGGGAGAGCAATACTCACGTCGCTAATTTAGCGCTGCAATTGTTCGATCAGACCGAGCCTTTGCATGAGTATGGTGAGTTAGAACGAAGTATTTTAGAATATGCCGCCTTAATGCATGACATTGGTGAATACATTTCTTTTCGCGGCTGTCATAAAAACTCTCGCTATATTCTTGAACGCACCGACCCGCGAGGCTTTACAGATGAGGAAATGCTGTTGATTGGCCATGTTATTCGCTATCATCGCAAGGCTCATCCTAAAACAAAGCACAAAAAATTCAAGCGCTTATCTCATTCGCACCGGCAGATTGTGTGGGTGCTGGCCGGACTGCTGAGAATTGCAATTGGGTTGGATAGGTCTAAAAGTCAGCTAGTGAACATGGTTGCTTGTAATATTGAAGAAGACTCGATGGAGATAGTGATTTCAGGAGCAGGTAGTTTGGAGATAGAGCTTTGGGCGGCTGAGTGCGATCGCTACGTCCTAGAAGAAGCACTAGATCACGCCATCTCTATTCAGGCCCAATGACGCTACTGTTATATTGACTGACTGATTGACTTCAAGATGCTAGCCACGTCGTATAGTTCATTGCCTGGAGCGAACAGGGCGCATCCAGATGATGTGGGAGGGTTGCGCAAAAGAAAGAAGGGATGAGATCATAGACCTCG
>PPFU01000861.1_pt1 | contig 29401 bp, 29 predicted proteins | sample 1535991 | NCBI WGS metagenome assembly PPFU01 (sample SAMN04901290, study PRJNA319586) | Hypolithon metagenome, whole genome shotgun sequencing project. | isolation source: Antarctic Hypolithon | place: Antarctica: Miers Valley | collected 2014
TCACCCTTCACCAGATGACAGCACGTCAGCGTCAGTTTGTGCAGGAGTACCTGGTAGACCGCAACGCCACACAAGCGGCCCTCCGGTCAGGCTACTCGAAGCGCACGGCGCGCTTCATCGGGTCGGAGAACCTAACAAAACCCAACATCGCGGCGGCCATCGAAGATGCATTGCAGCAGCAGCGGGAGCGCGCACAGATTGAAGCAGATCAGGTGCTGAGCCGCTGGGATCGCAGGGCACGCGCCACCGCGGCTGACTTCCTCACCTTCCGAGAAGTGGAGGAGGAAACGTGGATCTACGTCACGCTGCCCGAGGCCATAGCCCACTATGAAAACGAACTAGTGATAGCCCGCGAACTGCAGGCCGAGCTGGGATCTGCCTACGTGGTTATGCCGCCTGCTCTAACGGTAGAGCAGATGGAGTACAAGGTGATTGAGATGGAGGTAAGGATGCGCCACCAGCCCGGCTACGTGATAAAGATGCCCGGGCCGATCCAGACACGCATCGTGGCAGACTTCGACCTGGCGAAGATGAAGCAGGCTGGGCGGCTTGACCTGGTAAAGAGCTTGCGCATTCACGCGGACGGGAGCATGACGGTGACGCTGCACGACGCTGCCGCAGCCGACATGGTCCTTGCGCGCCACCTGGGGATGTTTGAGCAGCCGAAGGCTGAAAGTAGCGTACCGGTCGGGCTGTCGGAGCTTCTGAGCAGCCTGAGCGACCTCAGGAGCCAGTACAGCGAGGGCGAGGCGTGAAGGCGAACTGGTACGAGCTGCTGAAGGCCTTCAATGCAGCGCTGGAAGCAGAGCTAGCAGGCAAGCAACCCTGGGAGACTGGACTAACCCTGGAGGATGCAACTGATGCTCTGCACAAACGGGCGCATCAGCACCTGATCGATAGGGGCTTCGGTACCTCCTACGGGCAGCACAAGGCAAAGGAGAAAGCGCTGAACCAGGAGATTGCCAGCCTGAAGGCCGCTAGTCGCAGGCCCTGAGCCCTGGCAGGAACGCCTGCTTAACGGGTTACAACGTCAACGCAGGGGTGGATATGACAGATGGGCAGCTCAGGGGCATATCCCGTACCGTGGGGGGCCTGGTGGATGAGCACCTTTACGACACGATGCGGCGCAAGCGGGGGCGGTTAGAAGCTGATAAGGCTCATGGGTTATCTGCATCATCGCCTTCAAGCTCCTGTCTCGGTATCACGAGCTTTCTCCAGAAGTTGAGCAGAAAGCCCTCGTACTGAGGGCGGCTGTAGTCATTTTCCGGGCGCTTATGTACGTCGTTGAGGAGTCTGAGAAACTTCCTATGCTTTTTATCCAGCTTCCCCCACTGGATGTAATAGCCATGGGCCAGCAGGTAATGTAGCGTAAACAGTCGCCCAATCCGTCCATTGGCATCATAGAACGGGTGGACACGCTGGAACTGCTGGTAGCACAGCACAGAGGCCGCAATGGGATCTTCTGCGCCTATCAGTAGCCGGAATGCGGCCTTTACATCTGACTCAATGAGGTGAGGCGGGGACCCGGCAAACTGCTGCCGCATCTCGTTTCTCATCTGCCCTCCGAACCATACTTGCCCGCCCTGACCATCACTGGCCTTCCTGAACTTCCCCGCATTATTTAGCAGTCCATCGAAGAGTAGGCCGTGGATGCCGAGCGCAAAGTGGGTATAGGAGTGCTCATTCCACTTCCTCACTGCTGTGAGCACAACAGGCTCTGACGCTTCAATAGCTGCGAAGAGGCTGTTGTACCTGCCTTCAATTATCCGGAATGCCTCTTCAACCGGAGGATGCCCCGGCACTCCGAAATCATCCAGCAGCTCAGCCAGGTACTGCTCCTCAGAGCTTAGCGGCATCTGCTCAGGCAATGAGCCGGTTCAGAAGCTCATCCGCCTCCGGCTGGAACCGGCGTAGCTGCTCCAGATGATCCAGGTACGCGGCGTAAGACGAAAACGTCCGCACCTTCTCAGCATCACCCCGGCTCATGTCGAGCGTAAAGGCTGAGCTTGCATCAGAGGGCACGGCCACGTATGTCTGCTCTGGACTGAAGGGGAAGTTGGCCCCAAAAGGATGGGAGGCGTTGTAGAAGTCCTGCAGCGCGCTACTAGTAATCTCCTCGTCAATGTCAGCTTGCAGCCAGGGCTTTTCCCGGTGTGTCATTGCCGAGAGCGCCAGCGCACTGAATGGGGCGTAGCTCAGGGCTATGAAGTCTATCAACTCCTTCTGACGTCCCTGTGGTGCGAACCGGGAGTCTACGTCACGGTGCGGCAGGGGCTGGGAGCGATACTCTTTAAATGCATGATACACGTCCGGATTAACAGGCCCGTACTTCCACTTCACGAAGGGGCCAGCTACCAGCATCTGGTCCTCCATCAGCCCCCATGCTTTCACGTAGAAGAGCAGCTTCTGCAGCTTCATCGGTGTGACGGCCCCGTACTGGCCGCACATGTTGATGATATACTGGGCGGTATATAGGATTTGCTGGTTCATGTTTGTAGAACGTGCAGCGCAATGCAGCAGATGCACAGGCGTCGGCACATTTTAAGCAAATTGCAGGCCGTCTAAAGCTGTTGTGTATATGTTGTGTACTCCGGTGTCATTTCGGTGCATTTCGGTGCAGTTTGCGCACCTTCAGGCCCAAACGAGAAACGCCCCGAACCGGCCATTTTTGGCCAATTAGGGGCGTTTTCGCTAGCTGCCCCACAAGGACTCGAACCTTGAACCTCCTGATCCAGAATCAGGCGCTCTGCCAATTGAGCTATGGGGCAGTAAAGGCTGGCAAAAGGACGTCTAAACTACGATGCGCTACCAGAGCTGTGCAACGCTACATGACTGCCGTGCCGGGTTTGGCTGTTTCTTCGCCTTCCCGCACCAGCGGCACCAGCACTTCTTCCAGCGCGGCACCACGCCACCGGGCAAGCTGCTCGCCGATAAGCCGTCTCACCCGCTCGCGCAGTAACGGCACGTCGTCTGCGTTGAGCCCGTGCGTTTCTACCGGCGCCAGCACCCGCAGGCGGATAGGCGTTGGCGCCCCGAACTTCCACGACTGCTTGGGAAGGGCGTCGCCGGTGCCTTCGATGGCGACTGGCAGCACGGGCACCTGCGCCCTGATCGCCAGCCGAAACGCGCCGTCGGTGAAAGGCAGCACCCGCCCGTCGCGGCTGCGGGTGCCCTCGGCAAAGAAAATCACCGAGCACTTTTTCTCCAGGTACTCCTGCGCCGTAATAAGCACGCGCGCGCGGCTGCGCGAATCCGCGCGGTCTACCTCGATGTCTCCTGCCAGCCGCATCATCCAGCCCACGATGGGGAGGTCGAACAGCGCTTTCTTGCCTACCCATTTCATCTCCATCGGCAGCCTGCTCACTACGGGGATATCGGCGTTGGACTGGTGGTTGGAAACGAGCACGTACGGGTGACGTGGGTCGCTGATATGCTCTTCGCCTTCAATGGTAATCTGCCAGGTCGGGTTGAGGCGGGTCACGACGCTGCCGAGCCGGCGAAATATCCGCCCGGTAGCATAATGCGCCGGGTCACGGTCGAAAACGCGAACAACCGCCATCAGCGGCAGCCAGACGAGAAACAGGATAATAGTCGTGGCCCACGTATAGGCTGAGCGGAGGGTGGTAATCATGCGCGGAAAACATAGGCGAAACGGCGAAACGGCGCGGCATGTGCTCAGGTTCGCCCGAACCCCTCCCGGCACGCGCGCGTTGCCGGGCGCACCTGCCTTTCTCTCGCCGCGTGGACGCAACGCTTTTGACCATTATCGGGCTACTAACGCTCGCCACCATCGCGGCCATCGTGCAGGCGCGGCACCGCGACCGTTGCCTGAAAAGCTTCCAGGACGACCAGGTGACGGTGGTGAAGAAAGGCGGCAAGCTTATATGGGGCCGCGTCTCGCTCTATGCCACGGGCATCGAGCTGCGCTATGCCACGCCGGTGGCGGCGCAGCAAGGCTATGTAGAACAATCGTTTATTCTCTACAAAGAGGAATACCCGGAGATCGAGGCGCTTATCCGGGTGCCCGACGGCCTTTCGCCAGAGGAACAGGAAGCGCGCCGCCGCGAGATCGCCCGTACCGCCCGCCCGGGAATCGCCCGGCGTGTCGGGCGGCACCTCCGCAACGGCGTCGCCATTCTCCGCGACGCGCTCGTGCAAGCGGCAGCACTCATCATCGGCGTGGCCAAAACGCGGCGGCCTGGCCTGGGCTCACAAGAAGCCGGTATCCAGAAGCTGACGTCTGAGGTGGTGGGCTACGCGGGCACGGCGTACGATCCGCTTCTCGAAGCACACCTGTTTACCGAGGTAGTAGCCGAGGTAACCTCTGGAGAAGAAAAGCGGTCGTACTGCGGCTGGCTCAAAAACTACACGCTGGGCTTTCTGGAGATCGTGGACGCCTTTGGCAACGACGCGGGCACGCCGGATGAGCAGCACGTGTACACGCAGGCTACTGCGCCCGAGGACGTGGAGATTACCCTGGAGGAGAATCGCCTCTTCATCGCAAACAGGGGCCGGCGCTTCTACCACGTCACGGCGGCGCGCGTGGCCGCGTCGGTGTACCCGCTGGCCTGCGCGCTGCCACCGGGTGCCACGGTTGGGCTGGCGGTGGAATACACCAACAGCATGCCCGAAGATGAGGTAGCGGTAGACGTGACGATGGGGCTGGTGGGGCGCGTGGATCTTGTGGTGCCGCGCAGCCGTGCGCTCGTACGCCATGCCGCCGACGGCTCGGAAGCCCGCCGCAGCCGCTATATCGGGATAGAGCACGAAAACAACCGGGTGCGCAACGTGGTGCCGGAAAAAACTGCTACCCCTGCCTGACCTATGCAGATCGCCGACAGAACCGTCTTGCCGCCCCGCTCGCTCTGGCACGCGATGCGCCGCATCCTGACGTTTGCGCGTCCTTACCGCTCGCGTCTGCTTATCGCCCTTGTCCTCACCGTGCTCTCGTCGCTGGTGTGGCTCGTAGTGCCGCTGGGGCTGCGCAGCCTGCTCAACGCCGTATTCGTCGATAGTGACGGCGCGCTGCTCGACAGGATCACGCTGGCGCTGGTGGGGCTGTTTTTTCTCCAGTCCGCGTTTGCGTTTGTAGGTTACTACCTGCTCGAATGGACAGGCGAACGCGTGGTGACGGATCTGCGCAAGCGCGTCTACGAGCACCTGCACACGCTGGGGCTTGACTTTTTCACGCACCAGCGCACGGGCGACCTCACCTCGCGCCTCACCAACGACGTGGGCGCCATCCGCGCTGCCGTCACGACGGCCCTTATCGAGGTTGTCACGCAGACGCTCTCGCTCGTCGGCTCACTCGCGCTGATGATGTACCTCAACTGGCGCCTGAGCATTGTCGTCTTTGCCGTCGTGCCCGTTGTGTCGCTGCTGGCGCGGTATTTCGGGGCGCGCATCCGGCTGCTCTCGCGCCGCATCCAGGATCAACTGGCCGAGACGACGGCGGTGGCTGAGGAAGCCCTCGTGGGCATCCGCGTGGTAAAGGCTTTCGCGCGCGAACCGTACGAAACCGGCCGCTTCGGCGCGGCAACGGAAAGGCTGTTCGAGACGGCCCGCCACACGGCGCTCTTGTCTACCTCGTTCTGGACGGGCGTGGGGTTGTTTTTCTTTTCCGCGCTCGTGCTCATCTTCTGGTTCGGCGGGCGCGAGGTGCTGGCAGGCCGCCTCCAGACGGGCGATCTCGTCGCGTTCATCTTTTACGCCTTCAACATCGCGCGCACCGTTGGCGGCATGAGCCGCCTCTACACCACGTTCAACAGCGCCGCGGGCGCAACAGGCCGCCTCTTCGAGTTGCTCGATGCGACACCTGAGGTGGAAGATGCACCGCACGCACCCGTGCTGGGGCCTGTAGCAGGCAGCCTGTCCTTTGAGAACGTGTCGTTCAGCTACGGCGACGTTCCCGTGCTGCACACCCTCTCGTTTGAGATCGCGCCCGGCGAGACGGTCGCACTCGTGGGGCCGAGCGGCGCAGGCAAAAGCACGCTGCTGAGCCTTATCCCGCGATTTTATGACCCGGATGCGGGCAGTATCCGCGTCGATGGGGTGGACATCCGAACCGTCACGCAGGCCAGCCTGCGCGGCAGCATGGCAATGGTGCCGCAGGATGTGCAGCTTTTTTCGGCCTCGATACGCGAAAACATCCGCTACGGACGCCTCGACGCCACCGACGAAGAGGTGGAAGAGGCCGCGCGGCAGGCCAACGCGCACCTGTTCGTGAGCGGGCTCGCAGGCGGCTATGATGCCGAGGTGGGCGAGCGCGGGGTCAAGCTCTCCGGCGGCGAGCGGCAGCGCATCGCCATCGCCCGGGCGCTGCTGCGCGACGCGCCCATCCTGCTGCTCGACGAGGCCACGTCTGCACTCGACGCCGCCTCGGAACGGCTTGTCCAGGATGCCCTCGACCGCCTTATGCAAAGGCAGACGACCGTCGTGATCGCCCACCGCCTCGCCACCGTCCGGCACGCCTCGCGCATCATCGTGCTTGAAGCAGGTCGTATTGTAGAGGTGGGCACGCACACTGAGCTTACCGCCCGCGGAGGCCTCTACGCACGCCTCGCCGCCATGCAGTTTACCGAGGCAGCGTAGCCGCGCCTGCCCCGCACCTCCGCCCCCTTTTTCACGCTGATCCAATCCTGAACCCATGGTTACCGCTATCCTCCTGCTCAACACCACCCGCGGCCAGGTCAACACGGTCGCGGAAGCGCTGGTAGATCTCAAAGGCGTTTCCGAGGTGCACTCGGTAGCGGGGCGCTACGACCTCGTGGCCATCCTGCGGGTGCCCCACAACGAAGCCCTCGCGGCCCTCGTCACCGAGAAAATCCGGCCCATCGCGGGCATCGAATCTTCGGAGACGCTAATCGGCTTCCGGGTCTTCTCGCCGCACGACCTTGAACGCCTTTTCAGCATCGGCATGGACTAACGCCGCGCGCCGAGGTGTGGAACGCAAGCGGATTACCGGTGGTACGCGACCCTCCCGCCGGGCTAACACGATAGCCAGGCGAAAGGCTGTGATTTTTATGGAGACAGGGACGTTCTCGCCAGATACCTACGCCGACCTCGTGCAGCTTGGGCGCCGCCTTTATGAGCAGGCGCTGGTGCGGCGTGAGCAGGAAACCATTACCGACCCGCGCGGCCAGCCTATCGGGTGGCTGCTCGATACGCGCATCCCCATGCTCGACGGGCCGGTGTTCCGCGAGGTCGGGCAAGTGCTGGCCGAACGGCTACGCAGGCGCAGCATCCGGCAGGTGGTCGGCTTCGGCTTCGGTGCGCACGCGATGGTGTGCTCTGTCCTCGCTGATCCGGGCGCGACGGCTTTCAAAGCCGGACTGGTGCGCGAGCACCGCAAGCCCCACGGCCGCCGCCGCCTCGTAGAAGGCCCCCTCGATCGCCGCCTGCCTGTGGTGCTGCTCGACGATATCCTCAACTCGGGCCGCAGCGCCTCCCGCGCCATCGCGCTGCTGCGTGCCGATGGCTTTCAGGTGGTAGGCCTGCTCACGCTGTTCAACTTTACCTGGAGCGGCGGGCGCGCCCGCATCGAGACCGAGGGCCTCTGGGTGGATTCTCTGCTCGACCTCAACCTCCGCTCGGGTACGGCGGGGAGCAACGACTCGCTATGATCCGCACCGCCACCAAAGCATTTATACAGACGGTAGGCCGGTTGCGCCGCCCGGCGCTGCCGCCCGCTGCTTCCGCAGGGGGCGATGGCCTGGCCGCTGACTCCGACCCGCTGGTGACGTCCGAGATGTCGTTTCTCGACCACCTCGAAGAGCTGCGCTGGCACCTTATCAAAGGGCTGGGTGGCATGGCGGTGGTGGCATTCGTCTGCTTTTTCTTTGCCGAGTGGATCGTGCAGAACGTGCTGCTCGGTCCCAAAAGCCCGGACTTTATCACCTACCAGCTTTTCGGGATCGAGGTCTCGCCCTTCGAACTGCAAAACCGGACGGTGTCGGGGCAGTTTTTTGCGTGGATCGGGACGGTCTTTGCCACCGCGCTGGTGCTGGGGGCGCCCTTTTTCATCTACCAGATGTGGCGCTTTATCGAGCCGGGCCTGTACGCGCACGAGCGCACCGGGCTGCGCTTTGCCGCTGTTGGTGCCACGTTCTTTTTCATGCTCGGCGTGGCGTTCGGCTACTTTATCATCACGCCGCTTTCGCTCCAGTTTTTCGCGGGCTTCCAGCTCTCGCCCGAGATCTCGAACGAGTTCGACATCACGAAATACTTTTCGATGGTGACGATGTGGTCGCTGGGAGTCGGCATCCTGTTCGAGCTGCCAGTGGTCATCTACTTTCTCGCCCGCGTGGGCATCCTGACGCCTGATATGCTGCGCACCGGGCGCAAGTACGCACTCATGATCGTGCTCGTGCTGGCGGCCGTAATCACCCCGCCCGATCCGTTTTCGCAGATTCTCGTGGCCATTCCTCTCATGTTGCTTTTCGAGATGTCCATTTTCCTGGCCGCCCGGGTGGAGAAATCGCGCGCCAAGCAGCTGGCACGCGAAGCCGCCAAGGCAGCCGCCGCGCCAGCGGGGAATGTTGCCTGATGCCGTACCGGGCCGCAGTTGTAGATTGACACGCCCTGTGCCCGTTTTGCTTATGCGCCGCGTTTCCCTTTTGCTTTTACTCGCACTCGCAGGGGTGCTTCCACTCCAGGCGCAGCAGCCAACTGGCGACGACTTTTTCGCGCTACGGAAGAATTTCGAGATCTTCGCAAGCCTCTACGAAGCGCTCGCGCTCCACTATGTAGACCCGGTAGATCCCGAGCGCGTCATGCGGCGTGGCATTGCCGCCATGCTTGCCGACCTCGACCCGTACACCAACTTTATCGATGAGTACGCCATCGGGCAGTCGGAGCTGATGCAGCGCGCGTACGGCGCAGTGGGTGTTACGATAGAAGCACGCGGCGGGCAGCTTCTCGTGGTGCCGCCGCGCGAGGGCACCACCACCGATGGCTACGCCAAGGGGCTGCGCCCGGGTGATGTGGTGCAGACCGTAGCAGGCCGGGACGCCGCGGACCTCACCATGCAAGACGTAGGGGCGCTGCTGCGCGGCGCGCCCGGCACGACAATCGAGCTGGTAGTGAGGCGCCCGGGCGTAGCAGAGCCCTTGCGGTTTGTGCTCACGCGTGAGGGTATGGCTATGCGCAGCGTCACGTTCAGCGGCTTTGCCGGGCCAGACACGACGCGCGGGATCGGGTACATCCGGCTGGGCATCTTTGCGCAGGGGGCAGGCCCTGAGATGCGCAAAGCACTCGAAAGATTACAGGGCAGGGGCGGGCTGGAAGGTCTCGTGCTCGATCTGCGCGGCAATCCGGGCGGCATCGTGCAGGAAGCGCTCGATATCATGAGCCTGTTTGTAGCCGAGGGCACGCCTGTAGTGACGCTGCAAGGGCGGGATGGGCGCGTGCTGGAGGCGTTCCGCACTACCCGGCCCCCTATCGCGCCCGACCTGCCCATAGCCGTGCTCGTGGATGCTTTGAGCGCCTCAGCCTCCGAGATTATCGCGGGCGCGCTGCAAGACCTCGACCGCGCCGTCGTGCTGGGCGAGACCACCTACGGTAAAGGGCTCGTGCAGACGTTTGAGCAGCTTCCGTACAACACGGCGCTCAAAATCACCTCGGGCCGCTACACGCTGCCATCAGGGCGGTCTGTGCAGCGGCTCACTTACACGCACGATGGGACCTTTACTGAGGTCCCGGACAGCCTGCGGCGCGCTTTTGCGTCGCGTGCAGGCCGCGTGGTGCGAGATGGGGGCGGCATTGAGGCCGACGTGGAGGCCGCGCGGCCCGCAGATCCTGCGCTCGTGGCGGCGCTGGAGCGCGAGGCCCACTTTTTCGTTTTTGCCAACCAGTACGCGGCAGGTCACCCCGACCTGGCCCCGGACTTCCGCGTAGACGAGGCGCTGCTGGCGCAATTCCGCGCGTATCTCGGTAGCGAAGGGTTTTCGTATCGCACAGAAGCCGAGACGCTGCTCGACACGTTCCAGGAGTCGCTCGGTGAAGCAGGCTATAGCGCTGCGGCAGCACAGGCGGTCACGCTGCGCGAGACTGTATTGCGCGAAAAGGAAGGCGATTTCGAGCGCTACTCGGATAGTATCCGCGAAAAGCTGCGCCGCGAAATCCTGGCCCGCTACGTGCCCACCAGCACCCTCGCGCGTGATGCCCTTGCCCGCGACGACGTGCTCGCGCGCGCCCTCGCTTTGCTGCGCGATACGCAGGCGTACCGACAGCTTCTTCTGCCCCAATAACGCATGGAAGCGGTAATATGGCTGGTGTTGGCCGGGGCGGCGGGTGGCTTTATGGCCGGTTTGCTGGGCATCGGTGGCGGGGTCATCTTTGCGCCGGTGCTGCTATTCGCTTTTGGCGCCCTCGGCGTGCCCCCAGAAGAGATCGCCCCGCTGGTGGTGGGGTCGAGTTTGTTCTGCACCATGCTGGCTGCGGCCTCGGGCGCGTACGCACACAGCCTCCACGATGCCGTAGATGCGCGCACCGCGCTGCTGGTGGGGGCCGGCAGCGCCATAGGGGTATACGTTGTCAAAACGTTCGTGACCACGCAGCAGTGGTACACACCGCAGGTGTTCTCGATCGTTTTCGCGTGCGTGCTCGCGGTGGTAGCGGTGCGCATGCTGGGCAAAACGCCTCCTACCACGCTGCCCCGCCGGACACATGTGCCAGCGCCGCTACTGGGCGGGGTAGGACTTGCCAGCGGCAGCATAGCCGCAGCGGTAGGTATCGGGGGCGGCATCATCCTCGTGCCTGCCTTTCACAGGCTGCTGCATTTTCCGATGCGCCGCGCCTCAGGCACGTCGAGCGCGACGATTGTGCTGACGGCGCTCGTAGGCACCATCCTCTACGCTTTTACCGCGGCACCTGATCTTGGCCGTGCCACGGTGGGCTACGTCGACTTTGGCCGCAGCCTGGCCCTCGCCGTTCCTGCCGTGGGCACCGCGCGCGCCGGCGTGTACGTGGCGCACCACGTCGACACCCGCTACCTGCGCTGGGCATTTGCCGTCTTCGCCCTCGTCGCCGCGGTGCGCCTGGTGTTCAACGCGCTGGAGTGACGTCAGCCCAGTCCTCCGGTGCTGTTGTCTACTACAAACGTCACCTTCGCGTTGAGCCGGTACTTGGTGATCTTGTTATCCTGAACGAGCGCCTGGATCTCGTTCACATAGACGTGGCGGATGCCGCGTACCGACTGCGACGCTTCTTTTACCGCAGACTCTACGGCATCTTCGATGCTCGACCCTTCTGCAAGCACTTCGATTACTTTGGCGATAGACATGGTTGTATCTCGTTGGTGAGTGTCCCACAGGGTACTGATCGCCGCTGCGGCCTGTCCGGGCAAAGCGTAACGTCTCGGCAATGTGTGCAAAGCGTTACCCCGATGCCGTGCCGCGCGTGGTAAGCTCTGTCTTTCTCTCAACTGATATCCTCTATTGCTATGGGCATCTTCGACTTTCTGCGTGGCGCCGGGCGCAACGTGAAACGCGGCAACGAAACCGCTGAGATCAAAGACATTATCACGACCGCGCTGGGTGATAGAATATCGGGCCTCAACGTGTCCTACAAAGACGGCACCGCCACGCTTTTCGGCTCGGCACGCTCGCAGGCCGACCGCGAAAAAGCGGTGCTGCTGGCGGGTAACATCAAAGATGTAGACAAGGTAGATGACCAGCTTACGGTAAGCGCGCAGTCGCCGCAGGAGCAGGTTGCCGCCGCGCGGACGGAAAAAGCGCCCGCGTTCGTCACCATCGAAAAAGGCGACACGCTCTCTAAAATCGCCCAGCAGCACTACGGCGATGCCAACCGCTGGCGCGAGCTTTTCGAAGCCAACCGCGAGGTGATCGAGGACCCGGACAAGATCTACCCCGGCCAGACCATCCGCGTGCCGCAGGGCTGAGCCAGGGCCGCGCGTCAGAAACACGCTCTGGCTGGTCTCGTAAAGCAGCCGGTTTCCCCGTGACGACACATGACGCCTCGCCTGTTTCTGCTCTCGTTGATGCTGGTGCTATTGCCTGCTTGCCAGGCGCAGCCGCAGCAAGCTCCGCCTCCAGACGCCGGGCGTATAAATTCCGGCATCTCGGCCGGGCGCGAGACCGCCATCACCCGGGCGGTGCAGGTGGCTGAACCTGCCGTTGTCTCTATCAACGTGATCGAGGTGCGCGAGCGGCGCGATCCGTCCTACGACTCGTGGTTCGAATTTTTTGCCCCCCCGGGCACGCGGCGGCAGCAGGTGCAGCAGCGCGGTAGCGGCTTTGTGCTCACCCCCGACGGCTACATCGTCACCAACGACCACGTGGCAGGCAATGCGGCACGCATCACCATCTCGTTCCCCGACGGCGAAACACTGCCCGCGCGGCTCGTGGGTACGGATCAGGCCACCGACCTGGCGCTGCTCAAAGTAGAGGCCAACCGGCCCTTGCCACACCTTCAGTTTACCTCCACGGGGCCGCCTATCGTGGGCGAGTGGGTGATTGCGCTGGGCAACCCGTTCGGGCTTTTTGAGGCCGCCGAGCCCAGCGTGACGGTGGGCGTGGTAAGTGCCACCAACCGCAACCTGTCGCAGCCCGGCCGTATCTACCGGGGCATGATTCAGACAGACGCCGCCATCAACCAGGGCAACTCGGGGGGACCGCTTATCAATGCGCTCGGCGAGGTGATAGGCGTCAACACGGCCATTTTCTCCCGCAGCGGCGGCTCGGTGGGCATCGGCTTTGCCGTGCCTGCGGATCGGGCGCAGACCATTATCGACGAACTGCGCGAAAAAGGCGCGGTAGACCGCTCGTATTACACCGGCTTCGATGCGGTTGACATAACCCCGCGCATTGCGCAGACGCTGGGCACCGAACGCACGCGCGGCATCATCATCCGCGACATCGACAGCGGCTCGCCGGCAGACATAGCGGGCCTGCAGCCCTACGACGTGATCTACCGCATTGCAGGGCAGGAGGTGGCCAGCAACGAGGATTACGTGGCCCGCATCTACGACTTCCGCCCCGGAGACCGAATCGAGGTAGACGTGGAGCGCCAGGGGCAACCGCGGACGGTAACGCTGCAGATTGGACGGATTCGGTGAGCAGGCACGTGGTAGGGTGGCGCGCATGCCGGCGATGCATGTAGGTTCGGGGCACTCTCTCTACCGGTTATGCTTACCTCTTCCCCGCCCCACCTGCCGGCGCGCGCGCTACTCGTGCTGCTGCTGATCCTCAGCGGCTGCCTCCCTTCGTCGTGCAGGCGGGAGCAGAGCCGGGCGCTACTGCCTGCCGACTCGCTCTCCCGCGCGCTGGCTTTTTCTACCCCTGAAGACACGCTGCGCCTGCACTGGGCGCACGGCGCCGAGGCGCTGCCCGGCCTTACTTTTCCCCGCACCCTCGCCTTTGGGCCGGACAATCACCTCTATGCCTCTGATGCGCAGGCCAACACCATTCTCGTGCTCGACAGCGCCGGCGCGCTCGTGCAGACTATCGAGGCCGGCTTTGAGGCACCCTACATCGCCGGTTTTATCGGGGACACACTCGTCGTTTTCAACCCGGCGCCGGCGCGGTTCGACTTTGTCGCCCGCGGCAGCATCGTGCGCAGCGTAGCGGTGCCTGGCCTTCCCGCCGACCCCGCGCTGCTGCGCTACGGGTCGGTGTGGGGCGACGGGCTGGCTTTTAAAGGGTCGAGCGAGAGTACGCCGCCTTTTATCGTTGCCCTCGACCGGCGCGGGGCGGTGACAGGGCGCGTGACGATGGACGAGGCGTTCTGGCGGCATGCCGGGCTGCTGCGCAACACAGGCGACACGCTGTTCAGCCTGTCGTTCTACCAGCCTGTAATAACTAGGTTTATGCGCGACTCTACCCGGAGCATAACGCGCGAGGAGGTGCCGCTCTCCGGTTTCGACTCGCCTATGCTGGCGCGCACCCGGCTCTTTCTGCAGGGTGAAGAACACGAGCCGCCCTTGCTCTCGCCCTCAGCTGCGCCTGCCGACACGCTTTTGTTCGCGCTCAACATGCGGCCGGGCTGGGTGCAGATCGACGCTTTCGGAACGAGTGGAAAGCTGGTGCGCCGCCTCGTTCAGCCCCAGCCGGGCCTGAACCGAAATTTTTTCCCCATCTACCTCGCCGCCCGCGCCTCGGCAGGCGGCTACGACCTCGCCGTCGCCATCACGCAGCCTGTGCCGCGCATCGTCTGGTACCGCTGGGAGCCTGCCCGGTAACCGCGCGTCTCAGAGCCTGTCTGTGAAGGTGAATGAGGGGCTGCAACCGGCATCGGAGGCCATCTTCTGCGTTGCGCTGCATCGTCCCCGTGCTGCGACGGGGCAGGCTCTGCGCGGCCCCACGGGGCGGGATCGAGACTTCGCGCGCCTTGAAGCTGACGCCCGCTGCTCGTTCTCGCCTGCCTCCCCCTTCATAGACAGACTCTCAGACGATACGTCCTTCCTCGATATCCGGCACGTCGCCGCGGTAGCCGAAAACCGTCTGGAGCAGCTTGATAAGCGTGGGCGACTGCTTCTGGGCGTACCATTGGTCGGCAGCGCGGCGCACACCCAAGCCGTAAGTCGGGTACGGCAGGATGGTGTCAGCGATGTTGCGCAGCGTGACGCCGTTGCGCATGGCAAGGGCATAGCTGGAGATCAGCTCACCCCCGCGCTCGCCTAGGACGGAAGCACCGTAAATCTTGCCGTCGAGGCCGCGCGCATGCACTTTGATGAGTCCGGTAGCGGCATGCTCGGTAACGGCGCGGTCGAGGCGGGCGTAGGGAAAGCGGTACGTCTCGAAAGAGGTGCCTTTTTTATTGAGCTGCTGCTCGGTCGCGCCCACGTGCGCCAGTTCGGGCTGCGTGTAGGTCACCCACGGCACATGGTCCGTGTCGATTTTGGAGGGCAGCTTGAGTAAGGCGTTCATGGCCGCGATTTTGCCCATGTGCTCGCTCATGTGGGTAAACTGAAAGCGCCCCGTCACGTCGCCCACGGCAAATATGTGGTGCTGAGACGTGCGGCAGTGCTCGTCTACCGTGATGCCCTTTTTGTCGAACGACACCCCCGCCGAGTCGAGGTTGAGCCCCTCGGTGTTGGGCTGCCGTCCCACCGCCACGAGCAGGTGCGACGCGTTGACGGGGGCGCCTGCATCGAGCGTGACGACGACGCCTTCTGCGGTAGCATCAACGCGCGTGGCAGACGCGCCGAAGTGGTAGGTTACGCCTTCGCCTTTAAGGGCGTCCAGCAGCATCGCCGCCAGCTCGGCGTCGTCATGGCCGAGAATGCGGTCGCCTTTCTCGATCACGACCACCTCGCTGCCCAACCGCCGAAACGCCTGCGCCATCTCTGTGCCGATGGGGCCGCCGCCGATAATGGCAAGGCGCGTGGGCAGCGTGTCGAGGTCAAACAGGTTTTCGTTGGTCAGGTAGGGCGTCTCGCGCAGCCCGTCGATAGGAGGCGTTGACGCTCTGCTGCCCGCCGCGATGATGAAATAGCGCCCGGTGATCCGGCGCGCGCCCGCCGCGCTGTCAATCACGAGCGTGTGCGCGTCCTCGAAGCGCGCGTCGCCCATTGCCACTTCCACGCCCATCTTCTCGAAGTTCTCCGGCGCATCGGCATCCTCGTAGATTTCCTGGCGCGTAGCCCGCAGCGTTTCCATGACCTTGCCGAAATCCACCTTGGGCACCACGCTTTCTATGCCGATGTGCCCGGCGGTGCGCATGGTGTGGGCCACGCTGGCGGCGTGGAGCAGCGTTTTGCTGGGCACGCAGCCCGTCCACGTGCAGTCGCCGCCGAGCTTATCGCGCTCGATCATGATGGTTTTGACGCCGAGGTTAGCCCCGATACCGGCAGCAGTGAGGCCGGCAGCGCCAGCACCGATGACTACGAGGTCGTATTCGTAGGGAGAAGACATGTATTCAGGGGTGAGAATCAGAAGGACTCTGGGGCGCATCCACCTTCCGGCGTACGTTGCGCACGGTACTCCATACGCCAAAAGCCACCATTGCGATGATCAACCCGTACACCCATACGGGAATGTTGCGACCAGCTATGAGCAGGTACAGGTACGCGCTCACGAAAAAGAAGCCTGCCGACAAGAGGGGCAGCGTAATGGGTTGGTGCCTGCGCAGGTTGCGCACGAGCCACGCGATAGAGAGCGTGAAAAACGGAATAGCCCCCACGTAGATGGCCCCGAAAACAAGCGGGTTGACGCCATACTGCGCGCCGAGGCTCAGAAACCAGTCCTGGATAGCAGTCCACATGACCGTGTGAAAAGGGTAGAGTTGACCCTATCTATCAAAAGGGTATCGCACAATCCCAACCACGCGCACGACAGGCTACCGATACATCACGGAAACATGCTGAATCACGCAGGCACACGAGGCAGCAGTAATCACGCACTACTGCTGCACGCGCCTACGAGGTTGACGCGGCAGAGAATGATAATCTCACCCGGCCCATTACGTTCAGCGCGCAGGCAGGCGGTTCTACTTTTGCGCGGTCTCTGGAGGAGGGTAGTGCTCTCTTGCACTGCTGTCTTCCACGACGCTGCTATTGCGCGCGCGGTAGAGTTCGGCAGGGTAGGGCAGCGGCGTGACGAGGTAACCGCTCAGCAGATCGCCCGGGTGGTGTTGCACGGTCAGCACAAACTGGCGGTCGGGGTCGTAGCTGTTCAGCATCTCTTTGAAGCCCACCTGGAGTATTCCAAAATCTACCCGCGCAAGCACCTCTTCCGCAGGCAGATAGCTGAGGGGCACGTCGCCTTTCACCGCGTCAAACTGCCGCTTAACTACGCGCAACCACTGGTCGGCATCGGCGAAGAGCGCGCCGCGCCCCTGCGTGCTGTAGCCTTCGTACCCCCGGATGCTGACGCCGGTGAGGTTGGCGTGCATCTCACTCATAAAAATGGTGTGGTACGTCCACAGCTTCTGGTTCAGGTCAAGGCCGGGCACGTGAATCTCGCCCGCCATGGACATGAGAACCGTTTGCTTTGAGATAAGATGGCTCTCTGGAGCCGGAACGGGCGTGACCATGGACTTGAAAAAGAATGACTTGGAGCATTAAACATAAGCAATAGAATATAGACACTGTCTATACATGTTTTCATAAAACGCAGAGTCGGCCTGAGAGCACCAGGTGTGCCGGCAGCGCGCACGTGTGGTGACCCGCACAGGCCATGTCGTATGTTGGAGCCGTTTATCCTTGCCTGCATGCGTTTCCTCTTTCTGCTCTCGCTTCTCGCGGCCCTGCCGTGCGCGGCGCAACGCCCTGACCCCTCTCTTCAACAACAGTTGGAAACCCTCGTGACGGGCTTTGAAGGCGATGTAGGCGTGTATGTGCGCCACCTCGCGACGGGCGAAGAAGCGGTCATCTTTGCAGACACGCTTTTTCCAACCGCGAGCATGATAAAGGTGCCCATCCTCCTCACCCTTTTCGACACCATCGAAAAGGGTGGGCTGCGGTGGGACTCGACGCTCGTCTACCGCGACTCGCTCCTGTACCCGGGGGAAGACCTGCTGGGTGCTTTTGCGGATTCGTCTGAGATTGCGCTCTCGAAAGCGGCGCTGCTCATGATCACGATGAGCGACAACACCGCCAGCCTGTGGCTGCAGCACCTGGTAGGCACCGGCGTGCGCATAAACGAGGTGCTGGCGGAAAAAGGCTTTACCCATACCCGCGTCAACTCGCGCACGCCGGGGCGGGGCGGCGACTGGGAGCGCTACGGGTGGGGACAGACGACGCCGCGCGAGATGGCCGAACTCCTCGTGATGATCCGCGAGGGGCGGGCGGTGAGCCCGGGCGCAGACGAGGCGATGTACCGGCTGCTCACCCGCATCTACTGGGACGACGAGGCGCTCTCCGCGCTGCCGCCCTACGTGCAGGCGGCGTCCAAGCAGGGCGCGGTGAATCAGTCGCGCTCGGAGGTGGTGCTTGTCAACGCGCCACACGGCGACTATGTATTTGCCGTGATCACCAAAAACCAGCAGGATCAGAGTTGGGGCGATGACAACGCAGGCTTCGTGCTGCTGCGTCGGGTTTCGGCGCTGCTGTGGAATCATTTCGAGCCCGGCTATCCGTGGTCGCCGCCCCCGGGCACGCGGTACTGAGCCATGCACGCCGCCTCTCGTCTCCGCGTGGGTATGGCCGGCAAAGGCCCGGTTGCAGACGTCCGGCGGGCAAGCCTCGAAAGGCTGGGCGTGCCGCTAACGTGGTGTGGCGATGGCAGCACCGAGCCCCCGCCGCTCGACGTGCTGTTCGTGGCGGCACCGGTAGCCGAGCGCTATGCCCTCGTGTGCGCGGCAGCGCGGCAGGGCGCAGCCGTTTTTAGCGAGTGGCCTGCCGCGCTTTCGCTGCGCGAGTCGGCAGCGCTGGTGGCGCTGGCGCAGGAGGCAGGCGTGACGGTGGGGGTGAGCCGGACGCTGCGGTTCCACCCGGCGCTGCACCAGGTAGACGAAGCCTCCCGGCTTGTGCTGCTACGGCGCACCGTGCCCGAAGGCACGTCGCTGCTGGGTGGCTACGCGCTGGCCGAGCTGGTAGACCTGTGCCTGTATCTGACCGAAGCGCCTGCGCTTACGCGCCTCGACGCGCAGGCGGCCCGCGATGCGATGCGCGCGCCGCGTGCCGTGGCGTTCACGCTGCGCTTTCAAAACGGCGCGTACGCGCAGGTGGCGGCGCACCCGGGGGCTGCAGCAGCACTGCACCTCTACGCCTGCACGTCCGGCACCACCCTCGACGTGTCGCTCGCCCTACCCACCAGCCTGGAGGCTGCGCACACCGCTGAAACAGCCGCCTTTCTCGATGCCGCCGTTCAAGGCAAAGCCGCGCCCGTCACCCCGCTCGATGCACTGCAGACGCTCCGGCTTGTCGAACGGGTATGGGCACGCCTGCGCTGACGACGCTCAGTTAGCGTTGCTCAGTTAGCGTTACCGCGCAGCGCCGCGTACACGATGCGTGAAATGCGGGCACCGGCGGCGTGCGCGGCCTCGGGCTCGGCAAAGCCGCGCGTCAGGATGACGAGCGTGTACGGCGGCGCGTTCGGTGGCAGCACGAGGGCGGCGTCGTGGTTGATGCCGGTGATAAAGCCCGTTTTATGCGCCACCCGCACGTTTTCAGGCAGGCCTGCCGGGATGGTTTCGTCGTACTGCTGCCGCAGCAGGATCTCCCGGATCTCGGCATCGGCGCTGCCGCTCACCGCCTCTCCCTTTCCAATCGCCTGCAGCAGCACGGCAAGGTCGTGCGCGGTGGCGGTGTTGTTGAGGCCGGCGCGGAACGCGGGGATGTCCTCCACGCCTCGGTACACGTGCATGTTGCGCGCGCCCAGGCTTTCAATGGTGGCCTGCACGTTCTCGGCACCTACCTTTTCGATCAGCAGGTTGGTGGCCAGGTTGGACGATACCGTGATCATGCGTTCCATCAGGTACCGGATGGTGGCCTGCTGGCCGAGCAGGTCGTATATCTCGGCATCGGAATCGTCCTCGATCTCGTAGGTAGAGCCGTCGTGGATAGAGGTAAAGCTGTTTGCGACGGGGATCGAATCGTCGAGTGAGAAGCGCCCTGCCTCAGCCTGCTTGAACAGCTCGATAAGCACAGGCACCTTCATCGTGGAGGCCGCGTGCATGAGCGAGTCGCCATTGATGTCAAGCACGGTAGCCGTCGAGTCGTCGCGTACGCTGATGCCAAAAAGTACATCGGGATAGGCGTCGGTAATGGCACGGATAGAATCCTCCAGCGCCGACGAGGCGGTGGGCGTGTCGGGCGAGCTGCAGGCCATAAACAGCAGGAGCGGAGAAAGCAGGAAAAGGCGCGGCATAAATAGAGCGGATTACAACGGGCGAGAAGAGGAGCGTGCGCGCGGGCTGCTGCGCCGGCGCCGGACGAGCGTGCGCGCCAGCACCGCATACTCACGCTTGATCTCGATACCGACTGAGCGGCGGCCCAGCCCATACGCGGCTTCGCAGGTTGTCCCCGAACCCGCGAACGGATCGAGTACGGTGTCACCCTCCTGCGTAAACAGCTTGATAAACCAGGCAGGCAGGGCAAGGGGGAATGCCGCGCTGTGGCGCTTGTTGCCGGTTTCTGTGGCCAGGTGCAGCACGTTAGAGGGATACGCCATGTCGCGCCCGACCCAGTTGGAGATGTTTTTGCCAAAGCCGCTTTCCACCTGCGAATCAAACCGGACGGTGTCGTGCCGACCGAGGGTTTTGAGGCGGCGCTTGGCCCAGTCGCCCATGGGCACCATTACGGCCTCCTGGTACATATCAAACTGCCGCTGCTTGTTAAACTGGAGGCAGCGCTCCCACGCATCGCGGAAACGGTTGGGCCATTTGCCCGGATGGCAGTTTTTCTTGTGCCAGATAAACTCTTCCGTCCACAGCCACCCCATCTGTCGCAGCGCGAGGATGAGTTCGAGCACGTACGTAGAACGCTCGCCCTCGACGACTTTCTCCTTGATATTGAGCACGAACGTGCCCTCGGGCTTGAGTACGCGCAGCAGCTCGTGTGCGATAGGCAGAAACCACGCGACATACGCCTCGGGCGGCACGCCGCCATACGTTTTCTTGCGGCTGTCGGCGTATGGAGGCGAGGTGAGGATAAGGTCGAAAGAATCGTCCTCGAAGGTTTTGAGCACCTTCAGGCAGTCACCCTGGATGATGCGGGGCGAGAGGGTCGCCGCTGGTTCGGCCATCAGTTGGTGCGCAGGTCTTCGGGGTAGTGCACAAGATAGGCGTGCGGCGGTCCCAGGCGGCGCATGATAGTGTGCCAGAGCGCGTCTGGCTCGGTGGCGAACAGGTCGGCTCCGATAGCCGGCGTGAGCACCCAGTCAGGCTCGCGCAGTTCGGTGCCCAGCTGACCCGCCGACCAGCCCGCGTAGCCGAGGAAAAAGCGTACATCGGTCCCGGTGAGCAGACCTGTCCCAAAGTGCGCGCGCAGCAGGTCAAAGTCGCCGCCCCAGTAGATACCGTCGCGCAAAAGCTGCGACTCGGGCAGCAGGTCGGGGCGGCGGTGGAGGTAGTGGAGCGTCTCAGGCTGCACCGGGCCGCCGTAGCGCAGCGGAGGTGAGGGGTAGCCGAAGCCGTCGAGCACGTCCTCGAGGTGAAGGTCGAGTGGCCGGTTGACGACAAGCCCGAAGGTGCCCGACTCGTCATGCTCGCACAGCAAGACAACGGTGCGGTTGAAGTTGGGGTCGAGCAGCGTAGGAGCTGAGACGAGCAGCAGCCCCGGCGCAGGCACAGGCTTCGTCATAACGTAGCGGCAGGGTTCACGTCGGCACAGGAGGGGAAAGTCAGGAGTGCGCCTCGCGCATCAGCGCCCGGTAGGCCCCGCACCACCAGTCGGCATCGCGGGTGATAGCCGTCACCGTTACGTCCGACAGCTGCCCCGCCAGGCTGATGAGGTGCGGCGGAAGCGTCTCCCACGCGCCGGCCCGCACAATCGTTTCCAGCGTATCGGCGAGGGTGCGCGTCCAGCGCCAGCGTTCGCGCAAGGCTTCCGACTTTTTCCAGTATCCGCGGTCGTCCCACGTCTGCGCGCTCTCGTCGATGGTCTGGAAAATGCCCCGCAAGTTGAAAACGAGAAACGCCACCATGTCTTTCTCCTCGTCGAGAAAAGCCGGGCGCTGCGCGAGCAGGCGCACCACCTCGGCGCACGAGCGCAGGTGCGCGTTGCGCGTTTTGAGGGGTGTATCTCCAGTGGTTACAATGCGGCCCACAGGCGGTCAGGCAGGGTCGGTAGAAGCGGAAGGGTCGTCGGGCCGGGCCACGTCCTGTGGCATCGGCGCATCGGCGTCACGAGCAGCCTGTTGGGGGTTGCCCCGGAGCCGATTGATAAGATCGCGCGGTAGCACGCCGATGGCAAAAAGGCTGACCATGAAAAGCAGCACCAGCCCGATCTCTACCCACCACCGCTGCAGCGGCGCAACTGTTTCCCACAGGATAAACAGCCCCAGCGCTGCCGCGACCATCGTCAAGACGCGCCGCCAATCGAACACGATGGGATAGGCGCGCTGCGCGAAAAAGAACAGCGTCATGGCCATCGTGGCATAGGCCGCCACGGTAGCCCACGCCGCGCCCATCATGCCGAAGCGCGGCACCAGCAGCGTGTTGAGGATAACGGCGACGACGCTGCCCGCAAAGGTGCTGTGCGCGAAATACCGCGTTTGCTTCTCGATGTACAGCCCGGCGGAAAAGGCGTAGTACCAGCCCTGGAACAGGTACGCCGCCAGCGACAGCGGCACGATGGTCAGCCCAAACCAGTACGCCTCGGCGATCAGGTGGCGGTTGCCGGGCAGTGGGACGGACACGATCTCCTGCGCGAAAAAGGAGACGCCCAGAAAAGCCAGCAGCAGCCCGGCCGTCAGCACGGTGAAAATGCGTGCAAACAGGCGCTTGGCGTCCGGGTCACTGGCATGTTGCAGGAAAAAAGGCTGCCACGCAAAGCGAAACATCTGTACCAGGAGCATCACGAAGATGCCCAGCTTCCACGCCGTCCCGAACACGCCCGCCACGTACAGTCCATACGCCTCGTTGACGGCGTCAACGACGTTTTTGCCTTCGAGCGTAGCGAGGCGCGCCGCCTCTGCTGCTTTCGCCTCCAGCGCGGACACATCGAAATGCTGCCCGTAAAGCGCCACCACGCGGTCGCGGCTCATGTTGGCGAGGAAAAAGATGTTGATGCGGTCGGCGAGGGCGTAGCCCAGCCCGCCCGGCACGAACGGCAGCCCGAAGCGCAGCAGCGTCTGCCACAGCTCGCCCTGCACGCGCGCGCCCCGCAGCTTGCGCACAAACACGGGGATGAGCAGAAGAAGCGTCACGGCAGAGGCCGCGGCATTGGCATGGAAAATAGCCTCGATACCCCACCCGAAGCCGACGATAAACAGCACGTTGAGGCCTACGTTGACGCCGATGTTGGCCAGCTTGACGAGGGCAAACGTGAACGCCTTGTTTTCCAGCCGCAGCTCGGCGAACGGCACGACGGCGAGGGCGTCGAGCGCGAGGATGAGCGCGGCGTAGCGGATCAGCCCGAACCACTGCTCGCCCACGCCGATGGCCGCGCCCACCGGGTTCGGAAAGGCCAACAGCAACACCGACAGCAGCAGCGACGACAGCAGCAGCGAGGCCGTTGCCGTGGCAAACACCGAGGGCGACTGCGCCCGCCCTTGCTGCCCCGACGCGTACTTCAGGTAGGCCGACTCCAGCCCGTACGTGTACAGGATGTTGAGAAAGACGAACGCCGTGTAAATAGCCACCACGACGCCGTAGCGGTCCGGCTCGAACACGTTCGTGTAGAACGGGACGAGCAGAAAGTTGATAAGCCGCCCGACAATCGTGGACAGGCCGTATACCGCCGTCTCGGAGGCCAGCTGGCGAATGCGAGTAGCAAAGCTCACGTGAGCGGGGCGCGGGGTGAGAGAACGAGGGCAGGGGAACAGGGCACCGTGCTCAGCGGGCGGCGCGGCGGCGGCGCAGCCTGAGCACGTACCCGTCCATGAAAAGATGGCTGAAATACCCCGCCACCGCCGCCCCGTAAAAAGGCAGCCCTGCCGCCGCCTGTCGCTCGGGAAAGAGCACGTACGGCAACACGAGCAGCGGCGAGGGCACGAGCAGCATGGCCCACCAGGTGTGCGTCCATCCCCGGTGCTTGCCCAGCACAGGCAGAATAGCGAACAGCCCGAGGTACGCCGCCTCCTCGAAGTGCCGCGTCGAGATGAGCACCACGTCTACGAGGAAAAAGATGGAGTAGAAAATATTCTGCCCCATCGAGTTGGTGTCCACGTCGGGCCACAGGCCAAACATCAGGCACAGCCCGAAAAGCGCCAGCGGATACGCGATAATCTCCAGTTCGGAAAAGCGCGCGTACGCCTGATCGAACGAGTACACGTAGAGCAGCCCGGCCAGGTAGACGGCAAAAAATAGCGTAGCCCCAAACAAGTGGCCGCGGTAGCCTGCCATGAAGTGTATGAAAAGTTAGAAGGCGGGGAAAGGCGGTCTGGAAACGCCGCGTAGCATGACTGGCGCAGCAGCGAACGGCCCTGAAAAGGCGATCCATGCGAAACAGGGCGCTCACCCTTCTACAAAATACCGCACGGCAAGCCCGTATCCCCTGCGCCCCAGCCCCGCAATGGTGCCCACGCACACCGGCGCAACCAGCGACAGGTGGCGGAAAGGCTCGCGCGCCTGCACGTTCGACAGGTGCACTTCAACCACGCGCAGGCCCGTGCCTGCAATGGCGTCGCGCAGCGCTACCGAGGTGTGCGTGTACGCGCCCGGGTTGAACACCACCCCATCGAGGCCTTCGTCATGTGCCGCGTGCAGCCTGTCTACCAGCGCGCCTTCGTGGTTGCTCTGGAAAAACGAAAGCGTCAGCCCGGGAAAAGCGTTGCGCAGGTCGCGTTCGAGGTCGGCCAGCGAGCCCGCGCCGTACACCTCCGGCTCGCGCGTGCCGAGCAGGTTCAGGTTGGGGCCGTTGAGGATGAGCAGGTGCATGGCCGGTAGAATAGGCAATTCAGCCGTGGGTGTCTATCGAATGGTTTTGGAACACGGCGGCCACGACGTGGGATTCGAGCAGGAAACGCCTCCACGATATGACCTATCCCGAAGCCGAAGCTTTTCTGCTGTCGCTGCCTCGTTTCACCGACGCGGGTGCAGACGCGTACCAGCCGGGCCTGGACCGCATGCACGCGCTGCTGGATGCCCTCGGCAACCCTCACAGGGCATACCCCGTCGTGCACGTGGCGGGCACGAATGGCAAAGGCTCGACGGCCTCGATAACAGCGGCGCTGCTGGCAGTGGCAGGCTACCGGATGGGCCTGCACACCTCGCCGCACCTCTGGCACCTGGCCGAGCGCATGCGCGTAAACGGGCAGCAGGCAGGCGAAAACTGGATCGCGAACGCGGTGGCGCGGCACTGCACGGCGATAAAAAAGGTGTCGCCCTCATTTTTTGAGGCCACCGTAGCGCTCAGCCTGCTCTATTTCGCTGAGCAGCAGGTAGACGCCGCCGTGGTAGAAGTGGGCCTCGGCGGCCGGCTCGATGCCACCAACGTAGTGGAAAGCACCGTGGCCCTCGTCACGGCTGTCGCGCTCGACCACACCGATCTGCTCGGCGACACGCTCGGAAAAATCGCCCGTGAAAAGGCGGGCATCTTCCGCCCGGGCACGCCGGCCCTTACAAGCGCTGCTGCCCCCGAAGCGCTGGCTGCGCTGCGCGCGCACGCCGACCACCTCGGCGCGCCTTTCGAATGGGTGCAGGATACCGTCGCGCTGGACGATTCCGAAGCGGGCCTGACCATGACAACGCCGCGCGCGGTTTACCCCGAACTGCGCCTTGGCCTCGCCGGCGCACACCAGCGCTGGAACGCCGCCCTTGCCGTGCGCGGGGTGGAAACGTTTCTGGCGCGCGCCCTCGATCCTGCCGAGGTGCGCACCGCGCTGGCCGACGTAACCCGCCTCTCCGGCCTGCGCGCCCGGCTTCAGGAGCTGCAGCACAGCCCCCGGGTGCTGGCCGACGTGGCCCACAACCCCGACGGCCTGGCGGTTGCCCTCGACGCTGCACGCCCTGAGGGCGAAGGCAGGCTGCACGTTTTGTTCGGGCTCATGCAGGACAAGGATGCTCCTGCAATGGCGCGCCTGCTGGCCCGGCACCACGCTACCGTCTACCCGGTGCTGCTCGATGGGGCGCGAGCGCTTCCCGCGCCTGCCCTTGCGCGCACGCTGGCACAAGCCGGGGTGCAAGTGGCACCCCCCGTGACCACGCGGGCAGGGCTGGCCGCGTTTCAGGCCACCGCTGGACTACACGATGTGCTGCTCATCACCGGCTCGCACCAGGTGGTGGCCGGGCTGGAGGCCGAATATTTTGCAGAAACAAGACAATCCAGCACACGTTGACGCTGCCCGGTAGGCTACCTTATGCCTGCCGACGGGATTCAAGGTTTGAGACGTGTCGGCGTTTCTGGTTCGTCCGTGGCATCCTACCCGCCGCCCTCGACCGCCCGTCCGCATCCGGCCCACCTGCCCTTTTTGCGCTGGACGTGATTCCCCCTCCCCGCGTGACCGCGAAAGCTGCTGGTTTTTCTCTTTTCTAACCACCTCTCGTGTGTCCGGGCGTTTTTCTCCCACCCCATTTTTACGCATGAAAATTAGCGATCTGCAGGCCCTGAACGTCACTGACCTGCGCGAAAAGGCCCGCGACATGGGCCTTACGGGTTTATCTGGTCTACGCAAGCAAGACCTGGTCTACCTCATCATCGAAGCGCAGGCCGAGCGCGAAAGCGAAGGCCGTACGCGCCGCCGCACGCCGCGTGCCGACGAAAACACGACCGAGCCTGGCGAGATCAAGCGCCGCCGCCGCAAAAAGGAGCCGGACGCTGCTGAGCCGACCAGGGCCGCCGCCGCCAAGCCAGCAAGGCCAAAGCCTGACACGGCCAAAGAAACACCGCCTGTGGCTGCTGCCGACGAAGACCAAGGACCGCGCCGCCGTCGCCGCCGGGAAGAAGCGCCTGTGGCTGCCTCCGATGCGCCGCCGCCTGCCGAGACCGCTGCCGCCGCGGAAAGCCGCGTGCGCAGCAACGCCTTCCAGCGCATCGACCTGCGCTCTTCAGCCGATGCTGCAGGTGCGGAAAACCCCTCGCAGCGCACCGAACCCGAAAACCGCTCGCGCGAAGGCAACCGCCCGCGCCCGCAGGAGAGCACCGCGCGCCGTCCCGGCTCTGACAGCGAAGACACCGATACCCGCAGCCGGGGGCAGAGAAGCCGTGGAGATGACGCCGAGAGCCGCGGAGACGACCGCGGCCAGAACCGCCGGGGACGCAACCGCAGCGAGGGGCGCGAGGATAAAGAAGGCCAGGGCAGCACTGCCGAAGACGAAAACCAGAAAACACGAGGCCGGGAACGCCCTGACGAACGCACCCAAAACCGCAGCGCCGAACGAGAAGACCGTGGCGAACGCGGCGAGCGCAGTGCTGATCGCAGCGGCGACAGAAGCGAGCGCGGTGCCGAAAGAGGCGAACGCAGCAGCGACAGAGGCAGTGACCGCGGCGAACGCAGCAGCGACCGGCAAGAGCGCAGCGCCGAGCGCCGGCCCTCCGACCGAGGGTCAGACCGCGCGGACCGCCCTGCTGACGATGCCGAGGGTGGAGGCCGCAAGCGCCGCAAGCGCCGCCGCGACCGCGACAAGGATCGGGACAAAGACCGCGACAAGCAACGCGACGACCGCCGGCAGTCGCAGCAGGAATCGTCCCGCCGCCTCGAGGAGCGCCGCGCCGACGAGCGCGCCATGCGCGACCGGTCGGTAGACCCCAAGTTGCTGCCCGAAGACGCCAGAAAGGCTGACAAATCGCCCAACCGTCTCGATCTCGCTACGGCCTCACCCGAGGTGCGTGCGCAGTTTGAAGCGTACCGCGCCGAGGTCTACCAGGACCAGCCCGACTATGTCGCCACCTTCAACCCCGACGATGTTACGCTCGGTGGCATGCTGCGCCGCACCGGCGTGCTCGAAATCATGCCCGATGGTTACGGCTTTCTACGCTCGTCTGAGTACAGCTACCTGCCTGGCCCAGACGATATCTACGTGTCGCCCGCGCAGATTAAGCGCTTTGCCCTCAAATACGGCGACACCGTCGATGGCGATATCCGCCCGCCCAAGGAAGGCGAGCGCTTTTTCGCGCTTATCCAGGTGTACACCGTCAACGGGCGCTCGCCCGAGGCGATGGAAGAGCGGACGCCGTTCGAGTACCTGACGCCGCTTTATCCCGAAGAGCGTCTCAAGCTCGAAACCAACGACAAAGAGTACTCGATGCGCGTGCTCGACCTGTTCGCGCCTATCGGCAAAGGGCAGCGCGGCCTCATCGTGGCGCAGCCCAAAACGGGCAAGACCATCCTGCTCCAGAAGATCGCCAACGCCATCACGACCAACCACCCCGAGGTGCACCTGATTGTGCTGCTCGTGGACGAGCGGCCGGAAGAGGTGACCGATATGGAGCGCAACGTGCGCGGCGAGGTCATCTCGTCCACGTTTGATCAGGAGCCCGAGCGGCACGTGCTCGTGGCCGACATCGTGCTCGAAAAGGCCAAGCGCCTCGTCGAAGCCGGCCAGGATGTGGTCATTCTGCTCGACTCTATCACGCGCCTCGCGCGCGCCCACAACGCCGTCGCGCCCGACAAAGGCCGCACCATGACGGGTGGCCTCGAAGCGGGTTCGCTGCGCGGTCCCAAGCGCTTTTTCGGCGCGGCGCGCAACGTCGAGGAAGGCGGCTCGCTCACCATTATCGGCACGGCCCTCATCGATACGGGCTCAAAAATGGACGAGGTGATCTTTGAGGAGTTTAAAGGCACCGGCAACATGGAACTGGTGCTCGACCGGCAGATCGCCGACCGCCGCATCTACCCGGCCATGCACGTCGTCAAAAGCGGTACGCGGCGCGAAGAACTGCTTATCGCCGAGGCCAAGCTTAGCCGCATCTGGATTCTGCGCAAGTTGCTGGCCGACCACGAGCCCGTGCAGGCGATCACTTTCCTGCTCGATAAGATGCGCGGCACCAAGTCGAACGATGAGTTCCTCGTGGTGATGAACTCCTGATGACCGCGTTTTCAACACGCGGCGGCGGGCCTTTTTCGAGACCTGTCGCTGCTTGTTTTACATGAAGGGGCACCCCGCTTCCAGACGCGCGTAGGCCCTTAATTCACATCCACGTAACCATTTACTCCTGCCTTATGTCTATCCCCCTGACGTTCCGCACGCTGCTTTTCGATATGGACGGTGTGCTGGTAGACGTGTCAAAGTCGTACCGCAAAACCATTATCGACACGGTGTATTACTTCACCGGGCGCGAAATCACCGGCGCGCAGATCCAGCGGTACAAAGACCAGGGGGGATATAACGACGACTGGAAGCTGAGTCACACCCTTATTCAGGAGGCCAGCATGGACGTGTCGTATGGCCGCATGGTAGACGAATTCCAGCGCCGCTACCGGGGCGACAACTGGAACGGCCTCATCACACAGGAAAAGGCGCTCGTGACCAAAGAGGTGCTCGACGCCCTTTTGCCGGGCCGCGTGCTGGGCATCGTGACGGGCCGCCCCGAGGCCGAGGCGCGCTGGGCCATCGACCAGTTTGGCTGGCGCAAGCACTTCCCGCTTCTCGTGGCGATGGAACAGCAGGACCGTCGCAGCAAGCCCGATCCGTACCCGCTCCAGCGTGCCCTCGCCATGCTCGCCACCGTCGGCATGAACGTGCAGCCCGATGAAGCTGTGTACGTGGGTGATACGGGCGACGACATTATTGCGGCCCGCCGGGCGGGCATGTGGTGCGTGGGTCACGTGCCGCCGTATATCGAGGAAGGCGACGCGCACGCGCACCTGCTCAGCGAACGCGGCGCGCACGCCGTTATCCGCTCGATGGACGAGCTGCCCGCTGCCCTCAGCCGCATCGCCAATAACCACGCAGCCGT
>PPFU01004506.1_pt1 | contig 29342 bp, 26 predicted proteins | sample 1535991 | NCBI WGS metagenome assembly PPFU01 (sample SAMN04901290, study PRJNA319586) | Hypolithon metagenome, whole genome shotgun sequencing project. | isolation source: Antarctic Hypolithon | place: Antarctica: Miers Valley | collected 2014
CGTGAAGGATACTTCTATTATCCTCCCGCTATGCATACTTTGGCGCTTTTTTTCTTGCGCTTACCCTGCTCACACAGGGCTGAACGATAGCTGATAGCGGTAGAGAGCCACGGGCTTATCTTTGGCTTTGAAGTAGTTGGGGTCTTGGGGCGATAGATAAATAGCGGTAATTTGGTCTGCGCCAATTGGAAAGTTGGGATCTGAGCGCTTGTGATAAATCGTCGTATTTTCGACTTCGTTGAGGTACACCGTAGGCTCGTTTTTTTCGTTCTTGGGATTGCGAAAGTACTGCTGAAAAACTTCTGTTGTGGCGAACATAGCAGGGTTTGGCGTTTCTACCGTGCGGCCTGTGACGGTAGAAATAAGCTGCTGATTATCTTTCAAAAAAGTGATTTGGCGATTCGGATCGTCAGGGTCTGCCTTAACCGCTTTTACCCAGTCGTCGCCCAAATAAGCCCGCGCCAGATTCAACCCGTTGAACGCCCGATCCGAAACAATCTGTACCTCATCTTCCGGTTCGTTTTCCAAAGGTCGATTCAAAAAGCGCCCCTTAGAAACTTTCATCGGAATAAAGCGAATAATCGCAGGAATAGGCTTGTCTAAAAACTGCCGATTGCCCTCAAAGCCGGGTGTGACAATATCCGGGGCCATCGGCGCAACCATATCAATCAGCGTTGAGTGCATTCGCCAAGTGCCCTCCATCCATTTAGGATAGGCCAGGTCGCCATCAGATACCTGCACAGCCGGTTTGCTCTCCCAGTTAGGAAAAGCCTGCTGCCGCTCTCTCAGCGTTTCTGCAAAAGCCCCAGCGCTACAGGTGAGCCACACAAATATCAGCAGCCCAAGCCACAGCGAATTGCGCCGAATACGCTTCCACAGGAGCTGTGTACGCAGGGTTGAACGATTAGGCAACCGTTTATCTTGGGGCTTCATAGCGTCAGCCGCAGCTTAAAAATAACCTCATCAAATTACGAGGTGCCTTCAGCTTAGCGCGTAGGATGCGCCCTATCATTCCTCAGCCGGAGCCAAATTCATCAGCGAGTCTAGCTGCCAGTATTCATCAGTGCTAGAGGCCGTGCTGCCGAAGCTGCGAATCGTTCCCAGGTAGCTTTTCACCTGCTGAAAGAACGGATCGTCAGGCGCGATTAGCAGCCATTTGCTGGCTAGGGCGTAGGCGAGAGAAAACGTGGAGCCCGCGTTGAGGTAGCTATAGCCGTTGTTGGGATTTGCCAGCGGGCGAGTCGCATTAAGGAAGGTGGAATGTCTAGTAATGGGTTCAAAGGCGGGGGCATTTAGCAGGTGGGCCATGGCTCCCGAGCCAGAGGTGATAATCACCGTGTCTTCAGCAATCCAGCCATGGCTGAGATAGCTGGTATATTGTCCTACCTGCGAAGGATTGGCGCTGAAGCTCGGGGCTTCCCAGCTAATGGCTAGGGTGTCGTTGATGGTTGTGCTAGTGGTCGTGATAAAGCTGCCAACCAGGTTGTCTAGAGTATCTAGGGCGGTTTGGGCGGTGGGGCGATCGCTCGTCTGAATCGCCATGCCAATTTCTACCCCCGTACCCGGCGCAAAGCTATTAATCGCCCCCTGGTTACTTGGAAAAAAGAACAGCACAAATTCGCGATCCATCCAGCCCAGCAGTTCGCTATCCAGGTCTAAACCGGTCGCGAGAGAAACCGTACGGCGGGCCTGCTCTAAAAAGCCTCGCGTGGCTTCGTTCAGCGATAGGTTAGCCGCAACTTGCCGCCATAGCCCAGCAATATCACGACCGCTGTTAAGGGAGTATGCCGGTGCCGGGACAAACGCTAAGGCTGAATCAGCGTAAGGCAGTTCAGGGGTGGCTTGGCTGCGGATTGAATCATTGCCATAGATCCGGCCTTGCAGTCTGAGCCCTTCTGCCTGGGGATACAGCAAAATATCCAGGGTCGTTCCAGCTAATGCTTTGGAGGCGATCGCCCGAGTCTCTTGAGATATGCCTAGCGAGGAGGCCGGTGGAAACCCAAGTCCTCCTGGCAGTCCTCCCGGTAGCCCTAGAATATTGGGGAGGGTAGGAATGAGGCTACCGTCGAGGTTGTACTTAGTGACTTCTGAGAGGTTGCCATAAAGTCGGGCCACGGCACCTTCGGTTTCGCCGTATTGTGACCTTAAAAACAGCTCGCTATCGCCCAACTTTGGCGTGTTGAACTGGCCGTAGTCTAGCAGCGTTTTTAGGGTCTCTAGCTCGGTTGAAAAGATTAAATAACCGTCTATTTTGGCAACGGCATAGCCGGGTACTTCGTAAGTGTCATAGTCTGGGTCATAGTCTGGTTCGGGTTCAAAGTCACCTGGCAGCGGCGGTGGGCTATCTAAACTAGCGGCTTTTAGGCCAGCCGTTGCTTGATACCCAGGCTTTAATGATTTTTTGAAACTAGCTTTTGTTCTCTCTACACTCTCATGAGGAACTTCAGGCAAGTTTTGCCAGTTATCGGCCCCGTCCTTGTCGCTGTAATAGCTTTCGGTGCGGGCGGGCCATACCCATAGCTCAGCACCTAAGTAAGTGCTTTTTTCGGGCGATTCCTCTCTAGAGGCTTCAAGTTTTTCTAAAAATGGGGAGAGTTCTGCTTCGTTGGCAATCGGCACGACAACAAACGTTTCGGCGGCTATATCGGTGAGGGCGATGCTGCGGGGCGTGGTGTCGGGGAGGGTGGCGATCGCAATCTGCGCCCCAATCCAGGGCTCAATTTCCGTGGCATAGTCAACGCCGGGCGGGGCAAAAAATATCCCAGCAGGACTCCCCCCACTGCCAAAGCCACCCGTCAGCTCAGCGATTTTGGCAAATAGCTCAAACTGCTCAAGCGCCTGCCAGTCCTGCGGATTAGCTGAGAGAATAATGGCGGTGGGCGTGTTAGCCGGGAGCAGCATTCCTAATGAACGGTCGGCGACAGCATCAGACGGCAGTGCCCAAGCTGTAGAAGCAGAGAAAATGCCTAATGCCAAAGATAGACAGGCTGCTGGCCCACATCGTTTTTGGGTCTGTTTTCGGGGCTGAGAAGTGCTCTTTAGAGAGAGGGCCGTTTCCCTAAAAATCATACTTAAGAACCTAGTAGTTTGAGTATTAAGTCGTTAGTGAATAGATGTAGATCTGCTGTTGTCTGTGATATTTAGCCAACTTCAGCCTGAAAGTTCCCTCATCCGTATATAGCTTGGCCGTTGTTGCACCTGATCACTAATAAAACAGCTTCGGTACAATCAAAGCAACTCAATTCAAAAGAGGACTTTAGCGATGGGTAAAGGTCAGTTCAAGACGGCGGCGCTGCTCGCCCTGCTTTCAGGTCTATTAGTCGTTATCGGCTACGCACTTTACGGCAGCACTGGCGCTATTTTGGGCCTGATAATTGCGGCAGTTACTAACTTTGGCTCCTGGTTTTACTCCGATAAAATCGCGCTCGCTGCTTACAAAGCTCAGCCCGTGACCCGCGAGCAGGCACCGGCTATTTACGCCATAGTAGAGCGGCTTGCTGCCAAAGCTGAGATTCCGATGCCAGGGGTGTACATTGTGCCAGGAGCCTCTGCCAACGCCTTTGCGACGGGCCGCGATCCGGAACATGCGGCGGTTGCGGTGACTGAAGGCATTGTGAAAATTTTGTCTGAAGCGGAGCTAGAAGGGGTAATTGGTCATGAGCTGACCCATATTATCAATCGTGACACGCTCACGCAGGCGGTGGCAGCGACAATTGGAGGGGCGATCGCCTTCCTTGCCCAAATGCTTCAGTACAGTATGCTCTTTGGCGGCAACCGCAACCGTGAAGGCGGCGGCACCAATCCTATCGCCATGATCGCGACGATTATTCTGGCACCCATGGCGGCCACCGTCATTCAAATGGCCATTTCCCGCACTCGGGAATATGCCGCCGATGCCGGATCAGCCAAGCTTACGGGCAATCCTCGCGCCTTGGCTCAAGCCCTCCAGCGCTTAGAGGCGAGTGCCCAAAGAGCGCCGATGAATGCTAGCCCTGCCTTTGAACCCTTGCTCATTGTCAACGCCATCCCCCAGCAAATGTTTAGAAGCCTCTTTTCTACACATCCTGCTACCGAAGACCGCGTAGCCAAGCTTTTAGAACTTGAGCAAACGCTAGGCACAAAAGATTCTGTCTCCTTCGGCGTGTAGGCAGTGTAGGCTTTTAGTCATCCGGCGGGCGCAAAGCCTTGCGTCCCTACAGTGACCAATCTATGGATCAAGTCCTTGGCGCACTTGTAATTTTTACCCTAGTGCCTCTTCTAGGAGCCCTGCCGCTGACGGGCTGGATAGTTCGCCTGCTGACGGGCAAGCAGCTTTCTAAGCTGGGCACTGGCAACGTGGGCGTCTCTGCTGCCTTTTATCACGGTGGCACTTTTGCAGGCGTTTGCTCGGTGGCGGCTGAGGCCTTTAAGGGCATTGCCGCCGTTTTGACTGCCCGCTATTTTTTCGGCAACGATGCCATTTGGCCGGTGCTCTCCCTGATATTTTTGGTGATGGGCCGCTATTGGGGGAGTCAGGGCGCAGGTACCACTAACGTTGCCTGGGGCTTTTTTGCCTACGATCCAATCGTCGCAGGACTGGTCTTTTTAATCAGCTTGATTGGCTTCACCGTGCTGCGAATGCGCGATCAGGGGCGGCTGTTTGTGCTGGTGCTGATGCCGGTGCTCACGGCCCTGCGCCATCCCAACGACGGTATGCGAGTGCTGATCGTGGCTTGTCTGTCTGGTATAGTGGCCTGGATATATCACAAAATACCTGACGATTTGGAGCTGCCTGCGGTGGAAAGTGCGGGAGAATCGCGGCGGATGTTTCGGTTTTTTCAGGGCGATCGCGCCCTAAAATCCCTCAGCTCCATCCTCAAGCCTGCCGAAGTCGGCGCAAAAGCCGCAACGCTCTCCCAACTCCACGCTTGGGGCTACCCCGTCCCACCCGGCTACATTCTGCCGGCTGGAGACGACCCGGCTGCCCTCATTACCACCGTTTTCCCCGGCATCGCCAACCCCTTAGACGGCACCACACATGACCAAAAGGTGGTTGCCCGCTCCTCTGCTGTGGGCGAAGATGGCATGAGTGCCTCCGCCGCTGGTCAGTACGTTTCAGTTACCAACATCACCAGCCCCGCCGCTCTAGAGCACGCTATTACGGTTTGCCTAAATGCCTACAACGCCCCTAGCGCCGTTCGCTACCGCCAAGATCACGGCCTGCCTGCAGGCAAAATGAACGTGCTGGTGCAGCCTCATATCGCTGGCGAATACTCCGGCGTTGCCTTCAGCCGCGATCCGGTGAGCCACATAGGCGACGCAGTAGTGATAGAAGCCTTACCAGGAGAGGCAAGCCAGGTGGTTTCTGGGCAAATCACCCCCGAACGCTACCACGTTACCGTTGGCAATCAGCTCGTCACTACTGACGACTGGCGACTCCCTCACAATCTCACTTTGCCCATCAGCAGTCCGGCCAAGGGACGCACTCCACCCGAGTTAATCCAGCAGGTCGCCTATCTTGCTCGCCATTTAGAAAACAGCTTTCACGGCATTCCTCAGGATATTGAGTGGACATTCGATGGTGAGCAGCTATGGGTATTGCAGAGCCGTCCGATTACGACCCTGCTCCCCATTTGGACGCGAAAGATTGCCGCTGAGGTAATTCCCGGCGTTATCCGCCCGCTCACCTGGTCGATTAACCGTCCGCTTACCTGCGGCGTCTGGGGCGAGCTATTTACCCTCGTGCTCAAAGACCGCGCTGCTAATATCGACTTTTCACAAACGGCAACCCTGCACTATTCCAGGGCTTATTTCAACGCCACTTTGCTAGGGGATATTTTTATTCGGATGGGGTTGCCGCCCGAGAGTCTGGAGTTTTTGACCCGAGGGGCTAAGTTTAGCCGTCCGCCGCTGAGCGTGACACTGCGCAATGCGCCAGGGCTGCTGAGATTACTGCGGCAGGAAATGAGTTTGCCTGGTCGGTTCGCTCAGGCTGAAGCGGATACGTTTGGGCCTGCGTTGAAGCGATGGTCATTGCAGCCTTTGAAAGACCTTTCTGAGGAGGCGATCGCCAACCGCATCGAAGAAATCCTCGCCCTGCTCAGGCAAGCAACTGACTACAATATTCTGGCCCCGCTGAGCTTAGCCCTACGGCAGGCTGTTCTAAAGGTGGACTTTGCCACGCTAGACAATAGCCAGAGCCCAGAGGTGATGGCACTTGAGGAGCTTAAACAGATGGCTGTGCAGATGCGATCGCTGCTCCCCGACTTAGGCGTACCCTCCACCCCAAACTCAGCTACTCAAACGCCGCCAACCACCACAGCCGCCCTCTTCGCTGCCCTCTCTGAGCATCCAGAAGGCCAATATGTCTTTGAGCAGCTTGATCGCTTCCTAGAAAAGTACGGCTATCTCAGCGAAGTCGCGACCGATATTGCCGTGCCTACCTGGCGTGAGTCTCCTCAGCCCGTTCGCGAGCTGCTAGCTCAGTATTTATGGGGTTCTGGCTTGGGTTCTGGCTTGGGTTCTGGCGCGATCGCTCCCAACCCAAAGCAACCCATCGGCACCGGCTGGCGACACCAACAAGTGCAAGCCCGCTTGAACCTCAAAGGCCAAGTTGCAGAAGTGTACGACCGGCTACTCGCCAACCTACGGTATTGCTTTGTTGAAATAGAAAGTCGCTGGCTCACCGCTGGAATGCTAGAGTCTCAGGGCGACATTTTCTTTTTGAGCTGGGATGACATCCGCGCTCAGCTCATGCCTGCTTCGGCAGAGTCAGCCGTGCTTGCGGTTGAGCGTCAGAGTGCCGATCAGCTTGGCCTTAAAGTTGCCCTGGAAAAAGCGCGTTGGGAAAAGGCAAGCTCACCACAGCCTGATGATGAGGCCTCCCGCCCTGAGAAGATCAAAGTGCCTACTTTAGTTTACGGACAGACACCGCCCGCATTACTGTCCACCGCAAACGCCTTGCTGCCAGCATCATCGGGTACGCTACAGGGTATCGGAGCCAGTGCCGGACAGGTCGAAGGCACCATTCGTGTGCTAGAAGCCATGCCAGAATCTGCCTTAGGTATAAACGCTCAGACCATTTTAGTGGTTCCCTACACCGACGCTGGCTGGTCTCCTTTGCTCTCTCGCATTGGTGGTCTGATTGCTGAAGTTGGCGGACAGCTCTCACATGGGGCGATTATTGCCCGCGAATACGGCATTCCGGCAGTCATGGATGTCAGCGACGCTACCCATCGACTCAGCACCGGTCAGCGCGTTCGGATTGATGGTCAACGCGGAACAATCGAAATCTTGTAGATTGGTTGTAATGAACTTAGCTCAACCCTGTCCATCACCCTACCCATCAATAGCCTGCCAAGGCACCTTTAGTGGCTCAAATGCGCTTCAGCTTTTTTATCAGAGCTGGTATCCAAAGCCTTGTGCTAAAGCCAGTGCTCAGTTTGGTGCCGAAGAAGATACTGGTGCAAACGCCGCAGAAAATGCTGGAGATGAGCCTCCTTTACGATCTGCCCATCCACCTATTAAGGGTGTTTTGGCGCTGGTTCATGGCTTAGGTGAGCATTCAGGACGCTATTGTGCGGTGGTCAAAGGGCTAACGGCAGCGGGCTATGCGGTTTATGCCTTTGATAATCAAGGCCATGGTAGATCCCAAGGGCAGCGCGGCCACATTAACCGCTGGCAAGACTATCGCGACAATACACAGGCTTTTTTGCAGCTTGTGCGTCAGCAAGAGCCTAACGCGCCGTTGTTTTTGATGGGCCATAGCTTAGGTGGACTGATCGTTTTAGACTACGTTTTGCACAGCGCTCAGCTTCCCCAGTTTCAAGCCCTAAATCTTCTTGGCATTGTGGTTAGCGCGCCCGCTATTCAGCCATCGAGTGGTACGGCTCACTCTGCTAGGGTTGTCCTCGCTCGCTTGCTGTCGGGCCTTTTTCCTCGGCTGACCCTAAAAATGAAGCTGAGCGCGAGCGGCCTTTCGCGTAAGCAGGAAGTGGATCAGGCGATCGCTGACGATCCGCTCATTCACCCCTATGCAACCTTGCGCTGGGGCAGCGAAGCCCTCGATACAATCAAGTGGGTTAGAGCCCATATCGATCAGCTACAGCTTCCTATTTTGCTGACGCACGGCGACGCCGACCCCATCATTGCGCCCGAGGGCAGCCGCGAAATTTTTCAGCAAATCCAAATTCCAGATAAAACACTCACCCTGTATCCAGGCAGCTATCACGAACCGCACAACGATTTGGACGCCGATGCTGTCGTTACAGATTTAGTCGGCTGGTTGAATGACCACCTGTCAGCGGCTACTTGAAAAGTCTGTTACTATGGTTCCTTAGCCGCGTCTCTAGTTCTGCGCTGGTGCCAGAAGTGCTCTGTTTCATAGAGCGCTCTACCTATTCTAGATATCCCCTTCTAGATATTCCGTTGTGGATATTTTACTTTCAACATTTTGCTCTTAGGCTAGATCTGTACGCCGCGTTATGCGCTGCAAACGGGATAGGGCATCCCCAGATAGTGGCTGAGGAGCCAGTTTAGTAGCTTATGTCTTTCGAAAATCTTGGCTTGCGGGCCGAACTGTTGCGTGCCGTGGCTGAGCAGGGTTATACCGACCCGACCCCCATTCAAGCAAAGTCAATTCCCATTGTGATGAAGGGCCGCGACGTGATGGCCAGCGCCCAAACCGGCACCGGCAAAACGGCGGGCTTCACGCTGCCGTTATTACAGCGCCTTTGTGAAGACTTGCCGGATCAAACCTCCGTTGACCAAGAAGCCTTCTCAAAGGCGTCATCGAAGTCCGGCAGGACACAGGCCCAGAATGGAGCCAAACCTGTCTTAAGAAAAAAGGGCGACTCTAACAAAGTCAGCACCGCTAGCGGTCGTCCTATTCGAGCGCTGATCGTAACCCCTACTCGTGAGCTAGCAGCTCAGGTGGGTGAAAGCGTCGATACTTACAGTAAGTACCTGCCGATTCGCGCTACGGTCATTTTTGGCGGCGTCAAAATCAATCCCCAAATTTCTAAGCTCAAACAAGGCGTAGATATTTTGGTAGCCACGCCGGGTCGTCTGCTCGATCACGTTAATCAAAGAACTGTGGATCTTTCTCGTGTGGAAATTTTGGTGCTTGACGAAGCCGATCGCATGTTGGATATGGGCTTCATTCACGACATTCGCAAAATTTTGACGCTGGTTTCGGCTGATCGGCAGACGCTGCTGTATTCGGCGACGTTTTCTCAGCCGATTAAGAAGCTGGCAGATAGTTTTTTGCGATCGCCCGAACTCATTGAAGTTTCCCGTAGCAACGCCGCTGCCGATACCGTCGATCAGGTTGTTTACCCCGTAGACCGTATTCATAAAAGCGAGCTGCTCTCCTTCATCATTGGCTCTCGCAACTGGCAACAGGTTTTAGTCTTTACCCGCACCAAGCATGGTGCAAATCGTCTGACCAAGCATCTACAGCAAAACGGTCTAACAGCCGCTGCCATCCACGGTAATAAAAGCCAGGGAGCCCGCACCCGAGCCCTCGCCTCCTTCAAGTCAGGAGATGTCCGCATCCTGGTGGCCACCGACATCGCCGCCCGTGGCCTGGATATTGACATGCTGCCTCACGTGGTGAACTTTGAGCTGCCCAACGTCGCCGAAGACTACGTGCATCGCATTGGTCGCACAGGCCGAGCCGGTAACGAAGGTCAGGCCGTTTCGCTCGTCTGCGTTGACGAAAAATCTTTGCTAAGAGACATTGAACGCTTGCTCAAAAAGGAGATTCCCAGCGAAATTATTCCGGGCTATGAGCCTGACCCATCGATCCCCCCCGAGCCGATTCCAAATGGGCGCAACAACACAGGGGGCGGTGGTCGTGCTCGGGGGGGTCATCAAGGACATTCGGATGGGCGATTTTCCGCTGGAAAGGCTTCGCCAAAGCGCGGCTCTCGGCCAAATGTTTCAAAAAGCCCTTTGCCCAAGGGAGCAAAGCCTGTGCCTAAAAGCCGCCGTCCTTAGCAAGTGCCTTTTGCAAGTATCTATGCATATAGCCAAGCTACGAGCTCTCCCACCGTTAGCTCAAAATTTGCGGCAAACGCGGGGACAGGTAGCTGTGCTTCTGGTTTTTGGTACAGAAGCGATCGCAAATCTGGCGTATAGCCAAACACCCATCGCTCAGCCGGATCGATCAACCCAGCTAGCTGCGTTCCTTGTTCCAAGCAATGCATTATTTTCTTCATCAAAACGGTTTGACTCTGCCCCGGTGACACAATTTCAATCATCCAATCGGGTGCATCTTGAAGCTCTCCCGAAAGGGCACCTGCTTTCATCATGAGGAATCTTAGCCCACGGTAAAACAGTCACATCGGGCGCAATCGAGCGTCCATCAAACGTACAGCGCAGCTCACAAAAGGCGCGGCCCTGCTGCGGCGGTCTCATCACAGCATTGATAGCCGCTGCCAAATCTGTCTGAATTCCACTGTGCGCCGCTTTTGGCATTGGCTTTTGAATAACTTGGCCATCCCTATATTCCTTGGCAGGCTTGGTCTCTGGCTGCTGCAAAAACTCCGCCAGCGTCAGCGACTCGGTGGGCGTTTGTACCATGGTGCAAAACCTACTAGATTTAGGGGTGTTGATGCGATTTGTCTCTGCGAGCAACGCGATCAATATCTATATAGTCATGCGTCAATGCAGTTGCATCAGGCAGTAGTTGATAAAGCTTCCGTATTTGAAGATCGTCACATTACCAACCCCATGCGCTTCGTACCAAGCTTACGAACCCTGCCGCAGTTTTTCTAATACGCTTTGATCTTCCATGGTTGTAGCATCGCCGACGACTTCTTCGCCGCTGGCGAGGTTGCGCAGGAAGCGGCGGATGATTTTGCCGGAGCGGGTTTTGGGGAGGGCGTCGGTAAATTGGATTTCGCTAGGGCGGGCGATCGCGCCAATCTCCTTAACCACATGCTGCTTCAGCTCAGCCTTCAGCTCATCACTGGCTGTATATGAGCCTTCCAACGTCACAAACGCATACACATCCTCACCTTTTAGCTCATCCTTGCGCCCCACCACAGCCGCCTCTGCCACCGACGGATGCGATACCAAAGCAGACTCAATTTCCATCGTGCCCAGCCGATGGCCCGACACATTGAGCACGTCGTCCGTACGACCCATCACCCAAAAGTAGCCGTCTTCATCCTTGCGAGCACCGTCGCCAGCAAAGTATAAATACTTGCCGTCCTTAGGCGGAATATGCTCCCAGTACGTGCGGCGGAACCTGGCATCGTCGCCATATACCGTGCGCATCATGCTGGGCCAGGGGTGCTTAATCACCAGATAGCCGCCTTCGTTTGCACCCACGGGATTACCTTCGGTGTCTACAACATCGGCTAAGATTCCGGGGAATGGCTTGGTCGCAGACCCTGGTTTAGTCGGCGTTGCACCCGGCAGCGGCGTGAGCATAAATCCGCCGGTCTCAGTTTGCCACCACGTATCGACAATCGGGCAGTTATCGCCGCCGATGACCTTGCGGTACCACATCCAAGCTTCGGGGTTAATCGGTTCGCCGACAGTGCCTAAAATGCGCAGCGAAGACAAATCGCGGGCGTTAGGCAGCTCATCGCCCATTTTCATGAAGGCGCGAATGGCAGTGGGCGCAGTGTAAAAGATCGTTACTTTGTACTTTTCTACAACGTCCCAGAAGCAGCCAGGATTAGAAGGGCGGGGGGCACCTTCGTACATCAAGCTGGTTGCACCGTTAGAAAGCGGGCCGTACACGATGTAGCTATGGCCGGTAATCCAACCGACATCTGCGGTACACCAGTAGATATCGTCTTCCTTAATGTCGAAAGTCCACTTAAAGGTCATGTGGGTGTAAAGGTTGTAGCCGCCTGTAGTGTGGACGACGCCCTTGGGCTTACCGGTGGTGCCGCTGGTGTAAAGGATAAACAGGAGGTCTTCTGAGTCCATCGGTTCAGCGGAGCAGTCAGTGGAGGCGGTGGGCTGCACGTCGTGCCACCACACGTCACGACCTTCTGTCCATTCCACGGCTTGCTGGGTGCGCTGTACGACAAGAACGTTGGTAACAGAGGGAACGGCATTGTCAGCAAGCGCTGCGTCTACGGCGGGTTTTAGGCCCATGGGTTTGTCTTTACGGAAGCCGCCGTCTGCGGTGATCACGACTTTGGCTGCGGCGTCGTTGAGACGATCGCGCAAAGCCTCCGCACTAAAGCCGCCAAACACAACCGTGTGCGCCGCGCCAATTCTCGCACAGGCCAGCATCGCGACTGCTGCTTCCGGAATCATGGGCATATAGAGGCCAACGCGATCGCCCTTCTTCACCCCCATCCCCTTAAGCACATTCGCCATTTGGCAAACTTCTTTGTGCAGCTCAGCGTAGGTCAGCGTCCGTGAATCACCCGGCTCCCCCTCCCAAATCAGCGCGGCCTTATCGCGCCGATCAGTTGTCAAATGCCGATCCAGGCAGTTATACGAAATATTGATTTTGCCGCCGTCGAACCACTTCGCAAACGGCGGCTGCCAGTCGAGCACCGTATCCCACTTTTCAAACCAGTCCAGCTCTTCTTCAGCGAGCCGAGCCCAAAAAGCAGCCGGATCGGCCTCCGCTTCGTCATACAGCTTCTGGTAAGCCGCCATACTGGGTATCCGCGCCGATGCAGACAACGCTGCCGGGGGCTCAAACACCCGTTGCTCTCGCAATACCGATTCAATGGTGGAGTCTGACATAAGAACTAAGCCCTTTGCGCTACAGAAAACCTTTCAAAACCATACTGTGTTTGCTCGCGGCTTGCTCACCAAACCTGCGTTCCTTAACATTTTTGAGGAATCTGTTCTGGCAGCAGAACCCTGTTAATTACGCCTTATGTGAGTAGGCGGTCTGATGAGTGGTCAAAGAAACGAGGAGCGTTCAAGATCAAGGTAACCCAACCCAAAACCTTGAAACGCCTCATGCCTATGGTAGAAGCAGATGACCTGTTGATACAGGTTTTTGTCCTAGTAGATGACTGGTATCAAATGGATGGCAACAGCAACTGGCGGTGATTGATGAGGACATCCTAGTGCTAGAGCGAGCCCCTGCAGCAACAGTGCTGGTAGACTCCCAGGCTGTACTATCTTGGCTAACAAAGGCTTCATTGGCACTGATTAGAGCACTTGCTGCGCAAAAAGGTCTCCGGCATTTGCACTCACGTCGCCGCTAAAGTCGCCAGTCGTACCCTTCGTCTTCGACTTCGAGAGCACTTCGGCATTGATCTACTCACCTTTGAACAGCATCCTGTCCAAAACAGATTTACACCCACATCAGCCGTACTGTATAAAGCAAAGTGGCCAAAGCTATAGCAGCACAAACCAAAAAAGCTCACCTTTTTGGCAAGCTTTTTATGCAAAGAAATAAATTTTCAGTCGGCCTTTTGAAGCGCTACTTAAGAAACGGCTGCTGCAACTGCAAATAGAGCCACCACTAGGCTAGCGGCAATGCTGCCCAAGATAATGTAGTTCCGCTTCTGAGTGCCGGTAGGTGGCTCGGCTTCGTACATCTTTGGCTCAACTGCAAAGTTGTTCATCAGGCCGGTTTCGTCTTCGGTATAGCGCATAATATTAAGCTCGTTGCGAGGTTATGTTAAGTAATATAACAAACAGAACGACGCATTTTCCACCCTACTTCAGAAATCTATCGTCCGGATGAGATTGCCTCGGTACTTTTGACGCTGAATTTTTACAGTAATTTTTAGCCGTGCTTTAGCTATTTACGCTGCCCGTCGTGGGGGAGCTAGCGCTGGCGTAGGTTTTGATCGGAATGCGACCAGCCTGATAGGCCAGCCGACCGGCTTTAGCGGCCATGCCCATGGCTGCGCCCATTGCCACGGGGTTTTTGGCGAGGGCGATCGCGCTATTCACCAGCAGCGCATCCGCCCCCAGCTCCATAGCATAAGCCGCCTCACTGGGCGAGCCAATCCCCGCATCTACCACCACTGGAACGGTGGCATTCTCAATAATAATCTCAATATTGGCAGCGTTGCGAATGCCCTGCCCCGACCCAATTGGCGAGCCTAATGGCATTACCGTTGCACAGCCAGCCTCCTCCAGTCGCTTTGCCAACAGCGGATCGGCATTGATGTAAGGCAGCACCACAAAGCCTTCTTTCACAAGCTGTTCAGCGGCCTTCAGCGTATCTATCGGGTCTGGCAGCAGATATTTTGCATCCGGTATCACTTCCAGCTTCACAAAGTTGTTGTCTTCTTGCCCCAGCAGCTTCGCCATTTCCCGGCCCAGCCTTGCTACCCGAATGGCCTCCTCAGCATTCGTACAGCCCGCCGTATTTGGCAGCATCCAAATCTTTTGCCAGTCAATCGCCTCAGCCAGCCCTTCGTGACCCGGTGCATTCGTTTGCACCCGGCGTACGGCCACCGTCACAATTTCACTTCCGCTCATCGCGAGGCTCTGACGCATCGTTTCCAGGCTGCTAAACTTGCCCGTGCCCGTCATCAGCCGCGAGCGAAAAGTTTTACCCGCAATTGTCAAAACATCCTGGTCGGTAGAGTCAGCAGCAAAAGGTGTATCAAGAAGTTGCATAGAAGACACAGCCCCAGACGGCTGAATATATTGACGCACAGAAACATCGTAGGGTGCGCCGCCGCCCACCGCTCCAGCAGCCCCACCACCCCCCGACAACATAAATCGCCGGTAATCAAAAGCTGACAGCAGCGGGTCAGTCTTACCTGCAATACGATCCGCAATTAGCCGAGCCGTAATCGGAGCAAGCAAAATGCCATTCCGGTAGTGCCCCGTCGCTAGCGTCAAATTTTCGCAGGGGCCAGCGCCCAGTATAGGCAGCTCATCGGGCGTTGCAGGCCTAAATCCCCACCAACATTCTTCAATCGGAAAATTCTTTAGCTCAGGGTATAGCGCGATCGCCGCGTTCAACAATTCAGCCACGCCAGCGGGCGTATTATGCGGCGTAAACCCCACATCCTCAACCGTAGCGCCAATTACAATCCGGCCATCGCGCCTCGGTACGATGTACACCTGCTCGCCAAACAGCACCCGACGCAGCGGCTGCACTTGGCCATATCCAGGCGGCACTCGCACCGCTAGCATCTGCCCCTTTCGAGGCACCACCGGAATTGGCAAAAGCTCCCCTGACCAGGCTCCCGTTGCTATCACATAGTGCTCAGCCTGTTTTACCCCGGCAGAGGTGCGTAGCCCCATTACCTGCTGCTGCCGCTGCATGACGCCTTCTACGCTGACCCCTTCCTCAATTTCCACCCCCAAATCTTGAACGGCTGATCTCAGTGCCTTCATCAAGGCGCGATTATCTACCTGCCCGTCATCGGGGTAAAAATAAGCGCCCGTCACCTGAGAACTCAGTCCTGTCTGATAGCTATGCGCTGCGTCTGCGCTGAGTTTAATGCTAGACCCGGCTTCGGGCTGGCTGGAGTTAGGTTGGCTGGAGTCGGGCTGGCTGGAGCCTGCTAACGTTGGCGATAAAATGCCGCATGGCCAGTAGCCGCTGTCTAGCCCCGTTAAGCCTTCTAACTTAGCGATCCACGTAGGATAAAGCTCCAAGCTGCGCCAGCACAAATCGGCCATAGCCCCCGGCGCTATTTGTTCGGCGCTAGGCGCTAACATGCCTGCGGCTGCATGGCCAGCGGCGGCAGCAAAGTCCTGGCTGAGGAGGGTGACCTGGTTGCCTTGCTGGCGCAGCTCAAGCGCGATCGCCAGTCCAATAGTTCCACCCCCTACGATTAGTACGTTTGATCGCCCCATAAATTTAAAAGTGTGATTTCTGAAAGGTGCCTTGGGCTACCAGAGATCTATCTATTTATTGTAGAGCGTTTACCAGAGAGCGGGAACAGCAGGAGATGAGGGTGATGCTGAAGGGGTGGGCGTCGGAGAAGGTGGGGTACTAGCAGGCGGCTGCGTTCCAAAGGTGTTGTTCTGAGCTGGAACAGGGCTGCTGTCAGCGGCTGGAATCACATCGATATCAGTGCCAGCAACGACCGGATCTCGTTCGGCGCTTTTCTGCCGCTGAATGTAGGTACCGGCTTCATCTAGCACTGACAAGGTGGGTGATGAATTTGCTGTCCCGTCGCCGGTTTGGCTAATAATCTGATCGCCTGGAACACCCGACTGGCTGTTAAGCTGGCTCCTTGCTGGGTTGTCAGTATCGCTTGCTACGCGGTTATCATCAGCAGAGACAGGGCTATCTTGCGTCGTTGTTTGTTCGTTCGACCGAGCTAGCCAATTAGCCGCGCTGCGCATACCCATAAGGGCCAGAAAAACAATCGCTAACACCGCGCCGCCGAGCGTGTACTTATTCACCATAAAATCAACCCCACATCACCTATATCTATCTACATTAGTTCTATCATTCCTCAACGCTGCGGTAGATAGCAGCTTTCCGTAAAGCGGGTTTTATATTTCCACCAGCCTCATTTCCCACCATAGGAAAATCAGAAATTAAGAGGTTGGCTACGAATGTGATGGTCTGCGGCTATAGGCGGCTATAGTAAGTGTAGCGATTTGTTAAGATAAGCTGTTGAGTTGAGCCCTTATTGTCTTTTTTATGTTGCTGATGGCAGCTTGACGATACCTATGCAAATTCCAACGCAAGTTCAGTCTTCGGTATGGACTTGGCAAACCTGGCAGAACAAGCTTTTTTTGACCTGCGGACTGCTCCTTCAGCCCCACGGTTTTTTTACGCAGCATTTTTACCCGCTGGCTCCCGAAGATTTAGTTCATGCGCTTCTTCCCGAAAAGGATTCTGCGAGTGGAACAAAAGTCTACCGGGTAAAGCAGGTGCATAGTGGCGATGTGCTAACGCCCACAGAAGTACAAGAGATTACCTCCGCAGGCCTACCACGGCTAGAAGATGGCGCGATCGCCCCTTTCCCCTTGGCCGACGGCCTGGTTAGTGAGCGCGCTAAGCAGTCTGTATGGGCGTGCTCAGCCGACTGTACGCCTGCCCTAGTAAGTGATGTAATAACCGGTCAGGTGGCAGCAGTCCATGCGGGTTGGCGGGGGACGGCGCAGAAAATTTTGCCAGCGGCGGTAGCTCGGCTGCTGGCTCAAGGAAGTGATCTAAGCGATATTCGAGTGGCTTTAGGCCCGGCCATTGACGGCAGCGTGTATCAGGTGGGGATGGATGTGGCAGCTAAGGTAGGGGCAACGGTTGCTTCCCAAGCAGGCCTGTCTGAAGAGGCGTTGGTTGCGCAGTTGATGGCTATGAAAAATTCGCCTTTACTGAGCGACTCTCAGGTCGGTCGGGTGCGCTTAGATGTCAGGCGGGTTAATCAGCTTCAGCTAGAGCAGATAGGAATGGCGGTAGAACAGATTGCGATCGCGCCATACTGCACCTACCAAGCGCCCGAAAACTTCTTTTCCTACCGCCGCACCGGGGAAAAACAGGTGCAGTGGGCGGGCATCGTCAGCCGCTAAATATTCAGCGGCTAGTTCTTATCATCAGCAGGCCGTGGGCTACCAAATACCGGCGTTAAAAAGGCTACAATCACACCGATCAAAAAGCCTGATACGTTGCGAATAACCGGCAACAGCTCAGGCGTACGCGTCACCACCGGCCCTAAGCCAAAGGCAATAAACAGAATGCCCCACAGCGGCGAAAACAGCAGTGCCCACTGCCACGCGATGCCATCGCCCTCCTTGCGAGGCTGCGCGGCAAATCCACAGATCACCCCGCCCAAAATAGACGTAATCAGCGTTAAAATCCACTGTTCACGAGGTAGGCCAGGGACTACCGCACATCCTCCCCGATTCAGGCAGGTCTCTAGCGCGCCAATAGCGCCTAGTACAGCGCCATCTTCCCCATTGTCGCGAACGTAAAACTGGTTGCCAAAGCGCGTTTGCAGCTCAATCCAAAAGGTGCGAGGCAACAGCGGATAAAGGTCATCGCCTACGCTGAAGTTGAGCAAGTTGCCGCCCCGAGGATCGGCAACCAGCATGATGCTTTTTTCATTGAGACCCCAAAAGTCTTTTACAGCGCGACCCGGCGTTTGATCGAACTGGGTCAGAATCCTGAGTTTCCAGCCGGTTTCTGCTTCAAAGGCTGACAGGCTCTCGTTAAGAGACTCCTCTTGAGCATCGTTGAGAATGCGAGCTAAATCGATGATGTCAGTGGGCTCGTTGGGCAGTAGCTCAGGGTTGTTAAAGGCTTGAGCAGGTAGCGCTGGTGACCATGCCAGTAACACGACGCAACAGACAACAGCACACTTGAGCGCTAATTTTGGGAGCCACTTATCCATGGGTTAAAGCCGAAGGCAATGACGCCTCTTTACAGTTGTTTACCTAATTTTAAGATAGCAGAAGCCGAGGGGAAAGCTATCGCTCTACCGATTTTTTGAGTTTAATTCGGTATCTGGGGCTCCTTCTTAGCCGCTTGAGGTGCAGCGGGTGCAGATTGATTATGAGAGTTTTTTGGAGAAGTAGAAGCGGCAGGCCGAGCCAAGGGCGGAGAGACGGGCGGCGAAATGGGTGGGCGGCGAGTCGGGGGGCGGCTTCGACGGCGACGCGGCTGACCCGTCAGCACTTTAAAGGCGGCAGTAGCGCCTACAAACAGGCTGCGAGTAGTGACCTGTGCTTTTTGAGCTTGGGCTTTGGCCTCTAGCAGGCTTTGGTCAACCTGCTGCACAACGCTGCGGGCACTTTGCACGCTGCCGCTGACTTCATCTGTGAGCACAGCAAGCTCTTTTCCCGTCAGCCGTAAGTCTTGCAGGGTAGCGGGCAGCTCGCGATTGAGGCTATCTAATAGTTTTTCGGCGCTTCTGGCGACGCGAGCTAGCTCTTGCAGGGTCAAAATAGCCACCGTCAGCAGCGCCACCAGGCTGATAGCTACGAGCAAAATAGAAATGCCGAGCCAGAAAAAGGGACTGTTCACGGGCTGCTTTACTCTTCTTCGGTGAGCAGAGTGGCGCTATCACCGTTGCTATAGTCACCGTTGCTATAGTCGCCGTTGCTGTAATCACCGTTGCTGTAGTTTGGCTGCTGCTGCTCCCACTCACGGCGGCTAGCGGCCTGTCCGGCGGCAACGGCTTCCCGCAGACGACCCAGGGTTTGCTCCCAATTGCTTAGGGTCGTATCTGAGAGCCGGTCGGCGTGAAACTGAATGCTGGTGGCTAGGTCTTCGGCGAGTTCAGGCAGGGCGTCGGCTGATTTTTTCAGGATGCGACGGGTGTCTTTGCCGGGGCGGGGCGCAGCCAAAATACCGGCGATCGCCCCCAGCGCTGCGCCAATAACCAGGCCACCAAAGAGTCCGTCTGATCTATTGTCTGCCATAGCCGCGTTCCTTTTAATGAAATTAGTTTAATCTGAATTTCGGCGGCTATTCATTTTTCGGTGGGTTAAATTGCGCTGCGTTAAGTCCCGGTAGGTTAAGAGAGTGCGTAGGACGCGGATGAGCTGTAAGGTTTGCCGGATTTGACGCGATCGCCGCTGCCACTGAGCTATCCCTTGAGCCATCCCCAACCGCATTTCTGCAATTTGCACCCGCCGATGCATTAACGCATAGCCCATCTGTTGGGGTGTCATAGTATTTGGCTGGTAGCTTTGTAGCCGATCGGTGAGTTGAGCGATCGCGCAGCGCCACTGCCAGAGCGATCGCGCCAGCCAGCACACCAGCACCGCCAATAGGCAATTCAAGCAAATTACGCTCACCATAAGCTCTCTATTCCAGCCTCTATTCGGGAATATAGCTCATAATCAACGGTGCGAGCCCTAAGTCTTCTGGCCGCTTTTCGGGCATTTCAAAAAAAGCGACAATTTCCTTGAGCCTGGGCTGTCCGCGCTGAGCGCCAGTCGCCCCAGTCGCAATCACACAGCCACAGCAGTGGTCGTTATCAGCGCTGGCTTTCGTCCAGTTTTCCAAGCTCAGGTTATCAGCAGCACTGTCTAATTCATACTCGTTAAACAGATGCAAATGCCCTTCTTCGGTTTGCAAAATGCCGACTCGAAAGACCTCTCCGCTGATGGGGTCACTGCCCGGATTAAAGCAAATAGAGCGAATTCCACCTTCTGTTTTGAGCCTTTCAACAAGCTGCTGAGCTTTGCCTCGGGTAGTTTGAATGGTTAAAACAGGCCAGTTAGCCTGATCGTTTGGCATCTGCTCGGGCGGATGTAAAAAGCGCTGGTAGTAAATGGGAGAACCTTTTCTGAGCGGGGCTAACTTATCTTCTTGATGGCTACCCAGCATAATCAGTGAGCCCTCTGGCACACTGTCGTCTATGAGCGGGGCCAGGTTAGGTTCCTCTAGTAGGTCGTCACTGATATCGCCATCTATATCGCCATCTACGGTGCCGAGCACGTCTTCTAAAAAAGCAGCCGACACCTCGGGCAGGGTTGAAACTTTGACGGTGATTTTAGCGGGAATATCCGGCGAATCGGGGGCTGGATTGGGAATTCGGAACCGACTGCTGACTGGCCTCAGCGCAAAGTCTTCAGCGCTAATGTCGTGCTTTTTAAAGAAGCGATGCAGCGCCTCTAGGGCCACGATTAAGCTGGCGGCTTCTTCGGCGGCTAGCTCAGGCCGCAAGCCTTCTAACGGATGCAGACTGCCAAACTCGTAGTCCACGGCGGCATCGAGGGCTCTAAGCTCATCGCTGCTCGGCAAGCCTTTTTGTGAGGCTCGGCCCGAAGATCGACCCGAAGATTGACCAGAGGCGTGCAGCGGAATAACGTCTTTGGATGGATTGAAGTTGATAAACAGGCAGTTTTGCTCCAAAAAAGCCTGCTTCATGCCGTCTGAAAAATCCTGGCTGTGGATGAGGTTATGGCGAAACTGCTGAAGCGATGTGAGGTCTCGGTAAAACAGCAGGCCGTACTCCATCCCGGCTATCCCTAGAATAGATAAATACAGCGTTTTTATTTCCCAGCAGTTAAGCTCAATCGCTAAAATCTCTTGCTCGCTGAGCGACTTCCAGGGAGCATCTCTCCACAGCAGGGCAGCTTTTTGAATCAGTGTTTCCTCAAAAACTTCGGGCAGCTTTAACGACTGCACGTCTGGCGCTTGCAGCTTTTGAAAAACCTCGTCTATGACGGGCAGCGTAGATACATGCTCGACTTGAATGTCGAGATCTTGAAGGGCACCTCTGAGAAAAAACTGGATTTCGCGATCGCTCACCACAACTTTTCGAGGTCGGGCCGGCTCTACCCCCCCTTGAGGCATTTCAATCGCCTGAAGCAGCGTTCTAACAATGGCTTCGTTTCCAGTTTCAGGTGGCACAACGCTGAGTCCGCGCACAATGCCCTGCATACTATCGGCCCACATAATACAGTCACCGTGAGCCGCCTCAACGACCGCTGCCGAATCACCGGGCTTTCCCGGCAGGCCAGTGAGGGGACGGCGATCGCACTCCCAAACGCTAGTTAGCCGGGGTAGCTGGCTGAGACGGCGACAGGTAAATGGGCTCAGTTGATGCATTGAAAAAAGAAGGCTCCATACCGCTAACTGACTACTAACTTTTATCTAGCTTAGGCTGCGTTAAACTGTAACTACTTACACTCACTTATCTTAATCCCTATGACACAGGCTACTCAATCCACTGAAGCGACCCTTCAAGATACCCAAACAGATGCGCTTGAAGCAAATAGCCCAGCAGCCAGTCCAGCGGTTGACCCGAACGCCAAAGGAAACACCAGAGGCATCCTAATGTCCGAAGCGGCCCTCACTCACGTCAGCGCGCTGAGAGAGAAGCAGGGCAGCGACCTGTGCTTGCGAGTAGGCGTCAGGCAGGGCGGCTGCTCGGGAATGTCGTACATGATGGATTTTGAAGAGGTCGGCAACATCGGCGAGCATGACGAAGTGTACGACTATGATGGCTTTAAAGTTGTGTGCGATCGCAAAAGCCTGCTATATCTATACGGCCTCATGCTGGACTACAGCGACGCGCTGATCGGCGGCGGCTTTCAGTTCACCAACCCCAACGCCAACCAAACCTGCGGCTGCGGCAAATCATTCGGCACCTAACCCTCAATCCGTGCAAAACCCCGTGCAAACCCCCATGCAAACCCTAGAAACCAAATTCGACGAAGGCATCGCCCGCTACAAAGAAGGCGAATCAGCCGAGTCTCTGCTGCCCGTATTCAAAGAAATTTGCTCACAAGCGCCTAAAAACAGCGCCGCTCAAACCTGCTTGGCGTGGCTATACCTGCTTGCTGACAAGCCCAATGCCGCCTACAAGGCCGCGCAGCGGGCAGTGAAGCTAGCCCCTACCGATCCCCAGGCTCGTATCAACCTGTCGATTGCCATGCTCGAAACGGGTAAAAGCGGCGTACGCGAGCAAATGGAGCAGGTAGCGCCTTTCGTCTCTTCTGTAGATGAGCTGAAAGCTGAAATTCAAGAAAATCTTGAAGAAGGGTTAAGAAGAAAGCCAGACTGGAAAAGTCTAAAGCGCGTTCAAAAATGGCTGTTTGAAAGTTAGGGCTCCTGATACGCAAGGCCTTAAGCAAAAAATAGCTTACTCAAGCAGCCTTAAAGACATTGCACAACTTAATCAATTGTTGTAACGAAAACTACAAATAGGCGACGGGAATCGGCAACTTCAGCGATCCCCGTCGCCTTTCTTAATGGCTTTATGAGCGGGCGTTTCAGCTTTGTGAAGGCGCTTAAATGCCCGGTGTTACTGCCTTGAAAGCAGGCCAAAATGTTTGAAACAATAACTTAATGAGCGATCCCCAAGGTGACTGATAAGATTAAGTGAAGCAATTGATAAAGCTAGCTTAAGTGTCCGGCTTTATTAACTGAGTATCTACACCACCTTATCCACTTCGGGAGTCCCCTATTATGAATCTTCGAACGGTTGCTATCAAACCAGATACAAGGAACCACAAAGGATTCTTTGTGCAAGAGACCGACTACACCTTTGTCGAAATTGACAAGTCTGGCTGGGCGCTCATTTGCGTTGATGATGCTGTCTGCCACTATGTCGATCCTGACAATATCCTAAAGGCCGAACTAGAGGCCCCAAAGGCGATGTAAGCGTCCTACCCTTTTAAAGAAAGGGCTCTAAACCCAAAGACTGAAATAATGAAATATAGCCGTAACGTGGCTGCTTCTTCGATGAGGCAGCCATGTTTTGTAAGTCCCTATTTTTCCCTGTTTTTGGCCTATTTTTTAATGGGCAGTTAGTCGGTATGCTTAAGTTCTTAAGCTGCTTTTTCAGTTGTTTTCTATTAATTCTGCTATGAAAGATCGCCTGGTGAATGGGTTGAATACGCTGCTAGTCATCAACCTATTTTTTGTGTTGTTTTGCTTTGTTTGGTTCGCGATCGCCCTCATTGGCCGCTCTACCAATGTCAACTTAGGCTTTGACTTATGGTACGGACTTTGGGAGCCGGTAATTATGCCTGCTATCGGCATTTTGATGGCAGGCGCGTTAGTGAGCGGTATTTCTAGCTGGGTGAATAAAAAGTTTTTACAAAAGTCTTCGGAAGGGTAAGCACTCCCCCGTTTACCAGCGCCCTCTGGTTCGCTCGTACCACTTCACCAGCACGCGAGCGAGCCGTTTGGGATCGTGGCGAATGATGCCGTCACGTTCGCTCATCACGTTGGCAATGACGATCCGACGGCCTGAGTCAATTACTGCTTTGCGATCAAAAAGTACGGGCGTAGACCCTTCCTTAAGGTATCGATCAATAGCGGCTTCTGAGGGCATTTTTTTCTGCACAAGCACCGCATCGAAAAGATACTGCCCGCAGGCGCGATCAATCGCCTGAATATGCTCAGAGACCGTGTATCCCTGTGTTTCACCCGGTTCGGTCATGATGTTGCAAAGGTAAACGCGGGGGACTTTGCAGTTGGCGATCGCCTCTACAAGCTCTGGCACTAGCAGGTTTGGAATAATGCTGGTGTAAAGGCTACCGGGGCCGATCACAATATAGTCTGCGTTGTTAATCGCTTCTACCGCCTGAGGGAGCGCTGGCGGTGCAGCCGGCAAGCAGCCAATCTTATCGATGCTGCCCCTTGCCTTAGTAATATTGGACTCGCCCTCAATATAGCGACCGTCGCTGAGGTTGGCCCATAGGCTGACGTCGCTGAGGGTAGAGGGCAAAACCCGACCGCGAATGGCGAGTACCTGAGAGCTAGCCGCGATCGCCTGCTCCCAGTCTCCGGTAATTTCATTCATGGCCGATAAAAACAGGTTGCCAAAGCTATGGCCGCTCAGGTCGCTGCTGCCTTCAAAGCGGTACTGAAAAAGCTCGGTCAGCAGTTTTTCCTCGTCAGCAAGGGCCGTTATGCAGTTGCGAATATCGCCCGGTGGAATACCGCCCATTTCCCGGCGCAGCCTGCCCGACGAGCCGCCATCGTCAGCGACTGTGACAATTGCGGTGATGTTGCCGCTGTAGTGCTTAAGGCCGCGCAGTAGCGTAGAGAGCCCAGTGCCACCGCCGATTACGACAATTCGAGGGCCTTTGCGCAGGCGGCGGTGGGTGGCGATCGCATCCCACAAATTATCTTCGCCATTAGCTGGTAGCAGCACCTCTACAATGGCCCCCAGCGTACGAGTTTGCCCCCATACAATGAACAGCAAACCGCCTAGAATGGCGAGCGGCCCGCTGACATAGTTCGGCACCAGGCGCGTAATCAAATTCAGCAGCGTCCCAACAAACTTCACCGTGTAAAACACAGGCGTTAGCTTGAGCCACACCAGAATGCCGAGACCGACCGCACAAATGCCTAACGTGCTCAGAAACATCCAGCGCTTTACAAACAGCCCCGGTCTGAGCCATCTCATCCAGCGCTTGGGTTTGGCATATAACTTTCTACGGGTTGGGCGCATGGCAGTGGCTATGGCGGTGGCTATGGCAAAGGGGGATCACGCACTAGGGTTATACAGCAAAAAGGCGAAGGCTAATGTAGATTTCGTTTAAACCGCAACGCTACCGGCTCTGATCGCTTCAGGTCACTTCAGCTTTCAAGGCAGCTATTCAGTACGATAAGTAGATAGGCATCTGCCTACTTGAGGAGCAATCTCCAAAAAATCTATGGCTAACTCCTATTCCTCGTGGCCTGAGCCATCCTTCAAGCCCTCTTCTGAGCGGCCCTGCAACGACCAAGTGCCCTTGATTGAGCTAAAGGGAATTTCTAAGCAGTTTGGCGGCAGCCCTGTGCTGAAGCATATTGACTTTACGCTGAACTCGGGGGAGGCGATCGCTATCATTGGCCCCTCAGGAACCGGCAAATCTACCATACTGCGTATTATTGCTGGGCTCCTAGCGCCTGACCAGGGAGAAGTTTGGGTAGGCGGGCAAAGGCGGCTAGGTCTCATTGAAGACTCGTCCGATCAGCTTGGCATCGGCATGGTGTTTCAGCAGTCCGCCCTTTTTGACTCGCTCACAGTTGCTGAGAACGTAGGTTTTTTGCTGTATCAGCATAGTCGGCTGTCGAACCGTGAGATTAGGTACCTAGTGATGGAAGCGCTTAATAGAGTCGGCCTGCCAGACATTTCTAACCAGTATCCTGCTGAGCTTTCAGGCGGTATGCGTAGGCGTGTGAGCTTTGCCAGGGCCGTGATGTCTAACCCTCACCAGCCGACTGAGCACCCTAGCGTTTTGCTGTACGATGAGCCGACGGCGGGTCTCGATCCAATTGCTTCAACCGTGATTGAAAATCTCATCCGTAAGGTTCACAATGAACAGGCCTGCGGTGCTTACTTAATTGTGACTCATCAGGAGAGTACGATTCGTCGGGCGGCAGATCGGGTTATTTTTTTACACGATGGGCGGGTGCAGTGGGCAGGCGAGGTAGACGAAATTGACTCAACGGACAATCCTTTTGTGCGTCAGTTTTTTAGCGCTCAAACTCAGGGGCCCATCCATGTGACAGGATGATGACATTAAATGTGTTGAACAGGCGCTAAGGAAACTCATGCGGGCACGAACAATTCGAGAAGGTTCTATAGGGCTGCTGATCTTGGTTGGGATCGGCTTGTTCGTGGGACTGCTACTGTGGCTGCGAGGCTTTAATCCTAACAACCGGCCCTATAAGCTGGTGGCCGAGTTTGCAGCAGCTATGGGCATTCAAATAGGCACGCCTGTGATGTACAGGGGTGTTCCGGTTGGGCGGGTGCTCTCGATTAATCCACTTTCCAATAGTGTGGAGCTAGAGCTGGAGATTACTCAAAAAGACCTGCGAATACCTGCTCAGGTAACGGTTGAAACGTTGGAGACGGGGCTGATTGGCGAGACTTCTATTAATATTACGCCCTTGGTAGAGCTGAGCGTAAGTGCGGCTGACATTAGCCCGACCGGCTCGGACTGTGATAGCAGCGTGATTCTTTGTGATGGCGATCGCCTTGAGGGTCAAGTTGGCCCTAGCTACGAAGAGCTACTGCGCTCAGCCGGCGAGGTAGCCGACTTACTCGCCGATCCTGAACTCATTGAACAGCTAAAAACAGTACTAAAGACGGTGACGAGCACGACTCAGCAAGTAGGGACTTTGGCCGCTGAAGCAACCGAGGTAGCGAAAGCTGCCCGCACCGAAATTGTTCCTCTTTCTCAGTCAGTTCGGTCGGCAACCGACTCAGCCAATCGAGCTGCGCAGCGGGTAGAAGGCGCAGCCACGCAGTTTTCGATGACTGCTGCCGATATCAACGGACTGATTGGTGAAAATCGCGGCGTTTTGGTCAACACGCTAGGCAACTTGGAGGAGACGAGCATTCAGCTTCGTGGCGCGGTAGAGGCGCTAGGGCCAACGATTCAAAGCGGCGATCTGGTCAATAATTTAGAAACTTTGGTGAGTAATGCGTCTGCGGCATCGGCGGACTTACAGGCGATTACTTCGTCGCTCAATACCCCGGCTAATTTGGTGCTGCTTCAACAGACTTTGGAATCGGCTCGAGATGCGCTAGCGAGTGCTCAAAAGGTGATGGCTGATGTAGATGAGATTACGGGCGATCCGGCCATTCGCGAGCAGCTACGTGAGCTGATTAACGGACTGAGCGATTTGGTTTCCTCAACTCAATCTTTAGAGCAGCAGTCTGAAGTGGCGCGTGTCCTGACGCCGCTGAGCAAACCCATCAGGAGAGGGGCGTCGTTAGCAGAGACCGACTCTGAGGATCGTCCGGTTTTGGTATTTGATGGCGATCGCTACATCATCCGACAAACCGATCGGCTAGCAGAAAAGACTTCCGATCGCCTGCCTAAATAGCCATTTCGCAGGTATTTTCTAGTGCTTCTTCTAACGCTTCAGAGTGCCGAGCCTTAAAAGCTACATCGCCCTCTAGGTATAGCTGCTAGGCCAAGAAACAGCAGCTTGCAAGTAATCTAATTGGGCTTACTAGAAGCGATAGATTTCGGGAACATTTAGCTCACCAGCATCAATTTAGGTTTTTACGAGACGGCTAAGATTTAGCCGCTGGCTTCATACCACCTGGCTTCATACCACCTGGCCTCATACCACCTGGCCTCGTACCACCTGGCCTCATACCACACAGCTCTTCCGCCTCAGCAGCTTGCATGTCCCAGGGCACCACCGAGAAGAAAAACAGCGTCAGCGACATCACCAGTCCGCTGATGAGAAACTGGCTGGTAGGATGAATTGGCAGGGCAATAATTGCCAAGCCGTGTAACAGACTGGCTGAGCTGAAAGAGCGCGATCGCAGCCCCACACCCATGGCTAAATATCCAGCCGTGCAAAGTCCTAGCCAGAGCAGGCACAGATTTGCAAGAATAAGGCCTATGCCGCAAAAGATGCCGTAGGCGGTGACAATCATTCCACCCGCCATCAGCATTGTCCAGAGACCTATGACCCACCGCAGGCTTTCACTACAAGCCAATCGCCAGGTTAGTTTTGCGGTGCCAGCAATCCCCGCGCCTGTTAAAGCCGCGTCAACTATGGCTTGAGTAGTCCAGCCCAGCGTAGAGAACTGTGCCAGAGAGAAGATAGCTAGAGCGACAAAGCCCCACGCTAAAAAAGCTTGATCTAGCTCAGTGAAAGAAACTGACGGAAGAGACGCCGTTAATCGCCCAGCGATTCGTCCAAATTGCGCTCTTACGAGTCCGTTAAGGTCTCGCATCCCTATTTTTTCCGCATGAGGAGGCAATAGCGGTTCGTTTAGTTCAAAAAAAGTCATGTTGACAGGGTAAAAATCTGGGCTAACTACTGGCCGTGACATCTTGGCCGTTATGTTTGCTGTGGTTTCTTACAATGGTAAGACAGTTGTAGAATTGTAACTGATAGTTAAGGAAATGTTATTTTTACATTTAAATTGGGAAACTGCCTATCTACTGAAAGGGTTCATTGAGCGCGTTATCGTCTATATAAGCGCGTTACTATAGTCTCCTCGCCCTTGCTTTCACTTAGATGTCGCCTTTTGATCTCCCTGCATCGTCCCCAGGTTTAGCGCGATCGCCCGCGTTGGAATCTCAGAACTTAAGAAAAAGCTATGGTCGAGGGAAAAGGCGATTTGAGGCCGTACGAGGGGTTTCTTTAAAAATCTTGCCGGGAGAGGTGCTGGCTTTTTTAGGGCCAAACGGGGCTGGCAAAACGACAACGATTAAAATGATCGCGGGCTTGGTGCGTCCTGATGCTGGCTGGGTGAAGATTGCGGGCGCTGATCCACACCGTCAGCCTGAAGCGCTTCGTGGGGTTGGGGCGGTGCTAGAAGGCAATCGCAATTTGTACTGGCGGCTGACGCCTTTGGAGAATTTGGAGTACTTTGGCGTACTCAGGCAAATGCCTCGGCGAGCGGCCAAACAGCGGGGCGAGCAGCTTTTGGCAGAGTTTGGCCTGCTAGATAAGCGTAAGGTACCGGTGCAAAAGCTTTCGAGAGGAATGCAGCAGAAAATTGCGATCGCCGTAGCCCTAATTCACGAGCCGCGCCTACTCCTGCTAGATGAACCCACTTTAGGGCTAGACGTAGAGTCGGGAGAAACCGTCAAGCGGCTCGTGCGGCAGGTGGCGAATTCTGGCTGTGCTATTTTGCTCACCACGCATCAGCTCAACGTGGCCGAAGAACTTTCTGATCGAGTCGCGGTAATTCGGCAGGGGCAAATTGTCGCTGAGCAGTCTACGCAGGCGCTGATTCAGCAGTTTTCAAACAGCGCAGCCTATCATATTGAGTTTGGCGGCGAGTTGAGCGATCAGCAGCGTGGGGCATTAGCGCAGCTTGGCGCAACCGTAGGCGACGGGTACATTCACTATTCTCCTGTGACTGCTGACCATGCTACAGCAGATAGCTCGCCTGCGATGATTTACAAAATATTGAGCCTTTTAGCGCCGCTGCCGCTGCTAGAAGTTCGGCAGGACAGGGCTGATTTAACCCAGGTTTTCTTACAGCTCACTAAAGGCGATGCTCCCAATGATTGATTTACTCATCGGTGAATTTAAGCGCACCTGGATACAAACCCGCCGCTATCCT
>PPFU01003827.1_pt1 | contig 29313 bp, 28 predicted proteins | sample 1535991 | NCBI WGS metagenome assembly PPFU01 (sample SAMN04901290, study PRJNA319586) | Hypolithon metagenome, whole genome shotgun sequencing project. | isolation source: Antarctic Hypolithon | place: Antarctica: Miers Valley | collected 2014
AAGATCGCCTACATCTGACTGAACATCTCAGCGGCATGCCCGCCTCGGACCGTTGTCCCGGTTAACCTGCTCGGAGCCGCAAGGGCGTGTGTGCTGCTGCGGCGCGTTGCAACGAATTCGGTGAGAGATGCGAGTTTTGGCCGAGTGGGAGTGCCGGCAGGGGCAAACTGTTTCGCCGACGACGCGGAGCGCTTCCTGCGTGGAGCAGCGAGAAAACCGGGCTCCACGGAGGAGGAAGCGCGGGCGCTGAAACAGAATGACATCGGAGAACAGGAAGCGATGGCGTGCCTGATGCGGAGTCGGACGATGGTGGGGGACGCATGGGCGGTGGAGCGACTCGGCATAGGTGCCCGGAGTAATACAAACCGGGCTGCGACCGCTTTCCGCCATCCGAGCGAACCCGCGCGATTGAAACTGAAAATGGCATTGCCTCGATGTGCGGTCGCGATTTGCCCCTTGGCTGTCGAATAAGAAACTGAAGCAGGCGGGGAAGTGATCGCTGCGCGCGCGGTCGGAGAAATGCCGCATCTGTTGGGTGCATGATTGCTTTCGCCCGCCCAGTGACGCACCGTTGCGGCCATGCCCACACAGCCTCCCGCGACCGATGGTTTTTCGTCAAATAACCCCGTGCGCTGATTCGCACACGCGTGATGATTTTCCCCCGACAAAGCCGCCGCGCCGGCACGGCACTGATCCTCGTCCTCTGGGCGCTGCTGCTGCTCTCGGCGATGGTCTTCGGCTGGGCGCGGTTCATCGATCGCGAGATCACGCTCACGCACGAGGCGAATCTCGGGCTGGAGGCGCGCGTGCTCGCCGAGTCGGGCGTCGCCGTGGCGCTGCATCCGCAAGTGTCGCCGCAGACGCCGATCCTCGATGAGGAAATCGCGCCCGGCAGGCGCTTTCACGTCGAGCTGACGGGCGAGGGCGGGAAGCTGAATGTGAGCTGGATCATCGCGGGTGAGGAGCCGGCGAAGCTCGCGATTTTCAAAAAATACCTCGAGCAGCGCGGGCTCGATTTGCAGCAGCGCGAGGTGTTCCTCGACGCGCTGCTGGACTGGGTCGATCCCGACAGCGACACGCACCTGAACGGCGCGGAGGAAGGCCCCGACTACCATCCGCCGAATCGCGCGCTGCTGAGTCTCTCGGAACTCCGGCAAATCCGCGGAGCTGAGCCGCTCGTTTCGCAAGCGGGCTGGGAGGATGAACTCACGATCCTGAGCCAGGCGCAGGTCGATCTCGCCTCGGCCCCGGTCGCCATCCTGCGCATCCTGCCGGGGATCGGCGACGCGACGGCGCAGCGCTTCGTCGAGCTGCGGCAGGGGCCGGATCTCCTCGACGGCACGGCCGATGACCGCCCTTTCCGCGACCTAAATGAAATCCGCGGCTTCCTCGGGCTGGGCGAGCAGCAGTTCAAGGCGCTCGCGCCCTACGTCACCTTCAAAGACCCGACCTGGCGCATCCGCAGCGTCGGCGAGGCGGGCGACGTGATTCGCCAGCTCGATGTCGTTGCGCGCAAAACCGGGGCCAAGCCCGTGATCCTCTCGTGGAAAGAGTCGTGAAGAGCCGTCCCCGCCGCGGCGCCGCCATCCTCAGCCCTGCGTCGGCCGGCTGGCGGGCGCGTTTTTCCACGGGTGGGGAAATGCAGACGCTGGAGGTGCAGTCACTCGGCGAGGCCGGGGCGGCGGTCCCCGCGGGAATGCCGATCCACCTTGAGCTGCCGTGCGATGCCGTGCTGCTCGAGCGCCTCACGCTCCCGGCGACCGACCCGGCCGAGCTGGAGGCGATGGCGCGGCTGCAGCTCGAGAAAACGCTCCCTTTCCCCGCCGAGGACGTCACCAGCACCATCGAGATCATCGGCCCGGCAGAGTCAGGGTCGAGCGTGCTCGCCGCCGCCGCCGGGAACGCCCAGCTCGAGGCCCTCTGCGCGCCGCTCCGCGAGCAGGGACGGCTGCCGGTGAAGCTCGGCCTTTTCGCCCGCGCCGTCGCCACAGGGTGCGGCGAGGACCATGTCGTGCCGGTCCTCTATAAAGAAGAAGGCCGCTGCGTGCTCGCCGTCTGCGAGCGGGGCCGGCTCGGCTTTGCGCAGACGCTCGAGGCGCAGGACACCGCCGCGCTCGAGCGCGAGCTGCGCCAGACGCTTCTCGGCGCGGCGATGGCCGGGGTGCCCGCGACGTTCCACCGCGTCCGGCTCGAGGCTGCGTGCGGCGAGTGGCGCGAGATGATCGGCGCGCTCTTCGGCGTGCCGGTGGAGGTGTTCGCGTTCGATCCCGCGCAGCCCGAGAGCCCGTGGGATCTCCTCCCGCCCGCCTGGCAGCAGGAGCGCCGCCGCCTCCGCACCCGCGCCCGCTGGAAGGGCCGCCTCATCCTTGCCGGTGCGCTTTGGCTGTTCCTGGTCGTGGCCGCTTTCGGCTACCTCGGCTGGCTGTCCCATCGCGCAAAAGCCCTCGCCGAGCGCACCGTCGCGATGCAGCCCGAGCTCGACCTCGCGCTCGCCCAGCAGGATCGGTGGAAGGCGATTGCCCCCGCCGTGGAGCCTGACCGTTTCGCCGTCGAGGTGTTGTTCCAGGTGTTCCAGGGACTGCCGTCGAAAGACGTGCGGATTACGAACTTCACCTTCAAGCCCGCCGAGTTTGTCGTCGAGGGCGAGGCACCCAGCGGAGCGTCGGCGGTGGAGTTCGCCGATCAGTTGAAAAAGAACGCGCAGCTCGCCGCCTACAAGATCGACCTCGGCCCGCCGCAGGTCCTGCCAAACGACCACGCGCAATTCCGCATTTTCGGCAAGCGGCAGTGACCGCGCGAAGCGCCTCTTCCGAACCCTCAACTCTCAACCTCCCGTGTCTTCCCGCGAACGCACCCTTCTCCTCGCCGTCGTCAGCGTCGTCGTCCTCCTCGCGACGCTGCTCGTCTTCACGCTGTTCTCGCGGAAGCGCGTCGAGTTGCAGGCCGCCATCGTCGCGCGCGACGCCGAGCTTGCCGCCATGCAATCGCTCGCCGACCAGCGCGAACTTTGGGCCGCCCGCGACGCCTGGCTCCAGCAGCAGATGCCGAAGCTCACCAACCCGAGCGGAGCCGGCGTGAACCTGCTCGAGCAGATCAAAGAACTCGCGAGGGCGCAGGGGGCGCTCTTTCAAAACCCGGCGATCAATCCGATCGCCAAAAACAAGCTCTATCAAATCGCCTCCATAAATTTCGAAACGAAGAGCGACTGGGCACAGCTCGTGAAGTTCCTCGCCACGCTGCAAGACCCCGGCAGCTTCCTCGTTGTCGAGGAAGCCCGCATCCAGATCGACCCCGCCGACCCGACCCAGATGCAAGCCAAGCTCCGCGTCGCCCGCTGGTTCGCGCCGTGAGGCCCGCGAAACGCTCCCAGCTTCCGCCTGCGCTCGTCTCTCGCAGCTCGGGATTTATCGCTTCCCCGCCCCGCCCGGCGCTCCTAGTGTCGCCGCCCTATGCCAACCACCATCGGTTCTTTCGTCGTCCTCGTCGGGCTCGGCCTGCTTGCGATCTTCGGCCTCATCTTCGTCATCATCCTGCTCAATTTCCTCGGCCTCTGGGTGCGCGCCCGCGTCGCTAATGCGCCTGTCGGCCTGCTCACCATGGTCGCCATGCGCCTCCGTGGCGTCCCCGTCGCACTCATCGTCGATAACCGGATCACCGCCGTGAAAGCCGGCCTCGTCGTGGACACCGATCCGCTCGAGGCGCATTACCTCGCCGGCGGCGACGTCAACCACGTCATCCTCGCCCTCATCGCCGCCGATAAAGCCGGCATCTCCCTCGATTTCAACCGCGCCTGCGCCATCGATCTCGCGACGAAAGGCACCGGCAAGACCGTGCTCGAAGCCGTCCGCACCAGCATCAATCCCAAAGTCATCGACTGCCCGAACCCGGCGCTCGGCAAAAACACCATCGACGGCGTGGCCCGCGACGGCATCGCGGTGAAAGCCCGCGCCCGCGTCACGGTCCGCTCGAATCTCGATCGCTTCGTCGGCGGTGCGACTGAGGAGACCATCATCGCCCGCGTCGGCGAGGGCATCGTCAGCTCCATCGGCTCCGCCGATTCCTACAAGGTCGTGTTGGAAAACCCCGACACCATTTCCAAAGTCGTGTTGCAAAAAGGCCTCGATAGCGGCACCGCTTTCGAGATCCTTTCCATCGACATCGCCGACGTCGATGTGGGGGAAAACATCGGTGCCAAGCTGCAAGCCGAGCAGGCCGACGCCGACAAGCGCGTCGCCCAGGCGAAGGCGGAAGTCCGCCGTGCCGCCGCCGTCGCCGTCGAGCAGGAGATGCGCGCGAAAGTGCAGGAGCAGCGCGCCAAAGTCGTTGAAGCCGAAGCGCAGGTGCCGCTGGCGATGGCCGAAGCCTTCCGCGCCGGGAATCTCGGCGTCATGGATTATATGCGCCTGAAAAATATCGAGTCCGACACCCAAATGCGCGGCTCCATCGCCGGGGCTGACCGCCCGCGCGAGGAGCAAAAATAGGCGCGTGATTGGTGAATTGTAATTGGTGATTGGTGGAGCGCGCAGCGCTCGATTCCGAACTCTCAACTCTCAACCCTCAACCTCTGCCATGGAGCCGATCGCCATCCTCCTCATCGTCGGCGCGATCTCGCTGGTGAACTTCATCGTCGGCAAGATGAAAGGCGGCGGCGACGGGCAGGTGCTCGACGGCGGCGGCCAGCCCGGCACAGACCGTGGCACGCCGCGCCCGCGCTCAGCCGCGAAGACCGAGTCCGAAGCCGAGCGGATGCGCCGTTTCATGGAAGCGCTCGGCATCCCGCAGGAAGCCGCGCCGCCCCCTCCGCAGCCCGCCCCACGCCGCGAAGTGCCACCCTCGCCCCAACGCGCGCCGCGCCGCGAGGCACCGCCGCCCCGGCCCGAGCCCGCCGCGCGAAACCCGGCCCCGGAGCCGGTGCGCGAGCGTCGTTACATCGCAAATCCGCCAGCCCTGCCCGTCGCGGTGGCCGTAGCCGCGGGCGTGATCCCGGCGACGAAGGTCGAGGTCGGTCTTTCCGAAATCGGCAACGTCGCCGCCGCGAAACAGGCCGCCGAAGCCTACCTCATCCAGCCCGCCACCGGCCCCGAGTCGCTGGCGAAAGGCGGCATCCACGATCTCCTGCGCAACCCTGCGTCCGTGCGCGCCGCCCTCGTCCTGCGCGAAGTCCTCGGCCCGCCGAGGGGCTTGCAATCAGGGATCGAGGCCCATAGCTTCCCGTGAGCTTTCCGCCGGCGTGGCGAAATTGGCAGACGCGCTAGACTCAAAATCTTGTTCCCGCAAGGGAGTGTGGGTTCGATCCCCTCCGCCGGCACATTCCCCCATCGCTCACGCAAACTGCGGGACGGCCGCGAGCAGGCGCTTCGTGTAGTCGTGCTGCGGATCCTGGTAGATCGCCTCCGCCGACGCCGACTCCACGATCTCGCCGCGATACATCACGAGCACATGGTCGCTCACATGCTCCACCACCGCGAGGTCGTGCGCGATGAAGAGGTAAGTCAGCCCCAGCTCCTCCTGGAGATCCTGCAGCAGATTCACGATCTGCGCCTGCACGCTCACGTCGAGCGCGCTCACCGGCTCGTCGCAGACGATGAGGCGCGGCTTCACGGCCAGCGCGCGCGCGATGCCGATGCGCTGCCGCTGCCCGCCGCTGAACTCATGCGGATACCGCCGCATCATCGTCGGCTCGAGTCCCACCTGCCGCAGCAACTCGGCCACACGCTCCGTCCGGTCGCCGCGCGACAGTTTCGGGAAATGAATTTCCAGCGGCTCCGCGACAATGCGCTGGATCGTCATGCGCGGATTCAGCGAGCCAAAGGGATCCTGGAAGATCATTTGAACCTCGCGCCGCAGCGGGCGGAACTGCCCCTCGCTCATCGGCAGGATGTCGCGCCCGTCGAAGAAAATTTCGCCGCCAGTTGCCGGGATCAGTTTCAAAATCGTCCGGCCGATCGTCGTCTTCCCGCTCCCGCTCTCGCCCACGAGCCCGACGGTTGTCCCTTCCTCCACGGTAAAGCTCACGTCATCCACCGCCTTCACGTCGTCGATATGCCGCCGGAGCACTCCACCGCGCACGGGGAACCACGTTCGGAGATGGCGGACATCGAGCAGGGGCACGGCGCGCTACTCTCGGGATTCGCGTCCGCAATTCAAGCGCGCAGGGAACAGTTTGCGCTCGCCCCGCTCTCACCGTTCCCGGAGCATGCGCCCGTGTTCAAGCGCCTCGCCACTCTCTCCCCCGGAGGTTGGATCATTCTCGCTCTTGCCGTCTGCTCGAGTCTCGCGCTCGCAGTCTTGTCCGTGCCGGAGCGCGTGGGCTCCGAGTTCTGGATCTTCGCCCGCAACCACCAACTCATCTACGATCCGGTCATCGCCGAGTGGAACGCCGCGCATCCGCCCGAGCAGCGTGTCCGCCCCCTCATCTTCAGCACCCAGGCGCTTGAGCGGCGGCTCCTCTCCGGCTTCCTCTCCGGCACTCCCCTCCCGGCCCTCGCGGAAATCGAGACCGGCATGGCGGGTAAATTCTTCTCCGGCCCGCTCGACGCCGTCGGGTTCCTCGATCTCACCGAGCGCCTCCGGGAGGAAAATCTCATTGAGGGGATAAATGCCCCCTCCTTTGCCCCATGGACGTCGCGAGGCCATATCTTCGGCCTCCCGCACGATGTCCATCCCGTCTTGCTCGCTTACCGCGCCGATATCGTCGAGGCCGCCGGCATCGACGTTTCCCAGATCGAGACGTGGGATGACTTCGCCCGCATCATGCGCCCCCTCATGCCCGATGCCGATGGCGACGGCTACCCCGACCGCTACCTCATCAGCCTGTGGGAGACGAACCCCGCCGCCATTGAGGTGCTCATGCTCCAGGCCGGCGGGAATTATTTCGACGCGAACGACGAGCCCATCATCGCGTCCGAGACGAACGCCCGCGTCATCGCACAAATCGTGAACTGGACCGCGGGCCCCGGCCGCATCGCGACGCACGCGCCCGACTTTGACGCCGCCGGCAACCAAATGTTCCTCGAGGGCTACGTGCTCTGCAATTTCATGCCGGACTGGCTGCTCGGCGTCTGGATGCAGGATCTCCCCGGGCTCGCCGGGAAAGTAAAAGTCATGCCCCTCCCCGCGTGGGAGCCCGGTGGCCGGCGCACCAGCGTCCGCGGCGGCACCATGCTCGGCATCAGCCGGCGCTCGGCCGATGTTGAGTTGAGCTGGGAGTTCGCGAAGCACCTTTACCTCTCGCGCGAAGTCGCCGAGGGCCTCTTCCGCGGGAGCGCCATCATCTCGCCCGTGAAAGCCCACTGGAGCGCCCCCTTTTACGACACTCCGAACCCGTATCTCGGCGGGCAAAAAAACGGCCAGCTCTACATCACCGCCGCCCCCGACGTGCCCATCCGCACCTCCTCTCCCTACAAGAGCCTCGCCTCCGAGCGTGTCACCGACGCCGTCATTCGTTTGAAAAGATACGCCGAGAACTCCCGCATCTACGAGGTGGAGGCGCTGCTGCCCCAGGCTCGCGCCGAACTCGCCGCCGTCGAGGAAAGCGTCCGGCGCAAGATGGCCACCAACCATTTCCTCACGCCCCAGCCATGAGCCGCTCCCGCATTCATCGGGCTTGGGTGCCCTACTTTTTCATTGCCCCCTTCGTCCTCACCTTCGGCGTCTTCATCGTCGTCCCGCTCATCCAGTCGATCACCCTTTCGCTCCAGCAGACCTTCGGCCCCGGCCACACCGTTTTCGTCGGCCTCGATAACTTCCGCAACCTCTTCGCCGACCCCGATTTCTGGACCGCGACGCGCAACACCGCCATCTTCACCGTCGCCTCCGTCTGCATCCAGCTCCCGCTCTCCCTCGGCCTCGCGATGCTGCTCAATCACCCGCGCATCCGCGGGCGCGCCATCTTCCGGCTCATCTTTTTCGCCCCCTCCCTCGTTGGCCTCGTCTTTGTCGCCATGATGTTCAGCCTCATGTTCGGCGCGCGCTCCGGCCTGGTGAATCACCTCCTGCGCGGCGTCATCCCCGGTTTCCCGCAGGAGTTCCCGTGGCTGCAAAACTACGTGATGCCCGCCCTCATCATCGCCTCCCTCTGGATGTATATCGGCTTCAACATGGTCTATTTTCTTGCCGCCCTGCAAAACGTGAGCCGCGACCTGCTCGAAGCCGCCGAGATCGATGGAGCCGGCGCCTGGCACCGCTTCCGCCACGTCACCCTCCCGGAGATCGAGCCCGTCGCCGGCTTCGTCGTGCTCCTTTCCATCATCGGCAGCCTCCAGCTTTTCGAGTTGCCGTTCGTGCTGCTCGGCGGCGCTGGCCCCGAGAAATCCGGCCTCACCATCGTGATGTATCTCTATCAAAACGGCTTCGAGCGAAACGACCTCGGCTTTGCCAGCGCCGTCGGCTGGACCCTCGCCATCGTGCTCATGGCGCTCGTCATGCTCCAGCGCCGCCTCACCCGCCGCGAAGCATTATGAGACTCCTCGCAAATCCGTATGAGTCTCACGCCAAGGCGCAAAGGGCGCCAAGATTCCTGCACCTCCCTCCCTTTGCGAACTTTGCGCCTTTGCGTGATGCACCTTTCCCGCACGCCGCCTGCAACCCCACTTAGACCCCAGGCACCGTCGCGTTTCCTCACACCTTATGGATCATCGTAAAACCGAGCGCCTTTTCCTGATCGCTGTCTATGCGATCCTCATCGGCGCGGCCCTGCTCACGCTCACCCCGTTCGTCTGGCTCATTTGCGCCGCCCTCCGCGACTCCGAGATCTATTTCGAGCATCAATTCCTCCCCACCGGCGACGGCTTCCTCGGCATCGCGTGGCAGCACCTCACCCTCGATCATTTTCGCAACCTCTTCGCGAACCCCGCCTTCAACTTCGGCCGGCATTTCCTGAATTCCGTCTTCTACGCCTCCGTCACCGCCGTCCTCGCCACCCTCTTCTGCGCGATGGGCGGCTACGGCCTCGCGAAGTTCGACTTCCGCCTGCGCGGCCCCATCACCTTCATCGTCTTCACCGCTCTCATCATCCCCGGCTCCCTCCTCCTCGCGCCCGGCTACCGCCTCTTGCACCAGCTCCATCTGCTCGACAGCTACGCCGGCCTCATCCTGCCCGGCCTCGCCCCCGCCTTCGGCGTCTTCCTTTTCCGTCAGGCGATGCTCAATGCCGTCCCCATCGACCTCATGGAAGCCGCGCGGATCGACGGCTGCGGCGAGATTCGCTGCTTCTTCACCGTCATCGTCCCCATCGTGCGCCCGATGATCGGCGCCTTCCTGCTCATCACCTTCCTCGGCGCATGGAACAACTTCATCGGGCCGCAGATCGTCCTCCAGACCCCCGAGAAATTCCCCCTAGCCGTCGCCATCGCTCAGTTGAAAGGCCTCTACTCCATGGATTTCGGGCTGCTCATGGCCGGCACCCTCGTCTCCGTCGCCCCCGTCGTCTGCCTGTTCCTGCTCTTGCAAAAGGAGTTCATCGCCGGACTCACCTCCGGCGCTGTGAAAGGCTAGCCCCGCCTCTGGCGGCTTTCGAAGCGGACCACCCGAGGCGCCGGGGCGCCTCGGGGAGACAGGCAGCAGGCAAGGCCGCAAGGGGCGAGACGAGCGGGACCGAGCGAACTCTCACTTGCAATTTTCCATAGGACGAAGGCGCATTAACGCTCATTGTTCCCGCTCCTTGATTCCACAGCGGAGATTATCTAAGCCCCGGACAATAAGATATGCGGCGCCTCCTACGGCAGTCGCTGAAAGCATGTAATCTTGAGCGTCGAGGTGAGTAGCCTGCCATACTACAGCCAAGGCAAATCCAAGCTCCAATATTGCGTAAAGTATCCGCCGATAAAGTCGAAGCGCGAAAAGCAAGAATGCTGCGGTGGCAATTAGGAGCGTCCATCCAATGCGTGCGGTTGTAGCCGTAAGAATTGGTTCATCTGAAGGCAGCTGCTTAAAGCGTTCGAAAACGGCCCATCCAATAGCAACGATCTGCGCACCAGCAACAATCGCAAGAGCGCCGATCGAAATAAAAAATCTGATGCCTGGACGTTGCCGAGGAACAAGCGGACGCACATTGTCACTCAAGGGTGTGATTAGTCGCCTAACGTCCAAGGATCAGCGACGGATGGCGCGTGGCGCGTCCAGCTGCTTTGCAGCTGGCGTGACACGCGGTATCCGTTCGCAGCATCCAGTGATGAGGCCTATGTTGCACTTCAAAGTCGAGCAGACGCCTCTTGAAGTCCACGGAAGAGATCATGAATAAGTAGTGCCTTGTCGTATTCTGGGCCGCTTCCGAGGGTACCGGCACGAGCGGGCGTTGAACTCGAAGTTGAGGTTGTGGTCATCGAAAAGGATCGAAACTGGACGGCTGGTACGGGTCGCTCCGGCGCAGCGTGTTAGCTGCATTTTGTAATGCCTAGGGTCGTCTGCCGCTTGAGCTGGATATAGGCACGCAGAAGTGGATTGCGAAACCGATATCTCACGTTCTTAGATTCTCCGATCTTCTCAAGCAATTTTCCACGCTCGTCTGTGCAGAGCTTCCCGATATAGTATGCAATTGAATTTGAAATCGTGGGTTTTCCAGTAAGCCTTGAATAGGCGGCGGCAATCTCAGTCGCCTTAAAAGATGCGTGCTCGTCTTCGGGTGCGTCAGAACAAGCCCACACCACCGATCTGAAACTGTCGGAATCTTTCGAGGTCATAGTGGCGCGCTGGTATGCATTCCGCACGCTCTCGTCTACGCGGTCTACGCTGGCACTGATGCTGCGCCTTAATTCACCAGCGCCAACCTTGTCTGTCTCGTCTTCTAGACAGGCCCTGCAGGCGTGTTTTCCTATAAGGTGCGTGAAGTGCGGAAATCCCTGAGAAAACCTTACGATCTCACGTTCAGTGGCAGGAACCATGCTAAGACTCAGGTGTTCTGATCCATGATGAAGAATCTCGCGCAACTCACCGTCAGACATTCGGGGAAGCCTAACCTGGCGCAGGCACCGGCTGATTGATTCGTGTTCGCCGATCAGGTCGATGATTGTCGATCCGACTCCGACCACCATCACTGTTACATGTGGGGCATTGTCTGATAACGACTTGATTGTGTCTGCCATCTCGGCAACTACATTTGCGTTTTCTATAGTATCAAATTCATCGAACACAAACAGCAGAGGCAGTCTTACGTCTTCGAGAACAAACTGGATATCGATTGAAGAAATATTGTTCTTGTCAGGGAGAAATAAATCCAATTGAATGGTCTCTTTGTTCTGGGCCGGAATGAACCCCATTCCGGCTCTGTTTTGTTCGAACCGGACTCGTTGGAACGCCCGCTCCCATATTTTCTTGAAACCGTCGGTTCGATTACACGTTACCTTGACTGGAAAAACACCTTGAATGCGCGTCGCAACAATATTTGCGAATGATGTCTTCCCGACGCCACGCTCACCATATACAACAATGTGCTGCCCTCGTTCTCTAATTGCCTCGATTACTTCGTGCAGATACTTAAGACGTCCGAAAAAAAAGTTCTCAGCGGTAATTGGGGCTGAAGGGGAAAATGCTTCCTCTAGCTTTTGAAGTTGTTCATGTGTTGCTGGCATTTTCTTAAGGTAACGTCAGCCGTCACCCACCGCCGGTGGTGAGTGTGACCGAAGGGGGGAGAGTGCGGAAGGGGTCGGTCCTGGGGTCGGTCCTCGGGTCGGTCCTTGCATTCATGCAAAACTCCCGGCGCGTAAAAGTTCGTCTTCGGCCATCGCGCTTGAAGAATGCACTCCCTCCTGTGGTTGTCGAGAAACTGCTGCTGCCTTGGAACGCCAACGGCGTTTGATCGCTCAGCCCACGGTCGCGAGGCACGAGCTACCCTGGGTTGCCGAGCCCGTGCGCCACAACTCTGCAGGAGTTGTATCGGTCCCTCCCTTTGATGGAACCCCGATGGGGTTCATCGGGTTCTGACCGCGGACCCAGGGTAGGCGCTCCTGCGTCGCGCCAACCCCGGGCTGATCGATGGAACGCCGGTGGCGTTGGCTCCTGCGTCACTCCCCGCACAGCTACGTGAGGCATCTGGTGCAGGAGGGGGGGTGGATCTCCGCGCGATTCAAGAGGCGCTGGGGCACGGGAGTGGGAACCGAGTAGAGCGTCCGAAACCGCCACGCGGCAGGACTCGGAGCTTACGTTTGGACGACCAAAAGTAAGGTAAGAGTTACGTTTGGTCGCCGCTTTGACCCGCCAAGTGTCCACGCTCTCATCTCAGAGTGAGGAGTACCGGGGAGGGGGATGTTGTTCATTCTTCGATTCTAACGGCTCATTACCCTCCCATTTACGCGGCTGATAGAACCGCCCGACGCCACACCCAATGCGGGATACCTCGAGTGCCGGCGCGGCCTTTTCGTCGCCCCGGTTCGACTTGAGGGTCCACCGTGTGTGGGTCGGGGGCCCCACGAGTATGGGGACATCAACGGCGACTTCAGCGCGTGACCCGCGGGCGCTCACGGCGTAATCAGTCAGCGATGCGCACGCTTTACCTCGACTGTTTCTCCGGCATCAGCGGCGACATGATGGTGGGCGCGCTGTGCGATCTCGGCGTCGATTTTTCCCTGCTGGAAAAGGCGGTCGCACAGCTCGGCGTCGGCGCGCATCTGCATATCGGTCGGCAGACGCGCTGCGGGATCGAGGGGGTGAAATTCGACGTGCATGAGGCGGGGCATCACCATCATCACCACGATCACGGGCACACGCACGATCACGGGCACGCGCATGATCATGGGCACACGCACGGGCGGACGCATGCGGAGATTCGTGTGCTGCTCGCCGGGAGCGATCTTTCTGCCGGGGTGAAAAAGCGGGCGCTGGCGATTTTCCAACGCATTGCCGTGGCCGAGGGGAAAATCCACGGGATCGCGCCGGAGGAGGTCGGGTTTCACGAGATCGGGGCGGTCGATTCCATCGCCGATGTCGTCTGCGCCTGCGCCGGGATGGAGGCGCTGGGCGTGGAGCGCGTGCTGGCCTCGCCGCTGCGCGATGGGCGCGGGTTCGCGAAGATGGCGCATGGGACTTTTCCGATTCCCGCGCCGGCGACGGTGGAGATCCTCGCGGGCATAGCGCTGGAGCAGATCGACGAGCCGCACGAGATGATCACGCCGACGGGTGCGGCGATCGTGGCGGAGTTTGCGGAAAGTTTCGGTCTCATGCCGGCGATGCGGATCGAGCGGGTCGGCTACGGAGTGGGCCAGCGCGACCATCCGCACCGGCCGAATGTCCTGCGCGCCATCCTCGGCGAGACCGAAGCTGCGGGCGCGGAGGCGGATCTCGTCGCGCGGATCGAGACGAATCTGGACGATCTCTCGCCGGAGATTACCGCCACCGTCATCGAGCGGCTGCTCGTCGCCGGGGCGCTCGATGCTTTCCTCACGCCGGTGCAGATGAAAAAGAATCGCCCGGGGGTGCTCCTCACCGCGCTGTGCGAGACCGAAGCCGTGGATCGGCTGGCGGACTTGATCTTCCGCGAGACTACCTCTTTCGGCGTGCGGATTGATGACGTCCGCCGGCTCAAGCTGGACCGCCGATTCGAGACCGTCGCCACGCCTTTCGGCGAAGTCGTTTTGAAGATCGGAACACGCGGCAGCGAGGTGCTCCAGGCCGCGCCGGAGTTCGAGTCGTGCCGCGCGGCCGCCGAGGCGGCTGGCGTGCCGCTGCGCGTAGTTTTCGACGCCGCCCGGCACGCGTGGATGGAGCGGCGCTAGCTGCCCCGCGCCGCTGGGCTGGCCGCAGCGCGCGGATATTCACTGGCGCGGGCGGCGCGAGTCCGTATGGTGCCCGGCTCATGATCGGTGAAGACGACTTCCACTACGCGCTGGAGAACACGCACGTCATCCTCGCGCCGCGCCAGCGCATCGCGACCTTCGGCAGCACGAGCTTCCGCTTTTATCTCGTGAGTGAGCTGATGGATTCGCCGAACGAAGTCCGTGTCCGCGACGGCATGGTGTATGCCGAGCGCCCGCAGCTCCTCTCGCCGGGGCACTACGCGAATGTCCTGCTCGACGGCTTCGGGGAAAAGGCGCGCGGCTTTGCGGACTGGCTGGAGGAGCATCGGGAGAAGTTCACGCTGCTCAAGTATGGCTTTCAGTTCCGCAAAACGGACGTCGTCGAGAACACGACGCGCGACTCGATCGACGACGTCCTCGGGCGCATCAAGGAAGGTGTGGAGGCGGCCGACGAGCCGATGACTGCAGTGATCCACGGCGTGGATGATGCGTGGGAGGTCTGCCTGTTGAAGTTCACCGTCGATCTCATCCAGCAGAGCTCCGGCGGAAACATGGGCGACCTACGGAAAAAGGGTTTGCTGTAGAAACTGGAGACTGTGCCTTTGGGCGGAACGGGACTGCTCGCTAGCGATTTGAGGAATAGCACGTTTCGGGAATGAGAGTCGTTTCAGACTCGGGATCCGCCCTCAAGCCCCGGCGATGCGCGGCATGCGGGTCGGCTCGCGGGCGATCTCGGCTTGCAGGCAGCGGTGCATCATCCGCGCGCGCACCTCGAGATGCGCGGGGTCATTCCAGAGGTTTGTCAGCTCGTGCGGGTCGTCTGCGAGGTCGAAAAGTTCGCCGTCGGCGTGGTCGCGATACAACGTGAGTTTGTAGCGCTTCTCCACCCAAGTGCGGACGTGCATGCGGGTCGGGTTGTGGCGATTTTCCACGATCGCGACCTCACGCGCGGACTCCGCGGCGCCGCGCCACACGGGCATTTGATTGGCTCCCTGCATCGCACCGGGCACGGGGACGCCGGCGGCGCTGAGGAAAGTCGGCGAGAGATCGACGAGCGACTGGAGCGAGGCGCTCACCTCGCCTGCGGGGACGACGCCGGGCTGGCGCACGATGAACGGCACGCGGATCAAGTCCTCGTAGTGGAATGGTCCCTTCGCCACGAGCCCGTGCTGGCCGAGGAAATGCCCGTGGTCGCTGGTGAAGACGACGAGCGTGTTTTCCGCGAGGCCCAGCCGGTCGAGCGTGTCGAGGATGCGCCCGATTTCCTGATCCATGAAGCTGGTCATGCCGTAGTAGATCGCCATGTCCTTGCGCAGTTTCTCGTCGTCGTGCAGGTGCGAATGGCACCCGTGCAGCGCCTGCCCGCCGGCCTCCGCATAGACGGTGAAGTCCGGCTTCTCCTCGCGCGTCATTTTGAAATGCGCCGGCTTGTCGTCGAACTCGCCCTCCACGAACTGCCCCGGCTCCATCTCCTCCGGGCGATACATCGAGGCCCACGGCTCGCTCACGACGTACGGCGGGTGCGGATCGAAAAAACTCGCCCACATGAAGAAGGGCTCCTCCGCGGCGGCGGACTCTTCGATGTTCGCGATGGTGCGGTCACCGATCCAGCGCGTGTGGTGATACTCCTCGGGGAGCTGCCAGTGCCGGTTGTCCCGCTCGTAGTATTGCTTCCCGTCGGAGACCTCCGGCCAGGGGCGGAAATAGTCGCGCCAGTCGGCGAGCCCATTTTCCTCCATCCAGATGGCGTAGTGCTGGCCGGCGTGCGACTCGTCGGCGTGCATGCGGCCGAGTTCGACGTGGGAAAAGCCGTACCACGGGCCGTGGAAGCCGCGCCAGAAATCGAGGTCGCGCAGCGTCGGCTGGCACTCGATCGATTCGCTGCCGGGCTCGCTTTTCAACGGCTGGAAATGAGCCTTGCCGATGAGCGTGGAGCGGTAGCCCTGGCGCTGGAAAATCTCGCCGACCGTGGGCACATCCTCGGGGAGTTTCACGCCGATGGTCCAGCAGCCGTGCCACGCGGGGTATTGGCCGGTGATGATGCTCGAGCGGGAAGGGGAGCAGACCGGGTTGCAGCAATAGGCGCGGTCGAACCGCGTGCCCTCGCGGCAGAGGCGGTCGAGCGCGGGTGTTTTGATGCGCGGGTTGGTCGCGCCGAGCGCGGTGAAATGCTGCTGATCGCTGGTGATGAGGAGGATGTTCGGCCGCATGCGTGCCAATAGACGACAGACGATGTGCGGGAGACAAGGCGCACGTTATGCGCGGCAGTGGGTCGTCGGCGAAGCCGGCCGGGTAGCGCCCGCGCCTCGCGGGCTGGTATTTGGCGCCCTCGCCGAAACACCCAACCCAACGCGAAAGCGTCACTTCAAAATCGATGGGCCGGGAGACGCTCGTTTCATTCAGCGGCTGCGCCGTATGTGGGATCTTTCGGCGAGGGCGCCGAAAGCAGCCCGCGGGGGCGCGGGCGCTACCCGGCGCTTGTCCGGCGCGCTTCGCGTGTCTTTACTCCGCGCATGGAATTCCCGCTGCAGCTCGCCTTCAAATTCTTCGCCCTCGCCCCGCAGTTTTACGTCCGCCACCCGTCCGGCCAGACACTCCTCTACGTGCGGCAGAAAATGTTCCGGCTCAAGGAGGCGATCCACGTTTATGCCGACGAGTCGAAGCAGCAGGAGCTTTTCACCATCGCGGCGGATCGCGTGATCGACTTCTCGGCGAAATACACTTTCCGTAAAACCGGCGGCGGCGTCCTCGGCGCGGTGCGTCGCTCCGGCATGCGCTCGCTCTGGCGCACGCATTACACTGTGCTCGACGCTGCGGATCAGCCCTGCTTCGAGATCCGCGAGGAAAACGCCTGGATTAAAGTCCTCGACGGCCTGCTCGGCCAGATCCCGGTTCTCGGCATGCTCACCGGCTACCTTTTCCACCCGGCCTACCTCGTCACGCCCGTCGGGTCAACGGCCCCGGTGCTGCGGCTGGTGAAAAAGGCCGCGTTCCTCGAGGGTAAGTTCGACATCCTCTCCGTCGGCCTGCCGCTCGGCGATGAAGAGGCGACGCGCATCGTCCTCGCGCTGCTCATGCTCACCCTGCTCGAGCGCAAACGCGGGTAAAAAGGCGTCCGCCGCTTGAATGCGATGCGTATTCCTACCGTCATCCATCTCTCATGAAAAACTTCCTCCTCACCATCTCCACACTGCTCCTCGCGGCAATGCTCCTCACCTCCTGCGAAACCCCCGGCCAGGGCGCGAAATACGGCGCGATCATCGGCGGCGGCATCGGCGCGCTCACCACGGGCGAGCTGCGCGGTGCCTTGAAAGGCGCGGCCATCGGCGCCGGTTCCGGCGCGCTCCTCGGCTACGCGAACCAGGACGATCGCCGACGCGACCGATACTACGACGACGATTACCGTGATCGCCGCGGCTCTCGCGGGTACGACGACCGCCCGCGGTCGCGGAGCTATCCGGTCGGACGCCCGACCCGTTCCCGCGGCTACGTCCGCAGTCCCTACGCGCCGTATCACGTCATCGACGTGCGCGGCATCCCTTCTGGCGCACGCGTGCTCGACCCGTCGAACGAGCGCGTGTTCATCAACCCGTGATTCGGAAAAGTTGATAGTTGATGGTTGATAGACTCGGATTCCTCGGACGGGCTCGCACGACGCGCGGCGGCATCAACCATCGACGCTCCACGCTCAGTTGATAGACCCGGAAGCGCGGGACAACGCCGCATATCGTGCGGCGTATCGCTGAGTGTCGGATTGACCTTCGGAAACTCACACTCTTGCACTAATTTCCAGACGGACCCCTTGGATCCCTCCGAACTTCTGGTCATCAGCTCTCATCACTTCCGCGCTCCCGGTAGCGTCCCAGCTTCTCATCCCACTCGAACACGCGCTTGCGGCGCTCTTGCTGGAGTGTCTGAACGTCCTGAAACTTGCGCCGGTTGCCCGATGTGGTGCGAACGATGAAAGCGTTCTCCGTTCCTGATGTCATCGGCGAAAAATCGACGTTGCTGAACGAGTAGCCCTGCGTGGTGCTGCCGGTGTGCCCGTCTGCACTCCATTGCCACAACATTTCCAGCCCTTCGCACCGAACCCGAAAGAGTTTGTAGCTGAAATCACGCGAGTTCATCCCGTTATCCTCGAAGAGCAATACCAGCGGGTTCAGGTCGAACTTCGTCGGCGCAAGCGAGAGAGCGAACTTCGGCGCCGCCAGGCCCGTCGCGTCAGCGGCTACGGCGCCGCCAATCGCGCGCTCCCAGATTTTGGCGCGACCCCGAAGCAATGCCAGGTGCCAGCCGAACTCCGTCTCGTCCCGCAATGCCTCCTTTTCAGCCACGCAAACGATGGCGACCGCGCACTCGTAAGAACGAACGTTGGGGCCGTCCTCGAAGCGCCCCTCAAACTTCACCCATCCAGCGACGTGTGCCTTCTGCTCGATCCTTTCGTGCGCGGCACTCGTGTCGCCCCACATTCCGTAAAAGAAGCCCGGAAATATCGCCCGACGCGCCACCGCCTGGTCGAACTCTCCGGCGCCCGGCGGTTTCCACACGGTGGCCCGATCCGCTCCCTCCGGCCATTCCGGGAATTGGGCGCGGGAGTTCTCCCCATCCTCGGTGCCGACGGCCAACGAGCTGCCAGCCAAGCAAGCGGCCAGAATGCATGTGATGTCCCGGACGCTCACGGCTGGGCGAGGATGAGGGACGGGGCGAGGGCGAGGAAGTGTTTCATGGGAGGTGCTTTCACCCCGCGATCATCGGAAATGCGGGCGGGGGCGCAAGCCCCGCCGGCTGCAAACGCGAAGGAACGGTCTAGGCGCAGGGGGCCGGGAAGCGCGTGCGTCTCCCACGCTGGCCGGGGCGTTTCGCCACGACGAACGTCCGGGCAGCGTGATGCGCACCTGAAGGCGTGCTCGGAGAAGTTGATAGTTGATGGCTGATAGCTGATAGACTCGGACTTGCCGCGCGGCACCGCACGACGGTCCGCGGCTATCAACCATCAACTCTAAACTATCAACTCTCTGAAAACATACGTCGCCGGTCACCGGGGCCTCGTCGGCAGCGCGCTCGTCCGCGCCCTTCAATCCGCCGGGTGGGAAAACTTCCTCACCCGGTCCCGGCAGGAACTTGACCTCACGCGATCCGATGACGTGGACCGCTTCTTTGAAAGCGAGCGGCCGGATTGCGTCATCGTCGCCGCGGCGAAAGTTGGCGGGATCAAGGCGAACCACGACTTCCCGGTCGATTTCCTGCTCGAGAATCTGCAAATCCAAAACAATCTCATCTCCTCCGCCCATCGCGCCGGGGTGAAGAAGCTGCTCTTCCTCGGCAGTTCCTGCATCTACCCGAAGCTCGCGCCCCAGCCCATTTCCGAGGAGGCGCTGCTCACCGGCCCGCTCGAGCCGACGAATCAGGCCTATGCCATCGCGAAAATTGCCGGCATCGAACTTTGCCGCTCCTACGCGCGGCAGCACGGCGATTGCTATATCAGCGCCATGCCGACGAATCTCTACGGCCCCGGCGACAACTTCGACCTCGCGACCTCGCACGTCCTCCCCGCGCTCCTGCGCAAGGCGCACGAGGCGAAAGTCGCCGGAGCGCGCGAGCTGCCCGTCTGGGGTTCGGGGGAAGCCCGGCGCGAGTTCCTTCACGTCGATGACCTCGCCCGCGCCTGCCTTTTCCTCCTCGAGAAAGAAGGCGCGCCTGACCTCGTGAACATCGGCTGCGGCGAGGACGTGACCATCCGCGAACTGGCCGAACTGATTTGCGAAATCGTCGGCTTCGATGGCGAACTCGTTTTCGATCCCAGCAAGCCCGACGGCACGCCGCGCAAGCTCCTCGACATCTCGCGCATCAAGGCGCTCGGCTGGTCTCCCGCCATCCCGCTGCGCGAAGGCATCGCCAGCACCTACCGCTGGTATCTCGACTCCGCCGCCCGCTGATCATGGAAAACACCGCCGCCTCCCGCATCGTCCTCGGCACCTACTCCGAGCGGCTCGTCGCCGACGCCGCCCGCCAGACCCTGCGCGACATCGGCGGGCGCGTGAGCTGCGCGATCGTGTTCGTCACGTCCGATTGGGAGCCGCATCTCGAGGATTTTCTCGAGCTCGTGCAGGTGCATGGACATGTGCCGATGATCATCGGCGGCAGCGCCTCCGGCCTCATCGGGACGAACACCGAGATCGAGGGCGGCTCCGGTTTCTCCCTCCTCTTCCTGCATCTTCCCGAGACGAAGCTCACGCCGCTCGTCATCGACGAAGCCGGTGAGTGGCCGCGCGTCTCCACCCGGCCCGACGCCTGGATCGTCCTCGCGCATCCCGGCGAACTCGCGCTCGACGACTGGCTCACGGATTGGAACGAAGCCTTCCCCGGCATCCCGTGCCTCGGCGGCCTCGCGAGCGGCGGCTCGACGGTCGAGGACATCTTCCTTTTCCGCGACCACCAGCGGCTCCGGGCCGGCGGCGTCGCGCTTGGCTTGAGTGGCGGCGTGCGCGTCGTGCCGGTCGTGAGCCAAGGCTGCAAGCCCATCGGCGAGCCGCTTACCATCACCGGCGTCGATGAGAATATGCTGCAATCCGTCGGCTCCCGCCCCGCCTACGCCGTGCTCGAGAGCGCCTTCCAGACGCTCACGGACGAGGAGCGAGCCCGCTCCCGCGGCAACCTTTTCGTCGGCCTCGCCACTTCCGAGTATCTCGAGGAATTCCACCGCGGCGACTTCCTCATCCGGCAAATCCTCGCCGCCGACTCCGACAGCGGCGCGGTGATGGTCGGCGGCCTGCCGCGGGTCGGACAGACGCTGCAATACCAGCTCCGCGACCCGCGCACCTCGCACGAAGACCTGCGCGAGCGCGCCGCCGCGATCAGGGCGGGGGGCGCGCGGCCTTTTGCGATGATCGTCTTCTCGTGCCTCGGACGCGGGCGGCAGTTTTTCAGCGTCGAAAATCACGACGCCGGCGTCCTCGCCTCGACCTTCGGCCCCGTCCCCGCGACCGGCTTTTTCGGCCACGGCGAACTCGGCCCGGTCGGCGGGAAGAACTTCATCCACACCTTCGCCGCCTCCGCCGCGCTGCTGGTGGATGCGTGAGCCTTTGGCCGTGGGTTCATGCGGTGGCCCGCAGGTCATCGAGCGGAGGTTGACCGAGCCCGCGGATTCGCCAATCACTATGGGAATGCGCTCGCCCTGCCGCTTCCTTTCGCTTCCCGGCGAGGCGGCGGTGTGCGTGGAGGAACGGGCACGATGAAGACGGAGATGCGGCTCGATCCGCTCTCGGGGCGTTGGACCCTCTTTGCGCCGGAAAGGGAGGCGCGGCCGCCACTGCTGGGCGCGAGAGACGAGCCCAAGCAGGCCGGTAGTCCATTTACCGCCGGGCGGGAGGAGATGACGCCGCCGGCACTGCTGGCCGATGCGCAGGAATGGAAGGTGCGCGTGGTGCCCAATCGCGCGCCGGCGCTGCGGGTGGAGGGCGATCCCGCGCGGCGATCAGCGGGATTTTACGACGCGGTGGATGGCGTCGGAGCGCACGAGATCGTGGTGGAGCATCCGGGTGGAAAGGAGCTGGCGGAACTGCCGGTGGCGGAGGTGCAGGCGGTGATCGCGGCCTGGAAGTCGCGGATGCTCGATCTGGCGCGCGATCCGCGGATGCGGTCATTTTTTGTGATCAAGAACGCGGGGGAGGTGGCGGGGGCCACGGTGTCGCATTCGATCTCGCAGGTGATCGCGATGGCGCTGGTGCCGCCGGAGCTAAAGAATCGGCTGAGGGCGGCGCGGGAGTTCTACCTAACAAAAAAACGCTCGATCTTTGGCGATATATTGGCGGAGGAGGTGCGGGTCGCGGCGCGGTTGGTGCATGAGAACAATGGGTTTGCGGTGTTTTGTCCGTACGCCTCGCGCGCGCCGTTCGAGCTAACGGTTTTTCCAAAACGTCAGGTGGCGGATTTCCACGGGATCACGGATCAGGAGGCGGCGCAGCTCGCGGACGCGCTGAAGACGGCGCTGGGCAAGCTGGACGGGGCGCTGGGGCGGCCGGCTTTCAACTTAATGCTCTACACCGCGCCGACGCGGACGCCGCGGCGCGACCAGTGGAACACGCTCGACGCGGATTTCCGCTGGCACATCGAGATCGTGCCGAAGCTTCAGCGCACCGGCGGGCTGGAGCTGGCGACGGGGTGCCATGTGAACACGGTCTGGCCGGAGGCGGCTGCCGAATACTTGAGAGGAATCGAGCTATGATCGGACGACAAATTTTCTACGAAGGCCGGGTGCAGGGGGTGGGCTTTCGCTACACGGTGAAGCGGATCGCGACCGGCTACGATGTCGTCGGATGGGTGAAGAATCTGGCGGATGGACGGGTGGAACTGCAGGCGAGCGGGGCGGCGGAAGAAGTGCGGGATTTTTTGAAAGCGGTGGCGGAGAGCGAGCTGGACTCGCACATCGCGGAGGCGGTGGACCACGAGATCGCGCCGCTGGCGGTGAAGGGGTTCGAGATCGCGTTTTGAGCGGTTGCGCGAGGGCGGCGGCGCATTTACGATTTTCGCCATGGAAAAGAAGATCCGGGAGCTTTGGAAGGCGGACCCATTCCGACCATTCACGATGCATCTTGCGGATGGCCGGGAACTGCCGGTCAGCACTCGGAGCTCGGTGCATGTGGCACCGCAAGGCGGCCTCGTGCTCTATTGCGATTTCGGAGATGACCTCAAATTGCTTAATCCATCTCTCATCACCGAGATCGCGATGACGGAGCAGCGCGTGGCGCGGAAGCGATGAGCGAGCGCGATCCAGCGATGAGCCGTGCGCTGCGCGACTTTTGCGCCCAAGCGCCGTTCATCCCGATTCATATCCACCTGACGGATGGGCGGGTCATGGATGTCATTCACCCGGACTTTCTTTTCCTCACGCACAGCGGAAATCTGCTGACAATCTTCGATCCGCGTAACTCGATTCATACCATCAACGTGGGCAGGATCGTTTCCGTCAGCCGGGTTGCTGAAAACGCGGAATCTTCACAGCCCGCGTGAGCACGCCCGCCATCGCCATCCAGGGGCTGACGAAGATCTACCCGATCCCGTTTCGCCGACAAAAGCTCGTCGCGGTGCGCGACCTCTCGCTCACGGTCGAGCCGGGGCAGGTCTATGGGCTGCTCGGGCCGAACGGCTCGGGCAAAAGCACGACGATGAAAATCATCCTCGGCCTCGTCTCGCCGACCTCGGGGACGACGCAGATTTTCGGCCGCGACAGCTCGGAGGTGAGCAGCCGGGAGCAGGTCGGTTTTTTGCCGGAGAATCCGTATTTCTACAAGTTTCTCACCGGCACGGAGACGCTGCGTTTTTATGGGAAAATCTGCGGGCTGAAGGGTGCGGAGTTGCGCGACCGGGTAGGGGAGTTGCTCGCGCTGGTCGGGCTGGAAAACGCGCGCGATCGGCGGCTGGGCGGCTATTCGAAGGGAATGCTCCAGCGCATCGGGCTGGCGCAGGCGCTCGTCCAGAATCCGCGGCTGCTGGTGCTCGACGAGCCGACGGCGGGGGTCGATCCGGCAGGGTCGCGGGAAATTCGCGACCTGATCCTCGACTTCAAAGGGCGCGGGATCACGGTGATGCTCTGCTCGCATCTGCTCGCGCAGGTGCAGGAGATTTGCGACCGGGTGGGGATTTTGCATCAGGGGGTGCTGGTGCGTGAGGGCCCGCTGGCGGAGCTGATTTCGATCGAGAACCAGACGGAGCTTATCCTGGAAAACGCGACGCCTGAGCTGCTGGCGCGCATCGCGGAAATGGCGCGCGCCGGGGACGCAACGGTGCGCGAGACGCGCACGCCGCAGCGGACGCTGGAGCGGTATTTTCTCGAGGTGACGGAAGGGGAGAAGCCGCGATGAACGCGCGGGGCAGGAGTTCCGAACTCTCAACATTCAACCCTCATCTCTCAACCTCCGGCGTCCTCCCATGACTCCCCGCCACAAGACTTTCTCCCCTGCGCGCATCTACGCGATCACGGTCAACACCCTCCTCGAGCTCGTCCGGCTGAAGGTCTTCTACTTCGTCCTCATCTTCGCGATGCTCATCATCGGCAGTTCGCTCATCACGGCGGACTTCACGTTCCAGGAGCAGTTCCAGTCGCTCAAAGCCGTCTCGCTCGGCGCGATGACGATTTTCGCCTTCCTCCTCGCGGTGCTCGCGTCGTCGATCCTCATCCCGAACGACGTGGAGGACCGCACGCTCTATACCATCCTCGCGAAGCCCGTCCCGCGCTTCGAGTATCTGCTGGGCAAGCTCTTCGGCGTCCTCGCGCTCCTCCTCGTCGCGACGCTCGTGATGGCCGCGCTCTTCGCCGTCGTCCTTTATACGAGGCAGCAAAACGTGATTGCGCAGGAACTCGCGCGCGCCCAGGGAGCGCCGCCCGAGACCGTCGCCGCCATCATCGAGGGCGTGAAGGCAAACACCTTCAACTGGAATCTGCTGCCCGGCGTCGCGATCATTTACTTGAAAGCAGCCGTCTTTGCCGCGCTCACGCTGCTCGTCTCGACCTTCGCCTCGTCGTCGATTTTCACCGTCATCGTCGTCGTCATCATCTATGTCATCGGCCATGTGCAGGGGACGGCGCGCGATTACTGGCTGGCGGGCGGCGAGGGATCGCCCATTGCGAAAATTTTCCTCGGGGCCATCGCGCTGCTGTTCCCGGATTTGCAGCTCTTCAATCTCGCCGACGACATCGTGGCGGGCAACGCCGTGGCGCTCGGACTTTTCCTGAAAACCGCGGGCTGGGGCTGCGCCTATCTCGTCGTCTATACGCTCGTCGCGCAGTTCATCTTCAGCGCGAAAGAGCTATGAGGCGGCGGCTCCTCCTCGCGCTCGGGCTCCTCGCGGTGTTCGGCGCGGCCAAGCTGCCGGTCGAGCGGGCGCTCTACGCGGAGCAGCGCGCGTCGTATTTTCATGGGGGCCGGCTGAGCATCGACATGCGGGAAAGGCTGGGGCAGGACGGCTATCTCGCGGCGCTCAGCGGCTTCCGTTCCGTCGTCGCCGACCTGCTCTGGATCGAGGCGAACACCGCGTGGCAGCGGACCGAGTGGGGAAAAATGAAGGTGCTTTTCGACAACGTGACGGCGCTCCAGCCGCGCACGGTGATGTTCTGGGACATGGCCGGCTGGCACATGGCGTGGAATGCGAGCGTCGCGGCTTTCAACGATCCGAAGCAACCGAGCGAGGCGCTTCGCATCCGGGCGCAGCGCCAGTATTTCGAGTTGGGGCGCGACTACTACGAGCGCGGGGTGAAGAATAATCCCGACCGCTGGCAGATGTATGGACGGCTCGCGAACCTTTACCAGGACAAGCTCAACCAGCCATGCGAGGCGGCGGAGAACTATGCGCAGGCCGCGAAGATCGAGGGCGCGCCCGCTTACATGGAACGCTTTGCCGCGTATCGCCTCGCCGAGTGCCCGGGCCACGAGCGCGAGGCGTATGAGACATTGCGCGAGCTTTACCAGCGCGGCGAGGAGCAGCGGCTGCCGACGCTCCTCACGAAGCTGCGCGAGTTGCAGGAAAAACTGGAAATCCCCGAGGCCGAGCGGCTTGACCTTCCGCCCGCTCCGTCGAATCGCTGAGCCGCCCATGCAGAAGGATCGCCCGCTAAACACACTAAATAGGCGAAAAACTCGGAGAGAGGTTACGACCGTCACGTATTTCGCGTTTTAGCGGACAAAAAATCTGAATAGTCTCTGCCACCGATGCGCATCTGCCTTTTCGCCGACATCCACGCCAATCTCGAGGCTCTCCAGGCCGTCCTCGCCGATGCCGAGGCCGCGGCTTGCACTCACTACGTCTGCCTCGGCGATGTCGTTGGGTATAACGCCAACCCGCACGAGTGCCTCCAGATCGTGAAAGACATGGAGTGCCCGGTCGTGAAGGGCAACCACGACGAGCAGGCTTCCATCGAGACCGATCTCGATGGTTTCAACGAGATGGCCGAGGAGGCGATCAACTGGACGCGCGCCAACCTCACCGAGGAGGACAAGGAATGGCTGCGCGAGCTGCGCATGGTGCGGCAGGTGCGCGATTTCACCATCGTCCACGCCACCCTCGATACGCCGCACAAGTGGGGCTACGTCTTCAACCAGCTCGATGCCTCGGCGAGCTTCAACTACCAGCACACACAGCTCTGTTTCTACGGCCACACCCACGCGCCGCGCGCCTACATCCGTGACAGCTCGGTGCGGAATGTCCCCTTCGACAAACTGCGCATCGAGGCGGGGAAGAAGTATTTCATCAACGTCGGCAGCGTCGGCCAGCCGCGCGACGGCGACTGGCACGCCGCGTATTCCATCTATCATGTGGACCAGAAATACGTGGAGCTGCGCCGGCTCGAGTACGACATCAACACGGCGCAGGACAAGATCGTCGATGCCGGCCTGCCGCAGCGCCTGGCGGACCGGCTGGCGCTGGGGAAATGATTACGAATTGCGGACTGCGGATTGCAGATTGGCGGATCACCGCGTGCGCGACCTGGCCGAAAACTGTGGCGTGTCGCCCGGAAGATGAGCACGGCTTCACGGAAGCCTCGCGCGCGTGAACTCCGGCGAATCCGCAATTCGCAATCCGCCATCCACAATTCTTGTGATCAAGCCCAGCTCCTTGGGCGACATCATCCACACATTCCCCGCGGTCGCCTGTCTGCGCCGTGCCTGGCCCGACGCACGCCTGCGCTGGGTGGTCAATCCCGAGTGGGCTCCAGTTCTGAAGGGCCTCGATGGCGTCGAGACCGTCATCTTCCCGCGCGGTGAATTCCGCGGCCTCGGCCTGCGAAAAGTCCTGCCGTGGGCATGTTCCCTCCGCGCGCTCGAGACGGAACTCGCGCTCGACTTCCAAGGCCTCCTGCGCAGCGGACTCATGGCCTCCGCCTCCCGCGCCCGCCGCGTCGCCGGGCTCTCCGACGCCCGCGAAGGAGCGCGATTTTTCTACGATCAAGTCGCGCAGGTCACGGCCGAGCAGCACGCCGTCGAGCGCTACCTCGCTCTGGTTGGCGCCCTCGGCATCGACACCTCCGGCCCGCCTGAGTTCCCGCTGCCGCCCGGCAATCCACCCGCCGGCTTCCCCCGCACCGAACCGTTCGTGCTGCTGCATCCCTTTTCCCGCGGCGCGGGGAAATCGCTCTCGGCGCAGGATGTGCGCCTTTTTTGCAAAGAAATCCCGCACCTGCCGATCGTGCTCGCGGGGCGTGGCGGCGGCGATTTCCTTGTGCCCGATAACGTCATCGACCTCCGCCACAAGACGTCGCTAGGCGAGCTGATCTGGCTCGCGCGGCACGCCGGGTTCGTGGTGAGCGTCGATAGCGGCCCGATGCACATCGCCGCCGCCGTGACCGACCGGCTCCTCTCGATCCACACGTGGAGCGATCCGCGCCGCGTCGGCCCTTATAACCGCGCGGCGTGGGTGCTGAAGGATGGGGTTATTCGACGGGCGGGAAGTTTCGACATTCCTGCTGGCGACATCCGGGCTGTGGCGGCGTTCGTCGACGGGCAGATGTAGCCAAGCTCGGGGATCTGGAGCGTCTCGAGCCGTCACCGCGCCATGCGATCGAGGCGGCCGAGGAGGTAGGGGAGGAGCTGCTTTTTGCGGGAGACGACGCCAGGCAAATCCCAGATGCATGGCTCGCGCTCGGGGTAGTCGATGGTGCGAAGAAATTCCTCGGCTCCCCAGACGAGTAGGCGCGAGTCCTGCGCGGTGATGTCGGTGACGAGCAGCGCGGCGAAAAGCAGCCCGGCCTGCGCCCGCGAATGGCCGAGCGCCTCGAGGAGCGCGTCCTTCTTTTCCGCAAAATGCGCGAAGCTCAACTCCTCGATCTGCGCGACGGTGAAGCGATGGCCGTCCTCTTCATACGCCTTCGAGTCGGCACCGATGGCCTGCTCGGGCGTCATCGTGAGGAGCGGGCTGCCGACGCTGAAAATCTGCTCGCTGAGCTGCGCCGGATCGCATCCGGCGGTGCGGGCGAGTTCGTCGAGGATCGTGTGATCGGTCGGCGTCGCGGTGGGCGACGTCAAGTTTAGCGTGTCGGCGATGAGGCCGGCCATGAGCAGGCCGGCGATGGGCGGCGGGATCGCGATGCCGGCGTGGCGGTAGGCGAGGGCGACGAGGGTGGAGGTGGAGCCGACGGGGTTGTTCCAGAGCAGCATCGGCGCGTCGCTGGTGAAGCCGCCGAGCCGGTGGTGATCGAGGATCTCGATGATGGGCACTTTGTCCGCGCCGCGCACAGCCTGGCTCAACTCGTTGTGATCGACGAGGATCAGCTCGCGCGGGATTTGTTTAAGAAAGTCGCTTTTCGACAAAATCCCGACGAGCCGGTCGGCGTCATCGAGCACGGGGAAGATGAACGCAGCGCTGTCGGCGGCGGTGCGGCGCGCCTCGTCGAGCGGAGTCTCGGGGCGGAAGCTGATGAACTCGCCCTCGACCATGCGCTCGACGCGCACGGCGCCGCGCGCGAGCAGCACGCTGGTCGCGGTGTCGTGCGGCGAGCTGATCATCGTGATGCCGGCGAGCCGGGCGGCGGTGCGGGTTTCCTCGGGAATGGCGGAGCCGCCCGTGACGATGATGGCGTGGACGCGGGCGCGCATGGCGATCTCCTGCACATTTGGCCGGTCGCCGACGAAAAGGATGACGCGCCGGTCGCGGTATCGCTCGAGCCTTTTCTCGAAAGTCCGCGCATCCATCGCACCGACGAGCAGGATCTGCTCGCAAGGGTCGGCGCCGAGCGCGCCGGTGACGAGCGAGCCGCCGAAGGTCGTGACGATATCGGCGAGCGAGGCGGTGACGACGCGCGCCTGAGACGCCCCGTCGCGCGGGGGGAAAAGGTGATGCGTGACTTTGAACGCGGAGAGCAGACCGAGGCAGCGGTTTTCCTCATCGACGACGGGGAGGCCGCGCATCTGCTGCTGCTCGATGAGCTGGATGGCGTCATAGACGGGCGAGTCGCGGCGCACGGAGACGACGCGGGGCTGCATGACATCGGCGACGCGCGGGGAGAGGTCGTTCACGAGCATCGGTGCCTCGATGCCGAAGCGGGCGAGGACGTAGTCGATGCGCTCGTTCGTGTTGCCCGCGCGGGCAGCCACGGCGCCGGGGCAGCCTGTGCGGCGCTTCAGTTCGGCGTAGGCGAGGGCCGAGACGATGGAATCCATGTCGGGATTCCGGTGGCCGATAACGATGGTCTGCATGCGCGGCGCGACGGTGCCGGAGGTGGGGCGCTCACGCAAGCGGGAGCCAGCGGGCGTAGGTCGTGGGGGTGCGCTGGGCGGCGGCTTTTTTTGTGAGGGCGAGGATTTGCCGCCAGATGCGCGGGTGGTGGAGATCGGGCGGGTGGAGGCCGAGGCGCAGGAGCGGGTTCGCGCGGAGGCGGTGTAAAAGGAGGGCGTTCCAGCCGAGGCTCGCCGTGCGCCGCCACGCGCTCGGCACGCTATAGACGAGGGATTGCGAGGCGTGCGTCTCGCCGCGGGTGAAGTCGGTGACGGTGCCCAGGCGCGTGGTGTAGCGGCAGCCGGCGGCCCGCGCGGCGCGCTCGCCGGCCGCGCTCAGCAGCCACGCGGGGGCGATGAAACCGACGGGCGACAGGCCGGCC